>Ga0180434_10003592_pt1 | contig 19667 bp, 17 predicted proteins | sample SS_ome_7_FD_132453 | JGI IMG/M metagenome (GOLD analysis project Ga0180434, IMG submission 132453) | Hypersaline lake sediment archaeal communities from the Salton Sea, California, USA - SS_1_D_2 metaG | ecosystem: Environmental > Aquatic > Non-marine Saline and Alkaline > Hypersaline >...
GAATGTCGGAATACTGCCTTCCCTGAATCTGCGGGCAACGTCCCGGGCCGCCTGCATGGCCTCGGGGGTCTGGTAGGCAAGAATCACGGCCACCGGTTTCGGACTGCGCTCCCTGATCTCAACCAGCATGGGAATATCGCGGTCAAGCTGTGCTGACGTGCGTGGATTGACCGAGGTCAGCAGGACCAGGTTATCTATGTTGTCGTCCTTCTCCAGAATCTCCATGATCCGTCTCATCTCGCGGCGGTTGACGTTGCCGGTATCTATCGGGTTCCGGTACCCGCCCCCGATGAGACTGAAGAAGCTGGCCAGCTCAGCATAGGACTCCTCGGTCAGTGTTGGCGCTCTCAGTCCGCACTCGGCTACCACGTCGGCAATGGCTACGGACTGTCCCCCGGAGCCACCGGCAATGCCCAGCCGGTCCCCGATCACCGGCTTCAGGCGCTGGATGGCATTGAGGGCGTCCACCAGCTCTTCCATGCTCCGCACTTTCACCGCCCCGCACTGCCTGACGGCGGCATCCCAGATGTGCATTGAGACCGCCAGTGACCCGGTGTGGGAGGCGATCGCACGGTGTCCTTCCTCGGTCCGCCCTCCCTTCCAGATGACCACCGGCTTGCGCGTGGTGATCTCCTTCAGAACCCGCACGAAGCGCCGGCCATCCCTCACGCCCTCCAGGTACATACCGATCGCCTCGATGCCATCATCACGCCCGAAGTACTCCAGGTAATCAGTGGAATCCAGCACCACCCCGTTTCCGAAGCTGACCGACTTGTTGATCTCGACCCCCTGCTGGTATGCCTCCTCGGAGAAGGCGATGGCGTGGGTACCGCTCTGGGAGATGAAGCCCACCGTTCCTTGGAAACCCACGCGCTGCATCACCGTCTGGCGAATGCCTGCTCCCGGGCTGTATACCCCCATACAGTTCGGCCCGATGAGGTGGAAGTTGGCCTCCTCTGCCATACTGGTGAGGGTGTTCTGCAGGGCTATTCCCTCCTCGGTGTCCGTTTCGGCAAAGCCGGACGTGAAGAAATGGGCTGCGGCCACGTCCTTCTTGATGCAGTCCGCCAGTATCCGCGGGGCCACCTGCCGGGGCACGGCTACGATCGCCAGGTCCACCGCCTCGGGGATGTCCATGAGGCTGGTGAAGTTCTGGACTCCCAGTTCCTCTATCCCGGGTATCTCCTTCGGGTCAACCTGCACCGAGTACAGCTTTCCGCGGAACTCGCTCTGTCCCCGCAGCCACATAAAGTTGCTTTCACTCTTGTCTCCCACCACTGCCACACACTTCGGATTGAAGGCCCTTTCCAGCTTGGCGAAGTCTGTTCTCATGTTCGGTCTCACTCTCCTGCGTCCGGAGGCCCTGCCGTCTCTGCCGGCGGTACCGGTTCAAGCTCACAACAGGTTACCTGCACTCCAGTCTGGTCGTCCAGCTCAACCATGGCCACGGTGCCGGATACCTCGGGTGAGCCGGAGTAGTACGCCATCACCGGCTCCCGGCAGACACAGCGAAACACGGGTATGTGCCCCAGGGCGACATAGTCCCACCCCGATCCCGCGATCTCATCCCGGGTTATGTGGTAGCTGGGGAACAGCGGTGGGTGCGTGCTCACGAAGTAGCCGTGAGCCACGGCCACGTTCCACTGCCGGCTGTCTTCCGGTGGTGGTATCCCCGCCATCGGCCGGACATCATCGTGCGAATCAATGCACTTGCCCCAGACCGTGATCCCCAGGCCGGGGAAGTGAAGGGTCTCGCCTACCGGCGAGGTTATGAGATGGATGTTCCCGCCGTCCGGCTGGAACTCGGGGCGCCGGAGCACTGACCCCGGCAGCAGGCAGTCATGGTTTCCCGGCAGGATTACGACGGGCATGGGCAACTGGTGCAGCTGCTCCAGGGTAAAGCTGACCATGTCTTCAGCAACCCTGACCTGGTCGAACAGGTCACCCGCGATGATCACCATGTCCACATTCCGGAGAACGGCCAGGCTCACCACCGCTTCCAGGCTGTCACACGCCTCTTCACCCGACTTGTTCAGGTGAAGGTCTGATGTATGCAGAATGCGCCGTCTCGGGCGCCCCCTCGTATGCCCGTCAGACATGCTCTCCGGCCTTCGGCTAGTGAAGCTGTTCTGAGTATACCACCTGCCGACAGCCCAGGGCCAGACAGTCAGGCGCCGGAGCCCGGCTCCGGCAAGGTCAGGAGCCTGGCCTCGACCCAGGAGGGCTACAGCCCGTGCCGGGGCGTATCCCGTGCTTCATGCTGTGCCCCTGCCTTCCACCTCGCTACCGCCCGCCGCCTTTCCTCCACGTCCACCTCCACCCGCTCTTCCTCCGGCGGTTCTCCCTCCTCTTCCCCAATTGCCCGGCCGCTGTCCAGGGCTCTCTCACCCGTCGGGAAGGACGCCAGCACCAGCGCCCCGCTCAATGACCAGCCCGGTCACGGGTGCTCGAACCGGGTTCCTGATTATCCACTCGTTCAGGCCCCTGGTGAAGGGCTGCTCATACTGCTCCAGCCGGGGGTCGCTGTGATAGTGGCCTCTACCGAAGAACACCGACAGCCTGTCCCTTCACCGGACCGTGACCATCGGGCCCGTGCGCTAGAAGGCCATATCCGGCTTCCAGACGTCCCACACCTTGCCCACCAGGGTCGGACCCGGCTTGAGCGTCACCCTGCCCGGCTGCCAGCCTGATGGAGTGGCTTCACCAGTCGCACGCACGTGCTGAAAGGCCCGTATCTGCCGGATAAGCTCGGCCACGTTCCTGCCCACCGATGGTGTCAGGACCTCCATCGCCTGGATGATGCCGTCCGGGTCGATTATGAACCGCCCACGGATGTCCACCCCGGCATCAGCCTCGTACACTCCGTAGGCAGACCCGATCCTTCCCCCGGCATCTGACAGCATCGGGAATGGAAAGCCGCCCGGCACCATCTTGGAGAGCTCCTCTTCCTGCCATATCTTGTGAGTGAAGCGGCTGTCCGTGCTGAGAGACATCACCTGCACGCCCAGCGACTTCAGCTCCTCTGCTTTGGTGGCAACTGCCGCCAGCTCCGTCGGTCAGACGAAGGTGAAGTCGCCCGGGTAGAAGCACAGCACCACCCACTGCCCGCTGTATTCGGAGAGCCTGATGTTTCTGAACCCCCCGTCCACGAAGGCGCTGGCCTCGAAGTCCGGGGCGGGTTTACCCACCTGAGCAGTCATCTTCACTCCTCCTCTTGTCCCCTGGGCCTGCGCTGAGACTGGCGCCTCTGGCTCTGCAGGGGCAATCGGTCCCTTTGCCGGTTGTACACAAAGGTCCTGTGGTTCCGCCATTCCGTCACCTCCACGCTGAGGTCGTCCAGCGACCTCAAAATATGCCCTTCGCCTTCAGGCTAAGGTGCATGCGGTCACCCACTATGACATGGTCAAGGACGTCTATACCCATGATGCGGCCCGCCTCGGCCAGCCGCCGGGTGAGGCCAATATCCTCGTCCGAGGGCTCCGTATCACCTGACGGGTGATTGTGGACGAATATCACCGACGCCGCGCTCGCCGATACCGCCTCCTTGAATACCTCCCGGGGATGCACGATGCTGCTGTCCAGGCTACCCACGGACACCTGGGCAACCCGTATCAACTGCCCCTTGGTATCCAGCAGGAGGGCCAGGAAGTGCTCCCTTTTCTCGCCCGCGAGCCGGCCCCTCACCAGCCTGGCCACGTCTTCGGTGTTCCTCAGCGCCGGCTTCGCGCCTGTTTCCGGGTACCCGTCCAGACGTTTCCCCAGCTCGAACGCCGCGCGTATCTGGCACGCCTTGGCCGGCCCGATGCCTTTCACTTCCGCCAGCTCCTCCAGGGAAGCGACCGCCAGCCCCCGAAGGTCCCCGAACCGGCTGAGCAGGCGCTGTGCAGTCACCGTGACCGATTCCCCCGAGATACCCCGCCCCATGATCAACGCCAGTATCTCCTGTGCCGAGAGGGAGGCGGCACCGTACTGCTGCATCCTCTCACGCGGCCGTTCCGCCGCGGGCAGGTCATGAATGGTGAAGGACTTCTCTTTGTCGGCCAAGCTGCTCCCTGAGCCGCCCCGCAGCTATCCCGTACCGGAACCCACCCCCATCAGCTCCACCGTCCCCGCAGGTACCGCCAGGTACTGCCGCCAGCGGCTCTCCAGTCCCTCCATGTCAAAGCCGTAAACCAGCTCAAGCGCCTCGTCATAGGTGCTGCCTTCGCGCAGTGTCTCCAGCAGCTGGAACATCCTGTTTTTGCCGTAGGTCGTCAGCAGGTACTCAACCAGGCTGTAGCTCTGGGCGTAGGACAGATAGGACTCGGTGGGGAGGGCTGAGAACGGGCTGCAGAGGCTGCGCACTGACAGCAGGCTGTCTGAAGCTGTTGCCTGGTCCAGGAAGGTCTGGAACTGGTGCTCGAGGGGACCCTCACTGCGCATCGCCAGGCCCTCATCAAGCCAGGTGGGCAGCTCTCCATACGGATTGAGCGTGATCTGGTGTACCACCAGGTGCGTCAGCTCGTGGGCAATAGCCCTCCTGCCCCAGCCCAGATTGCTGGGGGAGATGCCGATAGCGATCCGGTTGTGCCTGGTGAAAGCCACCCCTCCCGTCCACTCCTGCGGGAAGATCATTGACCCGCGAAGGTCCGCGGGGTTCGCGTAGACGTAGAGCTCGATCGGCTCGAGCAGGTGGACGCCGGTATCCTCGGCCAGCCATTCCAGGACCCCGCGAGCCGTATCCATCAGGTCTTCCGCAAAAGAGGTCCCTCCCTGGTACCAGTACAAGGTCACCTTGCCGTCGACGAGGCTCTGCCAGTTATACCGGTCATCATCGAACCGCACCGTGTCAGGATCGGTGCTGACGGAGCCACCGTGAGCGTCCTTCACGGTCCACCAGTACTCGACACTGGTCCCCGGTGGAAGCCCGCCGGTCCGCCTCATATCCCATTCCCAGGTCACGTCCACGCTCCTCGACGGCGAGAAGCGGATGTATGCTTCGCTGGTAACGTCGGCGAAACCCCGCCGGTCCACGCGGTAGTGCAGGCGGATGTCTGTAATCTCGGTATCGCTCTCCGCGGCTATGCTGAATCCAAGCAGCAGCGGGAACGAGGTCTCCACGGAAGTACCGGTTACGCGCGGGCCAGCCGCCCCCACCGGCAAGCCCCCCAGCACGACGGTGAGGCACACAGCCAGGACCAGCAAGACGAGCCGTCTAGCCATCTTCGGTGCCTGCCACAGAGCGAAGGTACGCAGTGATGAACCCATCCAGGTCGCCGTCCAGCACTGCGTCCGTATTGCCGGTCTCATAGCCGGTGCGATGATCCTTCACCATCCGGTAGGGATGAAGAACATAGCTCCTGATCTGGTTTCCCCAGCCGGCGTCAATACGCTCCCCTCTGAGCCGGGCCATCTCTTCCGACTTCCTGGCCAGCTCCAGCTCGAGGAGACGTGCCCGCAGGATCTTCATGGCCGTCTCCCTGTTCTGGTGCTGGGAGCGCTCGTTCTGACAGATAACCACCAGCCCCGTGGGGAGATGTGTCAACCGGACGGCGCTGCTGGTCTTCTGCATGTGCTGTCCGCCCGGTCCGCTTGAGCGGAACGCGTCTACCCTGAGGTCCTCGGGTGCAATCTCCACCTCGCTATCCGCCTCGGCCTCGGGCATCACCTCCACCAGGGCAAAGGACGTGTGCCGCGAATGGTCGGCGTCAAACGGAGAGAGGCGCACCAGCCGGTGCACGCCGTGTTCTGACTTCAGGTACCCGCAGGCATACTCGCCGTTGACCGCAATCACGGCGGTCTTGATGCCCGCCTCGTCCCCCGGGGAGGTATCCAGCACCTCGGCCTCATAGCCCCTGCGCTCGGCCCAGCGCAGGTACATACGCAGCAGCATCTCCGCCCAGTCCTGGGATTCCGTTCCCCCCGCTCCGGCGTGAATCGCCAGGATGGCGTTGCGCGAATCATACTCACTGCTGAAGGCCAGCTCGAGCTCCAGCTCCTCAAGCCACGCAGCCATGCTTCCTATCTCTTCGCGGATCTCCTCCTCGAGGGCCGCGTCCACTTCCTCCTCCTCGGCCGCCAGGTCCATGAGTGCGCTGATCTCCGCCACCTTCTTCTCCAGTCCGCGCCACCGGTCGACTACGCGCCTGTGCTCGGCCAGCTTGCGCATCACCGTGCGGGCAGCGGATTGGTCGTTCCAGAAGTCAGGCCGGGCTGACTCCTTCTCCAGCCGCGCCAGCTCCTCTTCTCTACCGGCGACGTCAAAGATGCACCAGCATCGCCGAGATTCTGCCCCGCAGGTCTTCCAGCCTCTGTCTCAGTTCCTGCATGTGTCTCCTATCTGCGAACTGCCTCGAAGTAGCCGCGCGCATTGCGCCCCTTCAGCGTCTCAGGGTTCCGCCCGCCGCCTGGTGTGCCAGCCTGGCCGGCTCCGGCAGCCGGTACCCCCGGCAGCAGGCCAGCACCCAGTGCACAGCTCCCGGCAGGTCTATCCTGTGCCCCACGGAAACGTATACCGGTTTCGTGCCTGTCCTCGTTCGCACCACCGCCCCGATGGTCTCCTCACCATCGACCAGGTCAACAAAGCTGCCCCGCTCGACTCCCGGGGTATCGTGGGTGCCGCACAGGCGTGACTTCGCGCAGCCCACCGTCGGCGTATCCAGCAGCAGCCCGAGGTGTGCCGCCAGGCCCAGGCGCCTGGGGTGGGCAACCCCCTGGCCGTCTACCAGGAAGAGATCAGGACTGACACGCAAGCCCTCGCACGCCTTCAGAATCAGGGGCGCCTCACGGAAGGACAGTAACCCCGGTATGTACGGGACCTCCACCTCACCGCGGACCACCTTCACCTCCACTACCTCCAGGCCGGGATACCCTACCACCACCACTGCCGCCGTGCCTGTCCCCCGGCCCCTGCTGGCGGACACGTCCACGCCTGCCACCAGGTTCGGCGCGGCAACTGCACCAGTGTACAGGACCTCTGCCGCCAGCCGGGTCTGCACCTCTACGGCCTCAGCGTGGCTCAGCCGCCATCCGTGCAGCTCCCTTGTCTTCACACCCCGATTATAGCTATTGCCCCCCCGGTTGACAACCGCCCTGTCCAGCCGCGGGGCTACCCGTCTACGATAGCTGACACACCCCCAGTCCCCACCACCTGTCGCGCCCGGTGAGAAACCCGGGCCGGTGTCTTTCGCGTTCGTCTTGTCATATTTGCACTAGCTATTATATAATAATATTCATGCCTCACATACGGCTGGACCAGCATTCGTCGACGCCTATATACCAGCAGATAGCTGACCAGGTAAGGCAGCTCGTCGCTGCTGGCAAGCTCAAACCCGGTGATCACCTGCCCACAATCAGAGCCCTGGCGAGGTCGCTGGGCGTGAACCAGAACACGGTGGTCCGGGCATATCTGGCGCTCGAACGAGAAGAGGTGATCGTGTCCCGCCGTGGCGGCGGCACCACCGTGGCCGCCAGGACTGATGACCGGACCATGCGCATCATTCGCCAGAGGCAGCTATCGGAGACCATCAGCAGCGATGTCCTCAAGCTGCTGAGCCTAGGGTACAGCCCGGAAGAGATAGAAGCCACCTTCTACCTGCACCTGGCGCGCTGGCGCGAAGAGCAGCAGGCCCCGGCCGAGGCCGACGGGCACAAGCACGCCCGGACCCGCACGGGAAAGACCATTCGCATTGTCGGCAGCCATGACCTAGCCCTGAGCCTGCTGGTGGACCTGTTGAGACAGCACAACCCGGAGACCAGGATTGAAGTCACCTATGCCGGAAGCCTGGGGGGGCTGATCGCCCTCCAGGAGGAGAGGGCGGACCTTGCCGGTATCCACCTGCTCGACGAGGAGACCGGGGAGTACAACTACCCCTATGTCAAGCGCATACTGCCGGGGCGAGAAGTGACCGTAGTCAATCTGGCATACCGCGTTCAGGGCCTGATGCTTTCTCCGGGAAACCCGAAAGAAATCCGGGGATTCGCCGACCTGGCACGACCGGAGATCGTCTTCGTCAACCGCCAGAGAGGTTCCGGCACCAGGGTCCTGCTGGACCTTCACCTGCGACAGAACGGTATTAGTGCATCGGACATCAAGGGATACGACCGTGAGCTGAACACGCACCTCGCGGTTGCCTCCAGTATCGCCAACGGTGAAACAGACGTGGGCCTGGGTATCGAAGCCGCAGCCCGCAGCTGCGGCCTAGGCTTTCTTCCGCTCTTGCGGGAGAGGTATGACCTGGTAATGCCGAATAAGATGCGCCGCAGCCGGACATTTACTCCCCTGCTGGACCTGATTACCAGTGAGGACTTCAAGAGAGTGGTGGACCAGGTGGGCGGATACGATACGTCGCACACTGGAATGACCGTCTCTTCATAGGACTCTTCCTCCAAGCCTCCTCTCCTAAGGGCACTAGCCTAAGGAGGGCTGGCCGAAAGGGTATCGCTGGAAACGGCGGTGCCTCCCGTATTTGGAAAGGAGGTTACTATGAGACACAGGCACTGGCCCTGACATTCCCGCTCATACCCTGCTCGGTTGCCGCAGGTTTGCTCTGACAAGCGCCCCCTGCGGTAGTAGCACGAAGCAACACAGGAGGTACCAATGAGAAAGACTCTCAGGGAGATCGTGGTTCTCTCTCTGGTCACCCTGGTGACCATCGCCGCTACAGTCGGGGTCGCGGCGTGCAAGCAGTCGACGCCACCCGTTGAGGAAGGCCCGGCAGCCTCAGACGGTACCTCGGAGTCGGTATTCACGGTAAGCAAGGGCTCCGAGAGCAAGACCTACACTCTGGCCGCAATCAAGGCCATGCCTGCCCAGGAGGGCTGGGGCGGCATTATGAACAGCTCCGGCGTTATCAGCGGGCCCTTCAAGCAGAAGGGCGTACCTGTGACGAAGCTGCTCGACGACGTTGGCGGGATCAGCGCCAGCGACGCCGTCAGAGTAACCGCCAAGGACGGCTACTCCATGACCTACTCCTATGACCAGATCGTCAACGGCAACTTCACCACCCTGGACTGCTCCACCGGGGAAGAGGTACCCCACGGAAAGCTCACGGTTATCCTCTCCTACGAAGAAGATGGCGCCGCACTCGGCGAGCGGCATGGCCCCCTCAGGGTTGCCATCCTGAACAGCGACACCCAGGTTACCGAGGGACACTGGTGGGTCAAGTGGGTGAACAGCATCGAGGTCATCGCCCTGGAGCAATCATGGTCTCTCTCCCTGGAAGGAGCGATAACCGAAGACATGGATAGCGCCACCTTCGAGTCCGGCGCGGCACCCGGCTGTCACGGTGCCAGCTGGACGGATGCTGACGGCCGTGTCTGGGAAGGCATCCCGCTCTGGCTGCTGGTAGGCCGGGTGGACGATGATAACCCGCACAGCAAAGAGAGCCAGGCCTTCAATGACGCGGTCGCGGACGCTGGCTACGAGGTACAGGTTATCGCTGCCGACGGCTACTCCAAGACCTTCACCAGCGCCGAGGTCAAGCGCAACGATGACATGATTGTCGCCTTCCGGTGTGACGGAGAGCCGATCGAGGAGGACAAATGGCCCCTGCGGCTGGTGGGACCTGACCTTACCAAGGGCCAGATGGTGTCACAGATAGTGACCATGAAGGTGGTCCTGCCACAGACCGCGGTCCCTGAGCCCGAGTGGACCCTTCACCTGGAGGGGGCGTTGACCGAAGACATCACCGATAGCTACTTCGCGGCCGCCTTTGTCGACTGCCATAGCGCTTCATGGACCGATGACGAAGGCCACGCCTGGGAGGGTATTCCTCTGTGGCTGTTCGTGGGCAGGGTGGATGACGACTTCAAGCACAACCCCAATCAGCCGGGGGCCTTCAGCGATGCCCTGGCCGATGCCGGCTACGAGGTACAGGTTATCGCCGCCGACGGCTACTCCAAGGCCTTCACCAGCGCCGAGGTCAAGCGCAATGATGACATGATAGTCGCCTTCCGGTGCGACGGAAAGCCGATCGAGGAGGACAGGTGGCCCCTGCGGCTGGTGGGCCCCAATCTCACCAAGGGCCAGATGGTAAGCCAGATCACTGAGATAAAGGTAGTGTTTCCCTAGGGATCAGGGGAATGGCTCTCGTGAGGAGAGTAGTCTGCTGTACCCTGGCCGTGTTCTCTCTGGTGGTGCTGCTCCTGCCGCCCGGATGTAGCCGAGAGCCGGTGCGGCTTCACATCCTGGAGGCCGGTAGTCTGGTTATACCCTTCGAGGAGGTCGAGAAGGAGTTCGAGAGACAGAACCCGGGAATAGACCTCCTACTGGAAGGGCATGGCAGCATCCAGGTAGTAAGGCATATCACTGAAATCCATGACGAAGCTGACATTGCCGCGGTAGCAGACTACTCTCTCTTGCCCATGCTTATGTACCCGGTGCAGTTGCCGGACGACCAGGGGCCGTACGCGGACTGGACCATTAGCTTCGCCACAAATTGCCTGGGCCTCGCCTACACGCCCCAGAGCGCCTACTCGGACGAGATAGACGCGGGCAACTGGCATGAAATTCTGTCCCGGGAGGACGTGACCTTCGGCATATCCGATCCCCGCTTCGACGCCTGCGGCTACCGGAGCCTCATGCTCCTCAGACTCGCCGAGGACCACTATGATGACACCGACATACTCGAACGCCTCATCGTCCGGAGCTTCCGGCCCGCGATCAAGGTCAGAGAGGAAGAGGGCGTCTGTACCATACAGGTACCGGAGCTGCTCGAGCCTATCGAGAGACGTGTCACGCTCCGGGGCTTCAGTGTGCAGCTACTGGCACTGCTGGAATCGCGAGACCTGGACTACGCGTTCCAGTATGAGAGCGTCGCCAGGCAGCACGGCCTGGAGTTCCTTCAGTTGCCTCCCGAAGTAGACCTGAGCTCGGCTGAACACGCGCATGAGTACCAGCGGGTAAGAGTGAAGATAGACTTCCGCCGCTTCGCCACCGTGACTCCCGAGTTTGAGGGCCTGCCGATAGTCTACGGAGTAACCATACCCAGGAACGCGCCCCACAAGAAGGAAGCGGTGGAGTTCCTGCGCTTCCTGCTCGGCCCCGGAGGGCGCAGAATACTGGAAGACGCCAGGCAGCCGGTCATGCCGCCGGCGGTGGACAACCCGGCCAACCTGCCCGCGCAACTGCGGGCGCTCATAGACCACCCGACCAGATAGCCGGAGAATGTGGAATACGGAAGGGAACGTGACTTTCACAGAGTTTATTCGCAGGAACCGGCTCACTGTCACCTTCATACTCCTGGGACTGGTGATATTTCTCTTCGTCGTTGTACCCCTTCTGAAGATGGTCGTGTCCTCCGTCGCCGAGGCCCGGATACTCTGGCAGACTATCCTGGACTCGGAGGTCACCACCGCCATCGGGCTTACTCTGCTGACGGCACTGATAGCCACCGTGGTGGGATTCCTCCTCGGCGTGCCCCTCGCCTACCTGCTCGCCCGGCACAATTTCTACGGCAAGAGGCTGGTGGAGGGGCTGATTGACGTCCCCATTGTCGTGCCTCATACCGCCGCCGGGATTGCGCTTCTCTTCGTTTTCGGGAGGCGCTTCCTGCTGGGCCGGGCCTTTGAAACCATCGGCGTTACCTTCGTAGACTCCCTTGCGGGCATTGTCATTGCCATGTTGTTTGTCAGCATTCCATTCCTGATAGACTCCGCCAAAGAAGGCTTCAAGAAGGTGGACGTCAGACTGGAGAAGGTGGCGCGCACCCTGGGCGCTTCTCCCTGGCAGACCTTCATCAGGGTATCTTTCCCGCTGGCCTGGCGCAGTATTCTTGCCGGAAACATCATGATGTGGGCACGCGGCATAAGCGAGTTCGGCGCCGTGATCATACTGGCCTACCACCCCATGATAGCTCCCGTCCTCGTGTACGAGAGGTTCGAGACCTACGGCCTTGACTACGCTCGCCCAGTAGCTGTACTCCTCATCCTGGTGAGCGTCCTGGCGTTCATCGTCCTGAGGACCCTTGCCTATAGAGGCGACCGGTCATGATAGAGGTCAGGAATCTCTCCGTAGACCTGGGCGAGTTCGTCCTCAAGGACATCACTGTGACCATCAACGAAGGCGAGTACTTCATCATCCTCGGCCCCACCGGGGCAGGGAAGACCGTGCTGCTCGAATCCATCGCCGGCCTCTACCCCATCAAGAGCGGCCAGATATGGCTCAGAGGAAAGGAGGTGACCGGAGTTGAGCCGGAAAGACGGAGGATAAGCATTGTATACCAGGACCACGTCCTCTTTCCCCACATCTCCGTCAAGGACAACATCGTCTTTGGCCTGAGAATGAACAAGACCACCGCGGAGGAGCAGGAGGATAGACTGAACTGGGTTGCGGGGCTGCTGGGAATAGCCAGCCTGCTCCACCGCCGACCGGACACGCTCAGCGGCGGGGAGAAGCAGAAGGTGGCCCTAGGAAGAGCCATCGTCACCCGGCCGGAGCTGCTTCTCGTGGACGAACCGCTTAGTGCCCTCGACCCCGAGACACGCGAGAACGTACAGCAGGAGCTCCGGCAGCTCCACCGGGCACTGGGAATCACCACTGTCCACGTCACCCATGATTTCGAAGAGGCCATTGCACTGGGCAACCGGATAGCGGTCATCGGTGAAGGGCGGCTGATGCAGGTTGGCACTCCGGAAGAGGTATTCCGGCAGCCGAACTCAGAGTTCGTTGCCCGGTTCGCCATGGCCAGAAACATCTTCCTTGGGAAGGCGGAGAGAAGACCCAACGGGGACACCGTCTTCAAAATCGATGGAACAGACTTCATTGTCGCGGCGAATGTAGACGGCCCACACCACGCGTCCATTCGGCCCGAGGACATACTAATATCCAGCGAGCCCATACGTTCCAGCGCACGGAACTGCTTCCCCGGCACCATCACGCATGTCATAGACAGGGGTTCAACCCTGTACGTTACCGTAAGCATACCACCTGACCTTTCCTGCCTGGTTACGCGTCACTCCTTTGAAGAGATGGGACTCCACGAGGGCAGGAGAGTCTACGTAACCTTCAAAGCATCCTCTATCCACCTCTTCGACTGATACTAAACAGGAGGTCTCCGTACTATGAAGATGAAAGCCACGGTAAGGCCCAAAGCCGTTGCCGCGGTCCTCAGTCTCTTGCTTGCTGCCGGACTGCTCGCTGCGTGTGGACAGCCTGAGGCGGGGGCTGAGCTATCCGGGAAGCTTCAGATATTCCACGCCGGCAGCCTGACTATTCCCTTTGAGCAGATAAGCGAGGAGTTCAACAAGGCGCATCCGGACGTGGACATACTCGCGGAAGGCGCTGGCAGTGCCACCACCATTCGTAAGGTCACCGAGCTTGGCAAGGAGTGTGGCGTCATCGGTTCGGCGGACTACCTGCTCATCCCCGAGCTTATGTTCACCCGGTATGCCAACTGGTATGTGATCTTCGCGTCCAACCAGATGTGCATTGCCTACACGGACCAGTCCAGGTTCGCTGATGAGATAGACGGTGATAACTGGTACACTATCCTGCAAAGGGACGGAGTAAGCTACGGGCGCAGCGACCCCGACCAGGACCCCTGTGGTTACCGGACCCTGATGGTATGGCAGCTGGCGGAGAATCACTACGACGTCTCAGGCATCTACGATGGCCTCTACGAGGCAGACGGGGACCTGATGCGGCCGAAGTCCGTGGAGCTGATTGCCCTGCTTGAGTCAGGCGATCTGGACTATGCTTTTGAGTACTCCTCTGTCGCCGAGCAGCACAACCTGGAATACGTAACGCTGCCGCCGGAGATAAATCTCTCGGACGTTGAGTTCGAGCAATTCTACGCTCAGGCGGAGGTGGAGATCGCGGGGGCACAGCCCGGCGAGAAGATAGTCATGGTCGGCAAGCCCATTGTCTACGGCGTCACCATCCCCAAAAACTTCCCGCGCCAGGACCTGGCTATCGCCTGGGTAGCCCTGCTTCTGAGCGACAAGGGCATGGACATCATGGCGGCGAGCTACCAGACACCTATCACCCCGGCCAGGACCAACGATGTCAGCAAGCTACCCGAGTCCTTGCGCGAGTACGTGAAGTAGCCGGGCTATACCAGCTGCCGCCAGTCGGCGGCAGCGCCTGCGTTCTTGATGGCTGAGCGGGGTTTCTCAGTCACCGTGGCCCGTGCCGGTGGGCCGGGCCACGGTGACTATCCTTGGCATCAGGGCCCTGAGGCGCCGGGAATCGCGGGGTTGACCATGTGGGGCACACCAGCCTGACCTGTACGTGCTGCATAGCAGGGGTCGTTTCATCGGGGAGGGTGGCCGGCCGTCTCGCACTGTCCTACCGGAAGGGAAGCCTTTGCTCCCGGTATCAGCCAGGACCCGGATTTTGCCACCGCTGAATCCTGGCTACAGCCAATCGGGCCCATTCTCCCAGTGGTCTTTCGTGGAAGCAAGGGGTCAGATAGATCCTCACGGCCTCCACTCTGTTTTCCAGAGCGGTCAGGTGAGGCAGCGCGCTTCTCATACCGATTTTGCCCGTTGCCCAAACTGCCAAACCGAGGGTCTCAGGGTCGTCGGCGTCGAAGCAGGCCAGGACGTCATCACGAAATGGCTCCATCGGCCGCCTTGCCAGTGGACCAAGGCGTCCGACGGCGTATAGCCCGCTCTTCATCAAGGCGGGTTCATGGAAGGCTACCGCGATCATGTTGCTGACAAACGGGTCCGCCAGCTGCGGGATCGCTACCACTATCTCGGCGATGGTCTGGGGGGTGCTCCACCCGATACCTCCCGACTCATCGTTTATCGACCACATGAGCCGTCGCATGTAGTCCAGTGCCTTCTCATGGCGCCCGGAATCCCACCATTGGCGCACGAACACGGCTACTGCCTCGATGGCGTGCCAGCGCAGGGCCTCATCGACTTGGTAGAGCTGTGACTGCATGGACCGCCAGACGCGCCGGTCACCTTTGCCCAGGAGAGTTAGCTCCCGGTACTTCCTTTCCAGCAGCAGCCTTCTGACCTGCTCTTCTATCGGTGACGCATTCACGGCAACTCCACGACACCCGGGGGATAGTGCCCGGGGTCATAACGAACACCTTCGGGCCACACTGACGAACATGCGTGTGCTCCTTGCGGCCGGGAAGACCCAGCGCCGCCCTACTCAGAATGAGCACACATTGTCCTTACTCTACCAGCGAACGCCTCGTAGGCCTTCTCATTGAGGCAGCGCTCGGGGTCAAACGGGTATTCGGCTGACAGACATGCCTGGATCGCCCTCAATCCGTCTTCACCGATGGCTACCCATAGCCTGTCGAAATCGGTAACCGGCAGGGTGCCCCGGGGAGCGAAGTTGTCCCGAATCACTGCCTCAGCCGGCTTGCCGAAAGGGTTCCAGTCCGGCTCATGCGGCTGTGGGGCCTGTATCTTGATGAACATGCCCGATATACCGCTATTGTCTCTGAGCACCTCGAAATACCTCTCGTAGCTCTTCTTCTGGTGCTGCTCATCTGTCTCTCTAACGGCAATACTGCCGGCGAAGTCTGCATCCAGAGCTTTCCCAACCGAATCTCCCGCGTGATAGATAACCAGACCTTCCACGCCATAGCGGTCAACGAGGCGCAACGTCACCAGGCCGTCATTGACCAGGAAGAACTCCCAGTCCTCATCGGACGGGAACACGCTCCTGTTGGGGAACTTCTGTAGTATGAAGTCATAGCCCGTGTAGTCGAAGTCCGGTCCTGTTCCCGGAGACATCCCGATGAGCTCGCTCGGGCCGCCATCGTTGGTGGCGAAGCCGATCTTCCCTGAGAACCTCGCCCTGATCCGGGGCAGTATCCGCTGCATCCACGCACTGAGTATCTCCCTCTTCGGCTGGCAGAGATTGGTGTGCTCACCGGGTTCAACCAGGGTGGTGTTGGCCTCTTCGCTAGGAATAAACGTGTCCACGTTGTACCTCTCCGCTATCCCCGCCCATCTGAGAATATGCGGCTCGAACATGTCCAGGAGGTCACCCTGGTTCTCCGGTGGAATGCGTCTGTGGCTATCGTGTCTGTAGGGGAAGTCGTAGCTGCAATGACCAAGTGCGAGCCATATCCTGAACCCGGACCTGTGGAATGCGTTGAGGTAGAACAGATAGACCGCTTCCCCCGGTATGTAAAGGTTCCCGGCCGGGTCCGCTTCATACGAAACCACGAAGAGCATGGTATCAATGCCGGCCGATTTGACTCTGTCTATGTGTGCCAGCGCCCAGCGCATGTCCCTGAGATCGTATAGATCCATGCCCCGGTAAAGCGTATCAGACTCTCTCCTACCCTCAATCACGACATCCGCCATGTCCCTTCTGTCCACCTGCGAATCGAACTGGTTCACCCTGTCGGCATATCCCTCCAGGTCACCTTCAACCAGGCAGGAAATGGTAGATAAAAAGACGGCCCTATCCACCGGGACGTCGCTCTCCAGAACGCCACCGATGATGTGGCCGAGGGGTGGCAAGTCCTTGGTGTCAACCGCAGGCGAGCATGCGCCGATACATACCAGCACCACCATGCTCATAGCTACAGCCGGCCACAGCCTCTTCATTAATCTGCGTATTCTCAGCGTCATGGGACGGGCTGTTGTCTGCCGGGGCTACCCCCGGACACGGCGCCTGTCGCAGAAGCCCTGAGGGGGGCACGAGCGGTCGCCGATAGCACGGCCCCAAGGAAAGCTACCACGCCGAATCCCAGCCAGGCACCCAAATACGAGCCCCAGGTATCGAATACCCATCCCGCCAGCGGGGTCCCCGATACGTTGCCAAGCATCATTATCCCCGACGTGAAGCCCAGTATCGTGCCGAAGCTGCTCCTGCCGAAGTACTCTCTCATCAGGGCTATTCTCGCCGTGACGCTGAACCCCCATCCGAGGCTGAAAGCAGCCACGAAGGGCGCCACCAGCCAGACCCTCTCAATGCCGATGTTAGCGAAGCACAGCAGGCCCGCCACCATGCAGGCAAAGCCGGCGGTGAACACCCTTTTTCTGCCCAGTCTATCCCCAAGCCAGCCTCCACCGAGTCGACCGCAAATACTGCTGACCGGCAGCAGGAGGGCCACCAGACTGGATAGAGACCTGGATACGCCGAGGCTGCTGAGATAAGGCATCATGTGTGTCACCACCGCACCCACTACGAACGCATGACACATGGACGCGATCGCCACGTGCCAGAAAGCCCTGTCCTTCAACGCCTGCCTGGCGGGCACATCTATCTCGGCAGGTAGTGGCGAAAGCGGGACTGTTACTGACTCTGACGCGCTTCTCGCCATGCCGTCGGGTTGATAACCGTATCGCTCGGGTTTATCCCGGACCAGCAGCGCTAGCGGGAGGATAATGACCAGGACTCCCAGGCCAGCGACCAGCATCGCCGTCCGCCATTGCAGCGCATCGATCAGGCTGGTTACCAGGGGCATGAGGAGACCGCCAAGGCCGAAACCGCTGGCTACGATGCCTGTCACCAGGCCCGCCCTCATGCGGAACCAGTTCACAGCCGCGGTCATAAGCACGGTTCCGGTACAGGTACTCATGCCAATCGACATGAGTGCAAAGGCACCGTAGAACGTGGCTAGAGAAGACACCCGGCTGAGGACAGCAAAGCCCAGGCAGAGCATGATGCTGCCACCGAGGACAAGTCTTCTCGGCCCCCACCGGTCCACAAGCAGCCCCATAAGGGGAGCAAGGAGGCCCATCTCCAGCCCGCGAAGCGAAGAGGCCAGCGATATCTGCGCATAGCTCCAGCCGAATTCACGGGCTATGGGCTCGAAAACGGCGGTGAAGCCAAAGTGGACCACCCCGCCCGCGTAAAGGATAATGACTACGCAGGCGCCAACGACGTACCAACCATAAAACACTCCGGGATGCTTATGCTTGGTATGTACTGCAGGACCATGTCTCGAGGCCGATGGACCTGGGCGGATACTATCAGACACGGTTGTCCATCACCGATTCCAGCTAGTCCCAATCGTAGCACCGGCGAACAGGATAGACAAACCGGCAGCAGACCAGCACGATGATCACACCCTGACCATGAGATGCTGACTACCAGAGCCCGCCTCGGCCCGGAAGTCGAACCGTAAGCCCCCCGTCAGAGAAAAGGTAAGGAGGTGCGACGTGGGAGTAGAAGGAGCGCCGCTACTCGATCTGCAGAAGCTCGATCTCGAAGGTCAGGTCCTTACCCGCCAGGGGATGATTGGCATCCACCGTGATTGAGTTCTCGGAGACTTCCACGACGCTCACAAATACGGTCTGACCGTCGCTCTGCTGTGCCTGCAGACGCTGTCCTACTTCCGGCTCGAAGTCCTCAGGCAGCTCGTCGCGCTGCACTATAGAAACAAGGTCATCGCGGTACGGTCCGTAGGCCTGGTCGGCGGGAATGGTGACAACCTTGGACTCCCCCACCTGCATACCCAGAACGGCCTCTTCAAAGCCCGGAATCAGCTTGCCCTCGCCCAGGGTGAATTCGAGAGGCTCGCGGTCACGAGAGGTGTCAAACTCGGTGCCGTCTTCCAGCGTACCGGTATAGTGAACCTTGACGGCATCGCCGTCACCTGCCTCACTTGCGCCGCCACATCCGGCGAGCACCATCACTACCAGCAGTGCTACCCCGAGAAGCGCCCTGCCCGTTTTCCCCATTGCCATCACCTCAGGTGAATCCTACCACAATCCTGGTGACGGGTACAAAAGGACCTAGCCGATGTTATGCTCGGGTCTGGCTGGCAATCTCACCAGCACAGGGACCGCTTCGCTCCACCGGCAATGGCTGTTCTTCCACAGCCGTTGCCGATCACCGGCCGGGTCGTACCGATAGCAGTACTGGTTGCGGGCAGTCGCGAACTTATCTGGCCTTGAGCGCGTTATGGCCCGCAGAGACAAGGATTCGCGAGTTATCGAGAGCCAGCCCCCAGCAGACACACTGAGAAACCGTCCAAATCTACCCGGAACCCATGTACATCTGAATGGGCATCCTGCCCTTCCCGCCTCAGCGGGTTTGACTCCATCAAGCCTGTCGGGTATAATCAGGCGTCAAGCTTGCGAAGACACAAGATTCCGCCGGTAGCCCAGGGAGCACGCGGGGCGCACACTCACCTGGACCGTCAGGGCAGTAGCAAGGATACTGCCCGGAATAGCCGTAGAACCGCCTACTACCTCCGCGACCCGGTCGCTCTACTTATTATAGGTGGTCTTTCTGTGCCTGTTGACCGCAGCGGGCATGTTTCGTATACTGCACAAGGAGGAATTGCATATGGGGCTGATAGGGAAACTACCCAGGCCGGCAATAATGGTGACCCTCCTGGTAGTGGTCGCCCTGGCGCTGGTCCCCGGCTGCGCCGGCGAGGAGGCAGCGCCCGAGGATGAAACACCGACCACCACCGAGCCGTCAGGGCCCGGCTACGGCGGCACCGTGCGGGTGGTTATGGGTGCAGACACCAACACCCTGGACCCTGCGTACAGCACATCCAGCATGGACTATGCGTTCACCCAAATGACGCACGACAATCTGATCTGGCGTTCCCATGAGCTTACTCTTGAACCGATGCTGGCAACATCCTGGGAAACCAACGAAGACGCTACCATCCATACATTCCATTTGCGCAAAGGCGTCAAGTTTCATCATGGCAAGACATTCAATGCCGATGATGTTGTCTTCACCATTGAGAGGATACTGGACCCGGAAACAGGCTCTGTCGCCAGAGCGTCACTTGAATCCATCA
>Ga0180434_10003593_pt1 | contig 19667 bp, 16 predicted proteins | sample SS_ome_7_FD_132453 | JGI IMG/M metagenome (GOLD analysis project Ga0180434, IMG submission 132453) | Hypersaline lake sediment archaeal communities from the Salton Sea, California, USA - SS_1_D_2 metaG | ecosystem: Environmental > Aquatic > Non-marine Saline and Alkaline > Hypersaline >...
GACTTTCTTTGGTGAATTTGCTGGTTGGACGCTTAAAGTAGGGGTGCCTTTAGTCATTGTTCTTATTATGGGAGAGATTATCCCCAAATACGTAGCTCTACAAAACAATGCTTTCATCTCAAAGCTCTTCGCTCCCCTTTTAGACCTCTTCTACAAAAAATGCGGTCCCTTTCGCCACCTTCTCACCTTCATCACAACGCCTTTGTCACGGATCATGTTCTTCTTCTTAAAAGAGGAGAAGGTCATCTCTCGCGATGAACTCAACAACGCCTTAAAAGAATCGATCGACCAAGGCGTCGTTCATGCTGATGAAGCAGAACTTATGCACGGCTACCTCGATTTACGAGAAACTCTTGTAAAAGAGGCAATGCGCCCCAGAGAAGATATCATCGCCTACGATATCCAAGCGCCCATTGGCAACCTGATACACAGCTTCGTTGAAGAGGAGTGCTCACGTGTTCCTGTCTATAAAGGTGAGCTCGATAACATCTTAGGGATCATCGACGCACGCTCCTTCTTCATCCACTGCACCTCTAAATCAACAGCTAAAGAAGTTAGTGAACTGGTAACCAAACCGACCTTTGTACCAGAGACAGCATCGGGGCTGACGCTACTGAAACAGCTTGAAGATCAAAACCAGGTTCTAGCTTTGGTCGTCGATGAATATGGCTCCATCACAGGCCTTATCAGCAAAGAGGACTTAGTAGAGGAGGTAATCGGTGAGATCACCGACCGCCGCGACGAAAAACTTAGCTACACCCGTGCAAGCCGCGACGTTATCATCGCCTCTGGTAAGATGGAACTCGACGATTTCGAAGATATCTTCGATGTCACCTTAGACAACCCCGGCAATATGGTCACCATCGGAGGCTGGCTTACAGAACAGATTGGCGACATCCCCAAAAGCGGGGCCTATCACCAGACAGATGAATTTCTCTTCCATGTTCTAGCAGCCGACCCCAACCGTGTCCGCCGTCTATACGTACGCAAAACAAAAGCGAAGGGGGAGCAATGAGTAAGTCGACACTTTTTTGGCTCTTCATCAACTTATCGACCCTCCTTGTTATGGGCTTCTATTCTATGGTGGAGTTTGCTTGCATCACCTTTAACAGGGTACGCCTGCAATACTACGTCAAAGAGGGTGTTCGCCGCGCTATTTGGCTCGACTCCCTTTTAAAGAATCCAACGAGGTTGTTTGGCACGAGTCTAATCGGCGTCAATGTAATGATGATGATAAGCTCAGAGAGCGCCCGTCAGTTCTATGCCTCTTTAGGCCTGCCTCCCGAGGTAGCTCCCATAACGCAAGTCTTTATAGCCATCACCATCGGTGAGTTGGCACCCATGCTTGCTGCCCGCCGCCACCCCGAGCAGGTCTCTATGCTTGGGATGCCGCTACTATACGCTTCCTCTATTGTGATGCGCCCCATACTTTTCTGTATCGATATCTTAACTCGTATAGTGACCTGGCTTACAGGGACCAAAGGGGGTAAAGGTAGCGACATCTTTATCAACCGCGATGAGCTACAAAAGATATTAGAGCAACCCGAAGAGACGCTATCACCCGCCACGGGCACAGAAGACTTCAATGTGATCGTCTCCCACATCTTCAGCTTAAGAGAAAGCTGTGCCGCCGATATTATGGAACCAATCGACCCTGTCCATATGATCGCTGCCAACAGCACCGTTGGTCATATGAAACATATTTTAAGCAAAACGCCCCTTCCCTACCTACCCGTCTTTCATCGCAGCTATTCCAACGTTGTTGGCATCGCCTACCCCCGTGATCTAATCAGAATCGACAACCAAAGTGCTATCAGAGACCATGCCCGCCCCCCTTGGTTTTTAACCAAGAGTGCCAAAATTTTAGAGGTTTTAGCACAGTTTCGCCGCAATAACCAGACGGTAGCTATAGTTCTTAACAACAAAGGCAAAGCAGTTGGCATGCTCACTTTAGATGCGATGCTGCAAGAGGTCTTCGGTAAAGCGGAAACAAAAATGCCCAGCAGTTTCCACCGTGTGTTGGAGCGCACCATCCCCGGTGATATGACCATTGCTGACTTTGAAGAAGAATTTCATACAACGATAAGCGCCGACAAAGAGGAAACTCTCTCTCAACTGGTAACACAGCTTATCGGTCACATCCCCGAAAGTGGCGAAAGCGCAACCGTTGGTCCTTTGCGCTTAACCGTCAAAGAGACCTCTCTAATCGGCGCCAAGACGATAACCGTCACCTCATGGAGTCAGTCTTAAAACTGTTTTAATGATGATATCGGAGGCTAGATCAACCTCCTCTTCTGTCGTAAAACGACTAAGGGAGAAGCGAAGAGAAGACTCCGCTCTTTTGACACCAAGCCCCATCGCCAAAAGAACACGTGACGGCTCTAAAGCCCCCGTACTGCAAGCTGCGCCATGACTTACTGCCAAGCCATCAACATCTAGACTCATCAAAAGAGTTTCCCCATCAATCCCTTGAAAAGCTAAGTTGGTGGTATTGCATATGCGCGGCCCCGTGCCATTAACTAAAACATTAGGCAGAGCGGCTACAATTTGACTCTCTAGCCTATCGCGCAAACGTGCCATCTCTTCACAACCTCTTTCGCTTAGAAGCAGCGCTTGTGCAAAAGCTGCAATACCGGGCAGATTTTCAGTGCCAGCGCGCAAGCCTCTTTCATGGAAGCCTCCATGGATAAAAGGAGCCAATTTATTACCTCGGCGCAAGAAAACCATACCCACTCCTTTGGGAGCATGGATTTTGTGGCCACTGGCGCAAAAAGCTGTGATACCATCGTATATAGGGAAAGACTCTTTACCTACCCAGCCCACAGCATCCACAACAAAAGGGATACCTGCACTATTTGCAATACTGGCGAAAGCCTCTAGGTTCGTTTTTACACCCGTCTCATTGTTAGCTGCGATGGCACAAATCAGACAGGTATCTTCCCGGATAGCTTTTTGTAGATCTTCAGGAGAAGCCATCCCCGTTTCATCGAGAGGCAAAAAGGTAACTTCACACCCCGTCAAAGCTTTTAACGTATTGTATACAGCCGCGTGCTCACCGCCGGTAGTGATAATGTGACCTCCTGTCGCAAAACCTTTGATTACAAGATTCAGCGCTTCGGTGCCACCAGAGGTGAAAATGATTTCGTTGACATCGACGCCAAAAAAGTCTGCCACATCTCTTCTAGCTTTTGCCAGCTGCGCCCTTGCAGCCTGCCCTGCCCAATGGCTGCTTGAAGGATTTCCACCGCATTCCAGCAAAACATGGCTCATGCGCTCGGCCACTTTAGGATCTACGAAAGTAGAGGCGTTGTTATCAAAATAGAGTTTTCTGTTCATGTCGTAATTAATATCGCTGTAATATTGTCATCGCCGCCATACTTTCTAGCACGCTCCACAAGCGTTTTTGCTCCCTCTTCCATATCGGCCGCCGCGTTAATGATACTCTCGATCTCTTGGCGCGGCACCATATTGGAAAGACCGTCGGAGCAGATAAGGAAAATATCCCCTTCTTCAACACTATCACAACTGACACGGGGAGAGAGCTCCGCCCCCATACCAATCGATTTAGTGATCACATTTTTGTATAGGAAGTCGCTAGCATCAGCTTCTTCAAGCTGTCCTAAATCCAGCAGGTCGGCCAAAAGAGAATCATCACGAGTCATCTGCTCTAATCGCTGCCTGCGGTGGCGATAGATACGACTATCTCCTACATTGGCAAAAAAGGCATGACCGCCATTGAGATAAAGAGCACTTAATGTCGTGCCCATGCCATGCAGTTTATCTATCGCTTGAGCCAAAGCATATACTTCGCTATTAACCTCGGCGATAATAGCTCGCAGCATCTCCTCTAGCAACTCAGTCGGTTTGCCTTCAAGGTCATCTTTTTCTACGATCTCGGCAAAAAGTCGACATAGCCTGTCGATTGCCTCTTCGGCAGCGATATCACCAGCTCTGTGACCTCCCATACCATCGGCAACCAAAAAGAGGTCTAGCTCATCTAAGATCTTGTAACGATCTTCATTGTGACGGCGGACCAGTCCCGGATCTGTTAAACCAAAAGATACCACTTTCTTCACAACTTAAACTTCCTTGAAAAAAGAATCATACCACGTTTCAACAAAATAGCGCTACTTACTAATAGTAAACATCATAGACACGCCCACAGCGTTAAATAAAATATGCAATACTATCGGTGACAAAAGCGAGTGCTGCCTTTCGTAAATAAATCCCAAAAAACAGGCGAGCACAAAAAGGGAGATGCAAAAAGGGAGGTTCGCTAGGCCCTGGCTCGCGGAATAGTGAAAAAGAGCAAATATAGCCGCCGTAGCCAATATAGCCAAATTCCGACCCCATCTCTGCCTGAGCCATGCCTGCAGAAAACCTCTAAAAAGCACCTCTTCTATGATGGGGATAATTAAAACTGTAATAAAGATCGACAATGCAAGAAGAGCTTGACTGTCTACTCCTTTTAAAAAACGTACTGCCACCTGCTCTTGATCTGCCGGAGCCCATAGCATAGCAACCACAATACTGGAAAAATGCGCTATTGCCATAACGATGGGATAACCTACACACCAGCCAGCGAGCCCCAGCCAGACATCTTTAGCACAGGCACTTCCCAAAAGATAGTCCCGTTTTTCTTCTCCTAGAAACTTCAAATAGGTCGCTATCGAGAGGATAACCACCCCCGTCCCTCCCAAAAAGATCCACCCTTGCAAAAGCTGGATAGTCGCCTCACTGGGCATAGTCCATGAGCCCGTAAGAAGATAGATAGCAACCAGCACAAAAAACGGTACTACCAGCAGCTGCACAGAAAAATAGATGGTAAAACAGCCAACCATATCCCCTAAAGAGATGGTGGTAGAAGAGGGTAATTTCTCTTTCGGATAGCGAAAAAAGCCCTTTAGCCCAGCAACAATTACTGCTACGAGAGCCAAAAAACCAAAAAAAGCCAACCCCATGGCGTGATCAAAAACGATATCTTTAACGTGTTCCATAATCTCAATCATAAAACGAACGGTGGTATAAATACAGATTTCTTTATATGCTATCGAACAAAGAGAGGATGCTAGTTATGACAGGAATATGCGGGATCATCTATCCCAACCCCCTCCATACCACCCGAATGATCAGCCCCATGCTCGAAACACTTGAGCAACGCGGCGGTAAAGAAAAGGGTAGCGAGCTATACAAAAACCTTGAGCTCGGCTGCTCTGGACAACCGATTGCCTATAACAGCAAAAAAACTGTATGGCTTGCTTTCGATGGAACAATCACCAATACCGACACCATTTTAGCCGAGCTGAAAAAGAAGGAACACACTCCTCAAAATGGAAAGATCGCCTCTCTTCTTATCGAGGCATATGAAACTTGGGGGACCGACTTCGTACAACATATTGAAGGCTCTTTTGTCATAGCCCTCTTTGATGAAAAAAAAGAACAGCTGCTTATCATACGTGATCGTATCGGAAAAAAACCACTATACTGGTATCACCACCAAGACCATTTTGTCTTTGCCAGCGACTTAAAAGCTCTGCTAACAACAGGTCTCGTCCCGCAAACAGCCTCTCTTGGTGCGATGAGTGCCTACCTTTTCTTCGGCTACTTCCCGCAGGATTTAGCCCCCATTCAAAAGGTGAGCAAACTTCTCCCCGGCCACCACCTTACCATCCACTTAGACCAAAACAAAAGAATCCGTCAATACTGGTCCTACAGCTCTCTTTTTGAAGCCGAGCCTTGCTGCTCTTTTGAAGAACAAGTGCATACACTCGACCACCTACTTTCAAGTGCCATATGTCGCTCGGCTGAATCAGGAAAAGATGTTGGCTGCTTTGTCTCTGGGGGACTGGGGTCTGCAAGTGTTGCAAGCTACCTCCATGAAGCTTGCTGCCCAAAGAAGCTATCCGCCTTTTCCATGGGTTTTTCTGGGGAAAATGATCAAGATATTGCATCCGCCTCGATGACCGCCAACACATTGCAAATCAAACACTACGTTGGCAACGTTAACAAAGAAGATATCTTTAATGATCTCGTTGAAATCATTTGGCATTTGGGAGAGCCACTAGCCGATCCCAACATCGTTGCCACCTGGCGTATAGCCAAACTTGCCGCTACCCATTCGCAGACAGTCTTTTCTGGTATGGGCACAGATGAGCTTCTCGCAGGACACAGGCGCTATATTCTTCCAGAACAAAAACTGGGTATGTTCACAAAATGCGCCAACCAGATCAAACCTGCTCTCAAGCAGTTCCTTTTGCCCCTACTAACGATGATCTACCGCCCTGCCGCTTTGCGTTTCTTAAAACACTATCCCACTAACCCTTGGCAAGCAGAATATTTAAGTGAAAATGCCATCTTAAGTGGGCCGATGCTAAAAACCGCCGCACCTAATTTAGCCAACCTCTTCGATCCCGAGATATTCTTAAACAAATTCTACCACATCGGCCGCATCCCCTACGACCTCGATGCCACTCTTTACCTCGATGTAAAAACACGGCTGGTAGACCTCTATATCCGACAATACGAGTGCTTAACAAGTGTCCATAATTTAAACTGGCTCTCTCCTTTCTTAGATGAGAACATTGTGACGCTTCTAGCCTCTCTACCAAAAACCCGTGCACCGGAGCAATCTTCACTCTCTCTTCTCAAAAATTTAGTCTCCGAAACCTTGCCAGCAGCCGTCGTCAACCGTCCTAAGAAAGTGCGTCATCATTTCCTTGAGAACTGGCTTAACACTCCCAGCATCCGCAAGACTTTCGAAAGACTGGAAAATGGCACACTGGTAGGTAATGGAATTATCTCAAAAAAATGGATCCACACCCTGCTGCACAAACCGCCGAAAGAGGTTAACGCCTTCTTGTGCCTCTGGCAGATTCTCTGCTTAGAAATTTGGTTTAAACTTTTTGTGGATAATGTCGCTAGACGCCGTCCCCCGAACATCTCACTTAGCGACCTTTTGGAATCTTAAAAAAATTGCCGGAGATTGTCTCAAGGCATACGGTACAATCCTTAAGGCTGCTACCTTCCGGTCCTGACCTAGTTCGGACGACCCTATTCCATGAGGTCCCCGGCAAAAACAGGTATTATCACGACTTAACAGATAAATCGCAAGATTGAAGTTCTGTCAGCTTCTCTCTAAGAAGCATCTCTGCATCCATCCCCGCTTCTTGTGCTCCGTGAGCAACTTTTAAAAGAGCCTCTACGCATTGCTCTTCCGTCTCAAAATGTAGCGGCTCTACATCAAGGGGCACACCAATGCGATGAAGTCTTTTAATAATTTTCTGTGCTTTAGAGAGGGCGGGCAAAGCTTTTGGGATCCCCTCAAAAGGATTTTCCTTTCGTGAGCCCCCATTTTCTTCATCTTTGATCTCTTCCCACTGTTTGAGCACCTCTTGTGCGTCCTTAGCACTTTTATCCCCAAATATATGAGGGTGGCGACGTATAAGCTTTTCAGCAACGCCTGTAAAAACATCTGATGAGCTAAAAAGCCCCTCTTTTTCACCCAGGCGACAAAGGAAACAGGCAGTAAAAAATAGATCGCCCAGCTCCTCTTGGATCTTTGGCCCGTCAGCTTCTTCAATCGCTTCGGCCACCTCATAAACCTCTTCAATCACAGCATAGCGCAAAGAGCGCATTGTCTGTTTACGGTCCCAAGGGCAGCCACCGGGGGCTAGCAGGCGATCTAAAACATCAAAAAGGCGGTCAAACTCTTGCACCTTCCCTCCAAGCTACAAAATGTTGAAACAGGGTCTCTTCACTAACGGACCTAATGCAAGCGCCAGAGGGGCAGTTGCGCAAACGAGAGCACCTCTTATCAAAAGTGGCGCCATAGGGACATGTCCCCTGCAGACCATAGTGGTTTTTTCCCAACGGTTTGTATTTATTCATCGAAGAGGCTCCAAAAACACTGAAAGTAGCCGTCTTCGTCGTCCCTGCCAAATGTAGGGGCAAAGAATCCATCGCAATCACAAGGTCCGAGAGTGCCATCATATTTTGCAATGCTGGCAAAGACATTCGATTGGCCACCGTTCCTTCAAGGCCACAGTTATGAGCCAGTTTATCCACACGGCAGTGCTCTTCTGGCGACCCCCACACAAAAAAGTAATAGTAGTGATAGTGCTGCTGAAGCTTTTGTAAGAAAGCCGCCAGAGTTTTGTCTATCAGCTGCTTGTTGGGCCAAGCAGACCCCGGACATACCACAACAGGTTTTCTAGGCGCTGCGTGGCGAAGCAGCCTCTCTAGCCCCATACGCTCATCATCACCGATTTTAAGCTGCAGCTCTTCTGTTGCTAAATCGGCCTCTTTATCTCCGAAGTGAGAACGTACAATGTGGAGATAATCATCGCGGATATTTCTCCCTTTGGGATAGTCAAACTGGCTTGTAGTGACCCAAAGGTTGGGCCATTCAGGCACAGTCTTCTTTCCAAAGCCCACCTTTTCACCCGCATGAACCGCTTTGGTGATCAGTGCAGATTTAATATTACCCTGCAGATCAAAGACGACATCGTAGCGATTTTTCTGAATTTCTCGACGCACCTGCCCTATAGCCTTCCAGGTGGAGTGAAGCAAAAGAGACCTACGCCATTCTTTCGACGCTACAGTGAAAACATTATCCACTTTAGGATGAGCTTCAAGAAGTGGTGCGAAAGGGCGCTCGGCAACCCAATCGATTTTACAATCGGGAAAGCGACTCTTTAGGTAGTCCACCACCCCGAAACAGTGAATAATATCTCCCAACGACGATGTTTTCACGATGAGGATATTCATTTTGCACCCCCTTTTCCAATAACAGCTATCGCTTCTAAAAGATCTTGTGGCAGCTGCGCCTCAACACTTATCTCCTCCCCTGTTATGGGGTGTTTAAAAGAAAGCATATGAGCATGCAATAGAGGTCGTTTGGCCTCAAAGCCACAACGGAATCTATCATGATACTGCCAGTCGCCCACAATAGGCAACCCAATACTACTTAAGTGCACTCTAATCTGGTGTGTTTTCCCCGTATGGATGCGGCATCGGATAAGAGACATCCCCACCCCCGAGCTTACAACTTCCCAATCCGTTGATGCTAAGCTGCCTTTATCAGAATCCACCACGCCCCAACGGACACTACCCGAATCAGAGATTCTGCCGATATAGCCTGTGATATTTCCCTTAGGCTCTTTTGGCACCCCATCGACTATCACCAAATACCTTTTATCGATCTTCTTTCCTCGGAAAAGGTTGCTGAAAGCAGGCTCTACTTGCTTGCTTTTCGCTAAAAGCCATGCTCCCGTCGTATTTTTATCAAGGCGGTGAACAAGGGAACATCCCGGCCAAAGTTTGGTGTCGCAAAGCATTCCTGCCGGTTTGTTATAGATAAGACAATGAGAATCTTCCCAAAGGACTCTTTTGGGGTCTACAGAGATTTTTTTTGGCTCTTCCATATCAAAAGAGACTCTATCGCCGAAAGAGAGACGTGTTGTAGCAAAACGCTCACAGCGGCCATTGACTTTACATCGATATTGATCGATACCCCTTTTGATCGAACGAGCAGACTGGTCCAGCTTAGAAGCTAAAAAAGCGAGCAGTTTGCAGCCCGCCTCCTCTTTTTGTACCTTCCACTGAGACACTGTTACATCCCAACAAACTGTCGCAAGAAACGCATATCATTTTGGGTGAACAGGCGGATATCGTCGATGCCATGTTTGATCATCACAAGACGCTCCAACCCCATACCCCAGGCGTAGCCACTATATTCTTCAGGATCGATGTCGCAATTCTCCAAAACACCGGGGTGTATCATCCCAGCGCCGGCAACTTCAAGCCAGCCAGTCTTTTTACAGACAGGACATCCCTTGCCATCACACAAAAAGCAGCTGACATCCACTTCCATACCCGGCTCCACAAAAGGGAAATAGCTAGGACGAAAACGTGTCGGCACCTTTTTGCCAAAGAGTTTATGAAGGAAATCATTCATCGTACCAAAAAGGTCTGCAAAAGTGACGCCTTTATCAATATAGAAACCTTCAATCTGATGGAAGAAAACGTGTGAGCGAGCAGAGACATCTTCATTGCGGAAAGCGCGGCCCGGCACAATCACTCGGATAGGCGGCTTGTTAGCTTCCATAATACGAGGCTGGACGTTACTTGTGTGAGTCCTTAACACCGTCTCCGGATCAATATAGAAAGTATCTTGCATATCGCGAGCGGGATGATCTTTGGTGATACGCAATGCTTCAAAATTATACCACTCCCCTTCAATATGAGGACCATCTTGAACAGAAAAACCCATGCTAACTAAGATATCAACGATATGATCAAGCTCTTGGTGAAGCAGGTGCTTGCCGCCCAAAAAGCGACTCCTTCCTGGCAAAGTGACGTCGATGACCTCTTTTTCTAGCTGTTCTTCTAACTCCTTGCTAACGACTTGCTCTTCAAGCTGACAGCAGCGCTTTTCGATATACTGCTTCAAATCGTTAATAGCTTTGCCAGCAGCTGGACGCTCTTCACTGCTAACCCCTTTAAGCTCTTTCATTAGCTGCTGCACAGGACCTTTACGTCCCAAAAACTTCACACGGAAATCATTTAGAGTTTTAGAATCTTGAGCGCTCTCCAATTCGCTGTCTGCTTGCTGACGAATCTGATCTATCATTTGTTGCATAGGAAGCCCACCTTTTTTTAGAAATGATAATAATGATACCCGAATTTACACCAAAAAAACAAGGGCAGAACCTGTAAGGTCCTGCCCTTTTGAAAATTAGCTTCTATCGTGAAACGTATAGGTTACGCCAAAGCTGCTTTAGCATGGCTAACGACAGCTTCAAAGCTCTGAGGATCATTGATGGCCATTTCAGCCAGCATCTTCCTGTTGAGTTCACATTCCGCTTTGGTCAAACCATTGATAAGCTTGCTGTATGAGATCCCATTGATCTTGGCAGCAATGCCAATACGCATTATCCAAAGACGGCGGAACTGCCGTTTATTTTCCTTGCGATCACGGTAATTGAAAGCCAAAGCCCTCATCACCGCATCACTCGTTAAGCGTAGGTGGTTTTTACGATCTCCGACAAAACCCTTCGCACGCTTACGTAACCTTTTCTTACGACGACGTGAAGCGACGGCATTGGTTACTCTAACCATAAGTCATCTCCACTTAAATGTTATTATACGCCCATTACGCGCTTGTACATCTTCTGCAATGCACCGCCAAGGATGGCTGGAGCACGCAACTGTCTTTTGCGCTTGGGTGTCATTTTTGTCATGATATGCCTTCTACCGGGATGCTGCATTTTGAGCTTCCCCGTTCCCGTTACACTAAAACGGGATTTGACGGCCTTCTTTGTTTTCATTTTAGGCACAGAAACTGCTCTCCTAACTGTTCAACATCGCTTTTGTCTGCGACAAGGTTTCTAGTTCTTTTTCCCTGTAGGTGCCAGCACAACATGGAGAAAACGCCCCATTCTCTTCGCTGGTGCCTCGGGGGCTGCGACCTCTTTCAAATCGTCGCAGAATTGTCTTACCAGTCGCTCACCATTTTCTGGGTGAGCCTGCTCTCTTCCACGGAACATGCAGGTTACTTTAACCTTATGCCCTTTAGAGAGAAAATCTTCAGCACGATGCAGCTTCACGTCAAAATCGTGAGTGTCAATATTGGGTTTAAACTTAACCTCTTTGACTTTGTTGTGATGCTGAGCTTTCTTATTTTCCTTTTCCCGCTTTGTCTGATCGTAACGGAATTTCCCGTAGTCGATAATTTTACAAACGGGCGGCGTTGCATTGGGAACTACTTCTACCAAGTCAAGCTCAGCCTCTGCGGCCATCGCCATCGCCTCGGATATAGACAGGACTCCTTCCTGCTTGCCTTCCTGATTGATCAACCGCACTTTAGGCGATCGAATTTCCCTGTTAATTCTCAAACTTTTTACCGTTTAAAGAGGTTTTCCTCATCTTCTTGCTGCAAACCTTGCAGCAGGTCGTCTATGGTAACATCTCTAGTGACTGCGCCCTCGCGCAATGCCACACTACCTTTGTCTTCTTCGCGTTCACCAACAATAATAAGCTTTGGTATCCGCTGCACTTGAGCTTCATGCACTTTAGCATTCAACCGCTTACCTCGAGTGTCTACTGTCACTCTGTAGCCGCTGTCTGCCAACCTTTTCCCTATCGCCTCAGCGTAAACCCACTGCTTTTCCGTCACCGGAATCACGCGCAGCTGCTCTGGCGCAAGCCAAAAGGGAAAACGGCCTGCAAATTGCTCCGTTAAAAGGGTAACAAAACGCTCTATAGAGCCGAAAGTCGACCTTGAGATCACCATAGGCTGATGGTCTTTACCATCATAACCTTTGTACACCAGCTTCTCAGCTAAAGCAACCTCAATGCAAGGACCCTTCCACGCTCTTCCCAAAGTGTCGAAAATTCTAACTTCTACCTTTGGGCCTTCGCCGCTCTGTTCCCTTTCGTAGTCAAAGCCTTCTAGAGACTTAACTACGCTCTTTTTCCAGCCGGCTCCCGAATCATTTCCATCAATAAAATAGAGCCTATACTGAAAACCAAAGATTCTAACTGTTTCAACGATGAATTGCAAGGAAGAAATCAGCTCACCTAAGAGCTGATCGAGAGTACAAAAGATCGTTTCCCGATCCAACTCCCCACTTTGCGCCATACAACAGGGTAACTGGGACTCATCACGCTCAAAAGATTGATATATAGCATCATGAGACTCACCAGCTACAAAAGAAAATTTTTGTTTCTTATGTTCGCGCACCCAAAATTGGCGCAAAGCTTCTCTTACAGCAAAACCGTTGGGGTGCCAGAGACACTTGCCTTCATCAAAAGTAAAAAGCCTAAGCTCACGACCTAAGCGAATAGGGTCACACTTTCTAGCCTCTTCAACCTTTTTTAAAAATTTCTTTAGCTGCCCCTTGCCAGAAAAAGCAACTCCCCTGATACGGGTAACTTCTCCCAACTCCATACCTAAAAGACTAAAAGCACCAATTTCTCCAACAGATGCGAGCTGCTTTCCGGGAGAAAAATGGGTGAATTCTTCAATCTTCACCAGTGGAACAATATTTTTTTCGAAAGACTCCAAGCGATCAGCCAACAAAGTTTGACCATGATGGCGAAGAAACTCCACCCCATTCTCCCGCATCATGTCGAGGGGCTCAATCGACAAATCTGCCTTAATAGCCGCTCGCATTCGCTCGGCAATCAAATCAAGACTTGGTTTCTGTTCAAAAACAAAATCGCAAACGAAATCGACCTCCGAAACCTCAACCCCAACTATTTGGGCCGTCGGGTAAAGATCAGATACGGCATAGGCTAAAAGAGAGGCTGCTGAACGCAGATATTTTGATTCTTCTTGAAAAGACACTCGCGACACAAAATAAAAAGTATGGGATATAGCTGACTCGAACAGCTGACCTCCACGATGTCAACGTGGCGCTCTAACCAACTGAGCTAATATCCCACACCCAATGATCAGAAGTTAAAGATACTATACGAAGAGTCTAGATTGTTGCAACCGAAAATCATTCATTGAAATTTAACCTATTTTTATGCCACAAAGCGAAATACAACAATCCCTCAAAAGTAAATAAATTATTTGAAAATGATCCCTGCACAAACAAACAATATATCTGAAGCGACTCAGTGGCTAAAGAATCGCCGCGGGGTTGTTTTGCGCCAAGGGACTTTCATCAAAGACAACTGGTTTGCTGCATGGGGACGCCTCTGGAATAAAGATCACAACACAGAGCAAGTGCGTCGCATCATCACTGAGGTGCAAGGCGTGCTCCATCGAGCACTACCCAACCGCCGCCCCTTAAATGAGATGGAAAAAGAGCGCTACGTTCGTTTGGGCGAAGCGATTATTTACCGCTACCAGGGCTTGAGCTACGGCAAAAAATTACAACAACTCCTGCGCCGTTTCGACTGCAACTTAGCACAGTGGCGCGCGGAAGCTTCCTTCCTCTTCAGAGAAAACCAAAAAGCTTTTAATAAGTGGACCCGCTACGGCTACAAGCCATCGATTTTCTTTAACCATCCCGACTTCTGCCAGTTTCTAGCTGAATCAGGCCTTTTGAGCCAGATGAAGGTGACTCGCGACACCATCAAAGAGATTGGCGGCGAACCCGCTATCTTAGTGGAAGGCAAATGGCTCAAATGGTCCCGAATTCAAGAACGTTTTGAAGTGGTCACCTCCCAAAGGTACAAAGAGAAATTCATCCGCGATAAAAATACTTTTGAGATCTACACCTACTTAGACAACCACTTAGGCCTACAGCAGCACCACCCCTACCTAAACCCACTAAATCCCATCAGCCGTCTAAATGATGACGAGCTGGAGCGCACCTTAAACAAAGCTCGTGAATTTATTCGCTTCGATGAAACTGATTTGCCGCGAGATGATCGCGAAGAGCTTAACTTTGACCGCTCTTTTATAGTGCAGGTGGTAAGCTCTTTTGCAAAAGGGCGCAACAGCAATATCTCCCGCCTTGTTTTTCGCTCTAAGCACCCCTACATACGCTTGATTGCTGGCGAGGATCTACCTGAAAGAAACCTGCGGCGCGGCGATGTGCTCAATTTTGGCTATTCTCTACAGAAAAGCTCAGGACTTTGGCATCGACAAAAAGGACATTTCAGAGGCCCCGACGTCTATGAATATGTCCCTTGCGAACAGAAGATAGTCACCAACATTGCCCTCGACCGCAGAGAAGCGAAAAAGATTTTAAAATTCACTACGAAATACCATACAAATGGCATCACCCTCGGCAACGATGTTGCTTTTAACTTTATCCACCAAAATTGTTCGGTATTTGTTCAAAGTGCACTCGCTGCTGCATCGATTCATATTCCCACCAAGACCACGCTTGCCATAGGCATTTCAATGATCATCCCCGAAAAGATCAAAGAGATTGGTAAAAAGCTCGCTGCCTATAGTCGCTCTAGTGTAAACCACACCAAAAAACTTGGAAAACGCATCTTACCCATCAAGACGTATAGCCTCTGTGGTAAAATATCTGATAAGATTTCTGCTTGGTATATGATCATACAGCATTCCATCTTAGCACTGATGCTGACACCAGCGAGGATTGTATGGGAAGAGGGACGAGGTGACGTAGGGCAAGCCTTCACACAGATTGGTGAGCGCTCCCAGGTGCTTGAGCGTCCCCTAACACACTGGCGCAACCTCTTTGATCTATCCAGCTACACCTACAACCTGCCAGGAATCTTGCAACAATGGCAGCGAGTGCAAAATTCCACCGTCATCTATTCTAACCCTGTGCGTTTAGCTATTGTTCCTCATGCAGAAACTGCCAGAGCGCATCGACGTCACCCTTTGAGAGTCCAGGAGCTGCCTCCACCTCCTCTAAACTTGCCTGACGCATCTTCTTGACGCTACCAAAATATTTGAGCAGCCTCTTCTCTTTGACAGGGCCTATGCCCGCCACCTGCGAAAGCTCTCCTGTAAAACGTGCCTTTCGACGCCTTTTACGATGAAACGTTATTGCAAAACGGTGCGCTTCATCTCTTACTCGTTGTAAAAAGAAGAGAATAGATGAAGTCTTTTTCAAAAGAATAGGGTCTTTTACCCCTCTTAAAAAAACCTGTTCAGCAGTCATCCCCTTATCGTGGCGCCCCGTCTCTTTAGCCACCCCTATTGCTTCCACAGAAGCAATATCAAGCTCTTCGAGCACCTTTACAGCCATATTGAGGTGGCCTTTACCTCCATCAACAACGATTAAGTCTGGCAGATCGCCATCCTCTTTAGCGCGGCGATAGCGACGCGTCATCGCCTCACGCATAGCGCCGTAATCATCACCGGCGGCCGCCTCTTTAATTTTGTATTTCCTATAGCTTTTAGTGTCCTTTTTGCCTCTCGAAAAAGCTACCATTGCAGCTACTGGCTCATCACCAGAGATATGCGAGGTGTCAAAACACTCCACTTTTTCAGGGTAGTTAGTCAGGCGCAAAAGCTTTTGCATCTCAAGCAGTGTTTTTTCACGGATAGTGCGCTGATCTTTTTCCCTTGCAAAAGCCACTTTTGCATTACGGGTAGCCATCGCCACAAAAGATCGCTTTTTTCCTCTTTGTGGCACTATGATCTGCACTTTACGCGTTGTCGCCAAAAGGGAGGCTATCTCCTCTTCAACAGCTACCGGTAAAAGCAGCTCATGCGGCACCTCTCTTCCTTCGTAGTGCTGCATAAGGAAGCTTTTCATCAATTCTGCGTCATCGTCGACTATGCCAGAAAAAGGATGATTCTTTGCGCCAACAAGTTTACCTTTGCGGTAGAGAAGCTGAGCAAGCATCACCTCACCCCCCTGCCTAAAAATTCCAAAGACATCAAAATCGATACCGCCCTGCCCTTCAACGCGCTGCCGCTCCTCCATCCTCTCAATAAAATGGATCACTTTTAGAGTCGATGCTGCTCGCTCATATTCCAGTGACTCGCTATAGCGCTCCATCTGGCCACGCAACCCCTCTAGCACCTCTTTATTGCGTCCACGCAAAAACTGTATTGTGCACTGCACGTGGCTGTCATACTCTTCTTTGCTACAAAGCTTAACACACGGCGCTACGCAACGACCCATCTGATGCAAGATACAAGGCCGCTTTCTTGAAGCAAACTCGCGGTCAGAGCACTGCCTTAAGGGGAAAAGCTTGTTAAGAAGCTCAAAAACTTCCCTTGCTGCATGCGCGCTAGTATAGGGGCCGAAATACTCCCCTCCACCTTTTGGTTTTTGCCTATGACGCACAACCTGTAGCATCGGCCACGGTTTTTCTGTCGTCACTTTCACAGCAATAAAGCTTTTATCATCCTTTAAAACGACATTGTAGGGAGGTTTGTGCTCTTTGATGAGGGTGTTTTCTAAAAGAAGCGCCTCTTTTTCCGACCCTGTTACAATGGTGTCGATACTCTCCACCTTAGCAACTAAAAAAGGCACCATAGGGCGTCCGTCACCACTACCAGTAAAGTACTGCTTCACGCGCTGGTGTAAGCTTTTAGCTTTACCAACGTATAAAACTTTTCCCTTCGCCCCCTTCATGATATAGACACCGGGGCTTTTTGGAAAAAGCTTCAGCTTGTTTCTATCGAAAGCCATTTTAGATACTCTTTGCTGTGCGGAAACCCACCGTTGGATAGGCAAAGCCCGGTTGGTTAGCATTACGATAAGAGATGATACAATGTGAGATATCATACATCCAACAGCCACCACGAACAACTCGGTACTTTTCACCGAAATGAGGGTTTACAGCCTCATTACCAGGATAGGGCTGATACCAGCTGTCAGTCCATTCCCACACGTTTCCAGCCATATCGTAGAGGCCGTAGCCGTTAGCATGATGCTTCATCACAGCGACGGGGCTGTCACTGTTGATGTGCGCATGAACATTAGAGCTGTTATCACCCCAAGGGAAACGCGCCTCCCTCAAACCTCCTAAAGCGGCATACTCCCACTCCTGTTCAGTCGGCAGACGTCTTCCAAGCCACTTGGCATAAGCTGTAGCATCTTTATATGTCACCTGTGCCACAGGGTGCCTGTCAAAATCTTCCGGCAAATTACGGCCAAAGGGATTCCTCCAGGAAATACCATCCATTACTTTCCACTCTCCATCAATCCATAAAGGAGCGCCGTCCCCTTTTTCAGCTTCGGTGATATAGCCCGTATCTAAAACAAAATGGGAAAACTGCAAATTGGTAACTGGTGTACGATCAATATAAAAACCGCTCGTTGTGCACTCGTGCTGAGGCAAGGCATCGTTGCCACACTCCTCTCTACCCACCAAGAAAGTGCCCGCAGGAATATAGACCATTCCACGAGGGGTGATCGAATGGCGCTCTTTGCTCTCCATGGGAGACGCAGTTTCAACACTGCAAAGGATGTCATCAAAGCGTGTCCTTATCTCCTCTAACAGCTCTTTTGCACTGCGATAGCGTACACATGCCTTGCGCTGCAAGCATTTGGTAACAATATCATCCCAAGCTGCCGGGATCTGCGGATTTACCTCTGAGGGCGGCAAAAAGAAGCTACCTGGCACATTTCCGGTAAGCATCTGATAGAGAAGAGCACCAAAAGAGTAGATATCGGATTGCGGCGTCGGTTTTGTCCCTTTTTCAGGTGCCATATAGTCATAAGGGGCAAACAAACTAGACAGGTGATGCGCTATTGCTTTATCCGCTACAAGAGAGGGATGATTTGTCGCCATTTCCTGCCATTTGCGAAAAGTGCTAACAACCAACTCATCGCTCATCAAACCATAGGGCTGGAAATCGGTAAGCTTTACCTCAAAGGGAACCCCCTCAGAAGCTAAAGCGCTGTAAGCCAAAAGAACATTCTGCGGTTTAAGGTTACCATGGCACAAAGCGGTGTGGTTTTGATCGCTGTAGTCGTGAGCATAAGCTAGCGCCTCGAGAAGCTGCTCGGCGATATGACAGACTTGGTAGTGAGAAAGAGAGTTGTCATGCCGCTGCAAAAAGAGACTCAAATCTGATGAAAAGCCCTCACCATCATGAACGAAGTCCTTAACACAGAGCCACATATCTTCAAAACGACCACTACCCACGATAGTATCAATATGCGGGTGCGCGAGCCTTTGCAGCACCGCCGTCTGCGCTTCTAGCCGATCGAGCCACTCAGGAAGAATATGCTCTCCAATTTTTAGCGTCTTTAGAGCAAATTCTTTTTGAAGAACATTAGAAACCACATGATAGGTCGTCCCCATCGGTCCCCGTCCTAAAACATCGAGCACCTGATAGTCGCCAATGAACTCTCCTTCAGCCACTTCCGCTATACAACACTGTGTCATACTTCCTCCCAAGATATCCCTTAACTTACCGCAATCAGACCAAGAAACTCAAGCACAAAGACTTATAACCGCTTATTAACAATTTCTTTAAAAAATTGTTAATAAATGTTATATTATTGTTATAGACATTAACAGTAATAAGGTTTTAATTATGCCTGGTTTATCTTTCAATCCATCAGATCCAGATTTTTGGCAAAACTTTCATAAAACTATCGAAGCCGGGACACCACCTGAACAGAAGAAAGCTAACCATTCTGAAGAGAAGAAAACTAACCATTGGTGGCAAATATCCCAAACTTTATATCGATCCATAAGCAAAAGAGTCTCATCTTTATGGTCTCGTTTTGAAAAAACCGTTGCTCCAAACCATTACTATCGTTCGTTAATAAAAAACCTGCAGGAAGACAAGCTCCTAAACTCCATCTTTCCTGATCCTCCACAGCCTCTGACAAAAAGACACATCACAAACCTAAAAGACAAAAAACTAAGGCGTGATATCAAAACGAGCGGAAAACTAGCGAACAAGATACTGCATATCATTGATAGCAACGAAGATTTTAAGGAAAAATTCAAAAAGATATATCCCCACCTTCAAAAAGTACAAACAGAAGCTTTCACTTTTCTTAAAGACCCTAAAACAGCCTTGTTAAATCAACATCTTCGAGTTCTTGGTGCAGAGGAAAAAACCATTGAACAAACACCCCCTGAAATGAAGGCCGAATTAATCTTAGATATCCTCAGATTTGAAGCTAGAGAGGGCTTTTATTCTTTTGGGGAAGGCGAAGCAAAAGTTTCCTGTTTTGATATTCTAGAAGCCCTTCCAGAAGGAATAAAAAAACAATACCTCTCTGAAAACCCTAAAATTCCTGACCAGGAAA
>Ga0180434_10003594_pt1 | contig 19659 bp, 10 predicted proteins | sample SS_ome_7_FD_132453 | JGI IMG/M metagenome (GOLD analysis project Ga0180434, IMG submission 132453) | Hypersaline lake sediment archaeal communities from the Salton Sea, California, USA - SS_1_D_2 metaG | ecosystem: Environmental > Aquatic > Non-marine Saline and Alkaline > Hypersaline >...
ACGATGTCGTTACTCCTTTCAAATCGAGACACAGTCTGTACAAGACCGCTCCGCTTGCTGACGAGTGCGATCTGTTGATGAAAGGTTCGACGCCGGAGTCCGGCGGGTTCCAGCCGGTAACGTGGACGCGCGTGTACGAAGGTGCACGCGTGTTCTACACCTCGCTCGGCGGCCAACAAGATTTCGAGAGCGCGAGTTTCCGGCGTATGCTGGCGAACACGCTTTTCTGGGCGGCGGAACGAGAGGTGGAACGGGCGGAACCGCCGCCTCCGCCCGGTCTGAGACCGACCCGTGAGGGAATCATACGGCTGCATTTGCGCAGCCGTGTCGCAAACCCGCCCGGTAGCGGTGTCTGGGAGGAAGTGTATATTGACAAGGAGCTGCCGGTGGCCGCAACCGCGATCCTGATCTGCGACATGTGGGACAAGCACTGGTGCACCGAGGCGACTGAGCGCGTTGCGGCGATGGCGCCACGAATGAACGAGGTCGTCAAGGCGGCCAGGGCCAGCGGTGTGCAAATAATCCACGCGCCGTCGGAGACGCTGGGATTCTATGCGGACTGGCCGCAGCGGCGACGGATGATGCTCGCGCCAGCGGTCCCTCCGCCGGAACCGCTGGATCTGCCAGACCACCCCCTGCCGATCGACGACTCCGACGGCGGATGTCCAACCGACGAGAAATCGTACGAGGCCTGGACACGGCAGCATCCGGACATCGAGATTGGCGAGTACGACGGTATCACGGAGAGCGGCGAGGAGGTGTACAACCTTTTTCAGCAGCTCGGTATCAAGAACATGATTATCATGGGCGTCCATACGAACATGTGCGTGCTCGCGAGGTCGTTCGGTATCCGGCAGATGACCCGCTGGGGGATACAGTGCGTCCTTGTCCGCGACCTGACCGACACAATGTACAATCCCAAGAGACCGCCGTACGTGAGCCACGACGAAGGCACCGAACTGGTCGTGCAGCATATAGAAAAGTACTGGTGTCCGTCGATATCGAGCAGTGAACTGGTCGAGGAGTTGCCTTAGACAGTGGAGTTCTGGAGGGTATTCACATGAGATTGTTGATTCTCGCGTTGTTCTCGATGGTTCTCGTGAAAGGCGTTGTAGCCGACGACGATATCGAGATCCGGCGTGTCTTCGGACCGGACGATCCGGGGGGAAGGTACAAACACCCCTCGTCCATCACCCAGTTGGACAACGGCGATTTCTACCTGGTCTTTTACGCCGGTGCCGGCGAGTACGCCACCGACACCGCCGTCTATGGCGCTCGGCTCAGGAACGGCGAGACGACGTGGTCTCGTGCGGAAGTGGTTGCAGACACCCCATACCGTTCGGAAGGAAACGCCGTCGTCTGGCAGGCACCTGACGGGTTGGTCTGGCTCTTCTACCTGAGCCGTTACGGCGAGACGTGGTCAACATCGCGGATCAAGGCGAAGATATCGAAAGACGGCGCGCTGACGTGGTCGGACCCGTTCATGCTTTCCTTCGAGCAGGGCATGATGGTCCGTGCGCATCCTATCGTGCTGAACGACGGCGATTACCTGCTGCCTATCTACCATGAGATGGGCGAGGATACGGAATTCGTCGGCGCGGACAGCACGTCCCTCTTCTTGAGATACAATCCAAGCGAGCCGTCCTGGAAGGATAAGAACCCGTGGACTGAGACCAACCGGATCCGATCGCGGATCGGCAATATTCAACCCGCTGTCGTCCAGATCACTGACGATTACCTCGTATCGTACAGCCGCCGAGGCGGCGGGTACGAAGGCAAGGAACGCGGCTTTCTCGTCCGGTCGGAATCGCACGACGGTGGCAGGAGATGGAGTCCGGGCGAGGACTCCCAGTTTCCGAACCCGAACGCGGCAGCCGATTTCATCAAGCTCCGCAACGGCCATCTGCTGCTCGTGTACAACGACAGCTTCACGGACCGTACCCCGCTGACCGCCACCATATCAACCGACAACGATAAGGCGTATCCGTATCGACGCAATATCATGGAGGGACGCGGATCTTTCGCCTATCCGACGGCTATTCAGGCTGATGACGGCACAATACACGTCATTTTCACGTCGCACGGACGCACCATGATCAACCACGCTGTGTTCGAGGAGAGTGCGATCCTCTCCGGGGCGAAGAAGTGAGTTCCTGGATTGCAATAGTGTTGTGTGATGCTATTAGTTCTCGTGCAGCTAGAGAAACTGAGCGCGACTTGTAGGGGCGCTGCTTGCTGCGCCCCGCGCCCTGTGACGGGCGCGCCACGGCAATCGCCGACACCAACGGGAGATAGATCATGTCGTCGGAGGTAACACGCAGATCGTTTATGAAAAGGGGCGGTGCAGCCACGGTCGGGTTAGTCACAAGCCTGTCTGCATCCGGGGTCATCGGCGCTAACGACCGGATACGAGTCGGGTTCATCGGCATCGCCAATCGCGGCGGGCAGTTGATCGAGGCTGCGTTGCCGAACAAAGATATGGAGATCGTCGCTCTGTGCGATGTCGATAAGCGTTATATCGACAGGTGGAAGCAGAAACTCGGCGGCGACGTCGCCACGTACGGCGATTTCCGCCGTGTGATCGAGCGTGACGACATCGACGCGGTGTTCATCGCGACGCCGGACCACTGGCACGCGATACAGTCCGTGTCGGCGTGCGATGCCGGCAAGGACGTCTTCGTTGAAAAACCGCTTTCAATAACCATCGTCGAAGGTCGTCGCATGGTCGAGGCGGCACGGCGAAACAATCGCGTGGTGCAGGTCGGGACGCACCGCCGGTCGTCAACGATGCTCCCGCAACTGGCAAAGCTCATTCAGGACGGCGGCATCGGCAAGGTAACCGTCGCGCAATGCTACCGGATCAGCAACATGTACCCCGACGGGATCGGTATCGCGCCGGACAGCGACCCTCCTGAAGGGCTCGACTGGGACATGTGGCTCGGGCCGCGTCCATGGCGACCGTTCAACAAGAACATCCATCCATACAAGTTCCGCTGGTGGAAAGAGTACTCGTCCCAGGTCGGCAACTGGGGTGTGCATTATTTCGACCTGATCCGATGGCTTCTGGGGGAGGAAGCGCCTGCGGCCGTCACGGCGCTCGGCGGTAAATTCGCGGTTAACGACGCGCGGGACATTCCCGACACGATGGAGGCGATTTTCGAGTTCGCCTCCGGCCGGTTGATGCTCTTCGGCCAGTACGAGGCAAGCGGTAACAGGGCGCTCCGAAGCGGCGAGATCGAGCTGCGCGGGACACTGGGGACGGTATATGCAGCATCGGGATCGTACGAGATCATCCCGGAACGAGCCGGGCAGTTCGGCGATCCGAAACCGCTGTGCGAACGGACAACGGTCTCCTCGAAGGATGGCGATCTCACTGCCAAACATATCCGCAACTTCCTCGATTGCGTCAAATCGCGCGAGAAACCGAATGCCGACGTCGAGGACGGTCACCGCTCGACAACGTTCTCGCATCTTGCTAATATCGCTCTGGAAACAAAGTCGCGCATCGAGTGGGATCCGGCACGCGAACGGATCACGAATAACGAGGTGGCGAACCAACTGCTCCACTACGAATACCGTGGGCCATGGAAGTTGGGGTGACGATCCGCGGTGTTCGCAGACTGGAACAAGAGGAAAGGGAAAGTACGATGGCATCTAACCTGAAACGACGAGATTTTCTAAAAGGTGCGGCAGCCGGATGTGCCCTGTGTATCGGTCTGCCTCGGATTCTGACACCGGCTGCATACGCGGGCACAACACGTCTTGTAAGTCCCGGGTGCAGACGGTCCAAGGTGCGTGTCGGCAAGATCTACATGGGAAGGCCGAACGCGCACTGGCCGACGCCGAAGATGGATCTGAACGCCGAGGTGCGGCGGTACGAGGCTGAGTTCCGCCGGATGAGCGAAGACCTCGCGGATGTCGATTTCGTCGTGAGCCAACTGGTCACCTCGCCCGAGGAAGTGCGTGCGCTCAAAGGGAGACTCGCCGACGTTGACGGTATCCTCGCGATTCATCTGTCGATGGGGATAGGCGACGCGTTGAGAGAGCTCCTTGCAGTGGCCAAACCGGCCATGTTGTTTGCAGCACCGTATTCCGGCCACGAATGGACCGGGTTCGGCTCTCTGCGCAATCAGGAAGCCGGCGCGTTGCTCGACTGCATGCTGACGAGCGATTACGATCAACTGGCGGTGGCGATCCGGCCGTTCCGGGCTATCCACCATATGAGGGAAGCGAAGATACTCAATGTCACGGCTCGTCAGCCGCGTGGCAGTTACGAAAAGGCAATACGGGAGAAGTTCGGTACCGACATCAAGACTATCGATCGCGAACAGGTGCTCCGTGCATACAACGCCGTGTCGGACGCCGATGCCGAGGCGGAAGCCGGACGATGGATCGATCAGGCGGAGAAAGTCGTCGAACCATCGAAAGATGAGATAGTCAGGTCCTGCAAGCTCGCACTCGCCTTCGAGAACATGCTCGACGAGGAAGACGCGACCGTCATGACCGCGGACTGCTACGGGACCATGTACCACCAGCTGCCCGCATACCCGTGCATCGGATTCACCAGGCTGAACGACATGGGTCTCGGCGGTATCTGCGAATCGGACCTCGAGTCCGCGATGACCCACATACTGTTCCAGGGCCTGACCGGCAGGCCGGGGTTCATCAGCGATCCCACCATGGACGGCGATACCGTCATTCTCGCTCATTGTCTCGGCACCACCCGCATGGACGGTCCGGAGGGCGAACGTGCACCGTACAGGTTACGCACCATCATGGAACGGCGGGAAGGGGCGGTACCGCAGGTCAGGATGCGCATTGGACAGAAGGTGACCCAGGCGAAACTGTGCGGCACCAACCTGCTGCTCTGCTTCACCGGCGATATCGTCGCCACACCCGACGTGAACAGGGGCTGCCGTACGAAGATCACCGCCAGTATTGACGGCGACCCCGAGAAACTCTGGCACAACTGGTCGCACGGGCTCCATCGCGTCACCTGCTACGGCGATCTCACAGAAGATTTGGAACGGTTCTGCCGGTTCAAAGGGATCAGGATGGTCAACGAGGCGTGAATGCACGTCTAGCCACGAAATCGCACGAAAGTGCACTGATTCATGGAGAACATAATCTTCAAGGAGGAGAGCTACGAGATAGTCGGCGCGGCGATCGAGGTGTGGAAAACGCTGGGGTACGGGTTCCTGGAAAAAGTTTACGAAAATGCGCTCGCCATAGAGCTTCGCGAACGCAATTGCCGAGTCGAACAGCAGAAACCGGTCAAGGTGTACTATCACGGACATGTTGTCGGCGATTATGTTGCCGACATCGTTGTGAACGACACCATCCTCCTCGAACTGAAATCTGCAGAAACCATAGCGGACGAACATATCGCGCAAACCCTGAACTATCTCAAGGCAACGGGCATCCGCCTCGCTATCATCTTAAACTTTGGACCTGATAAGCTGGAGCACAAGAGGCTTGTGATGTGAGCTACTCGAGCAAGCGCACGAGGGTAGTTATCCGACCAGCATGCCTTGTTTATTCTCTCGTGTTGGTTGGTGTTCTTTCGTGTAATTTCGTGGCTAACTCAATTTCCTTCCTGATCATTTCGCCACGAAACCGCACGAAAATAGTTATTGAATATACCTGCGCAGGAATTGTGACATGGGCGGTTCGCTGTAGCGCAGCGGATGCGGTCCTCGTAGGGGCGGTTCGCGAACCGCCCTTACACGGTCTTAACGTTTCTTTTGCTGGCCGATCGCATGGGGCGAGACGGGTGTCAACGGCCCCCCAGGTTTCATAATCGTTCGACCGATAACCAACAGCCGAGCCCTTGAAACTACGAAAATTTTCGTTGACAATACGAAAGATTTCGTATATAATGTGGGTGTCTCACGATATGAAAGGAGGATGCAGCATATGAGAAAACGCAGGCCGCCGCGACCGACGGACGCGGAACTGGCGATTCTACGGGTGCTCTGGCGGCGTGGACCGAGCACCGTGCGGGAGGTACAGGACGAACTCAACACGACGCGCCAGACAGGGTATACCACGGTTCTCAAACTACTACAGATCATGACCGACAAAGCGTTGGTGCGCCGGGATGAGACGGATCGGGCGCACGTCTATGAGGCGCGGCTCACGGAGGAACAGACGCAGCGGCAGCTCGTGCGCGACCTGCTCGAGCGGGCGTTCGGCGGGTCGGCCGAGAAGCTGGTGATGCAAGCTCTTCGGGCGAGAAAGAAGCCGTTGCCGCCTGAAGAACTGGACGAGATACGAAAGCTGCTCGATAAGCTCTAAGTATAGCTCAACACAGATGGGGATGCACTTTCAGACAGGGTTGGGATAATGTCCAAGAGGAAAGAGGTGGCACGGGCGTCCCGCCCGTGATCACATGGGCAGGACGCCCATGCCGCATCCATAAATGTGTATCGTTTATTACGGTAAGCCGTGATAAGGGGGAGCAGGGCGATGGCGATCGACGTCGTGCTTTCGCAACCTTTGGTGCAACGCTTAGGCTGGACGCTCGTACACTTCGTGTGGCAGGGCGCGGCCGTTGCCGCACTGTTCGGTATCGTAACCGCCTTGTTGCGACACCGTACGGCGAACAGCCGCTACGTTGCAGCCTGCACCGCGCTGCTGCTCATGGCGGTGCTGCCTGTGGTGACGTTGCACATGGCCTCCGTACCAACGCCGAGCGTGGCCCTCGACCCGGATCTCGTCGAACGACCGTCACCAGCGCTACCAGAACCGGTTCCTTCTATTGCACCCACTGTGCAGATCGACCGTGATGCGTCAGTCCCAACAGCGAGTATAGCGCCGCCGTTGACCCCCACGCCACGGCCGCCGCTATCCTTGCGACAGCGCCTATCCGACACTGTCGAACCTGTGCTGCACTGGATCGTCTGCGGATGGATTGTGGGCGTGCTTGTCCTGTCGCTCAGGCTTCTCGGAGGATGGGCGCGCGTACAGCGGCTCAAACGGCGGTTTGCACAACCGGTGGCTGACAGGTGGCACAGCGTATTGGCTGAACTTACGGGCCGACTGAAAGTGCGCCAGCGTGTCCGGCTCCTGCAGTCGGCACTCGCGCAGGTACCGACGGTGATCGGCTGGTTTCGTCCCATCATCCTGTTGCCAGCCACTGTCCTCACCGGTCTGACACAGCAGCAGGTCGAGGCGCTCATCGCGCACGAGCTGGCGCATATCCGCCGGTACGACTACCTCGTCAACCTCATCCAAACGGTGACCGAGACCTTGCTCTTCTATCATCCGGCTGTCTGGTGGGTCTCGCACCGGATACGCGTCGAGCGAGAGAACTGCTGCGACGACCTCGCCGTGACCGCCTGCGGTGACGCACGCACTTACGCTTGCGCCCTCACCGAGATGGAACAGCTCCGCAGCAGCACAGCACGACTTGCGCTAGCGTCGAGTGGCGGCTCGCTGGTCGAACGCATACGCCGCCTTCTCCCGACGCGGCCGTCGCGTCCAAACCATCACGTTCTATGGCTGAGCGGGTTGATAGCGGTGGCGATTTTGGCTGTCCTTGGAACGTCTCTGCGGCCGTCTAGGCCCGCCTCCGGTGCAACGGGAAGTACGAGCGCTGGAGCGGAAATTATTGAAGCGGTGGCGGGCGGCGTGGCGGTAGCAGCAGACAGGTTTGCTCGCGATGGTCACATGCCCGTCAGAACCGCATCAAATCCGACCGCGTTCGAAACGTGGCCGTCCAGTCGGCACGAGGGCATGTTCGAGCTATCCCGTCGATGGAACGCCAAACCCATTTCTGTCAGGTTATCGGCGGGCGTTCCCGAAGCGCCCAACTCTCTGTGGGTCAGAGATATCGAGTTCGTCCGATCGGGCGGTGAACTGCGCGCACGGGTAAACTACGTGGAGACGAGCTGGCCCAGACTTCGGTGGCGTGTGAACGTTGAGCTGCACGACGCCAACGGGAAGCTGTTGCGTGCGGGCGAGCAGTCGATACGAACGAGCGGGAACATCCTGAGCGGCGCAGTCCCGCTGGAGCAGGGATCGTTCGAACTGGCCCTGGGACCCGGATCTGGCGCATCGAACGCGACACGCTTCGCCGTGAGCATCGAGCTGGTGGACGATGCAGACTTCGATTACCTGCAGAACGAGATACGGATTCAACCGAAACCGGCCGGGATCGCACGGCCACCCGGCTCTTTCGCGCTTCAGTTTGACGGAGAGGGAGACTATGTCGAGGTTCCGCATAGTCCCTCGGTCGACCTTCAGCAGTCATTCACCGTGGAGAGCTGGGTGCGTTTCGAGGAAGGGGGTACACAGAATCCCCGGATCATATCGAAAGGATCGGAAGAGAACGGCGGGTATGAACTCCTGACATGGGGCACGGGCGTCAGTCGCCGTCCGGCATTCTACGCCAAGGGGACAGGATTCCACGAAGGGCTAGCCAGACTGATGCCCCGGCGGTATCTTCTTGCCAACGCCTGGTATCACGTTGCAGTCACCTACGACGGCTCTCGTATAACGCTGTACGTCGATGGAGACGAAATCCTTTCGTACGATTGCACCGGCACCGTAGAACCGAACCCATTCGCTCTTAACATCGGGCGTAACTCCGAAAACCACAAGGGCAGGTATAAGGGCGCCATCGACGAGGTACGTATCTGGAACGTGGCGCGGAGGGAGGAAGAGATACGCCGGGATATGGCGCGAAAGCTCACCGGTAAGGAGCCGGGTCTCGTCGCCTGCTGGCCGTTCGACGAAGGTTCAGGGCAGGTCGCGCACGACATCTCCCCGAACCGCCTCGACGGGACGCTGGGCGCTTCTCCGGAGCCGGACAATGCCGATCCGGCGTGGCCCGGCCGGATCGCCTTGTCGGGCCAGGCTGCCGATACTTCCGGGAACGCTATTGCAGGCGCGACCATCGTGGCTAAAGCGCGAATGCCGGGCCTGGGCCCTGGGGTCGGTTTTGACGGCCCTGTCCTGCGCGAAATAGGCCGGCAAATCACCAATGAGGACGGTCGGTTTCTTTTCACGGGTCTGCCGGAAGATTGTCCCGTATTTGTTCTGAGCGCCACGCACCCCCGGTACCACGTTTCGAAGATCGAGGTGATTAACGAGCCGCCGAAGACGAGCTATGAAACACAGCTTGTGATGGATCCCGGGATCATTATGCGCGGTACGGTGGTGGATACCAGAGGCAATCCGGTCGCCGGTGCACGGGTGAATGCCGGGGGCGAGTACGACAAGAAGACGTACACGGACGAGCATGGCCGGTTTGAACTGGCAGGTGTGGTTGGCGAGGAATATGTGTGGTGTGACGCATGGAAGAAGGGATACGTAGGGACAGATGCCCAGGTCTCGAAGAGCGAAGCCGAATCGGGCGAATGGACGATCACCCTGATGGCTGAAGACGAATTAGCTTTCAGCGGCCGTGCACTGTTCGCCGACCGGACGCCCGCTGCAGACATGAAGGTCCACTTTGTGCTGAGAGATCAGAATGGCAATCGTGTGGAGTTAAGGGACAGCAAGACGGACATCGAAGGACGATTCACATCTGTGTTGACCCGACCGCGCACTTTCTCGGGAACTGCATGGATCGAAGAGGCAGGAACGGAGCATCACGTTCCCCATGGCCGGTGGCAGACCGCTGTTCGCGACGTCAGACCCGCTCGGGACGTCGTCGAACTCGTGTTCGAGAACCGAGGCGCTATCGAGGTTATCGTCGAGCCGGCAAACGAGCTTCCGCCATCGCGCAAATTTGAAATTAGCTGCTGGATCCTGGCGACGAAGTACGGACTCCCGGAGGGGGTGGTCGCCGAGTCAACGCTCGGTGCTAAGGGCGGAACGACAACGTTTGAGGAGCTCGCGCCTGGCAAATACCGCGTCGAGGTGAAGGACAAGAAGGCGGAAGGCTGGAACTGGTCGCGCGAGATCGAATTACCTGACCGTGAAGGAAATCTCAGGGTTGTTGTCCACTTCCCGCTGCCGGAACTTCATTTTGGCAAGCTCAGGGCTCGTGTGCTGGAACCTGACGGCAAGACGCCTCTGAAAGAGGGGAAGGCGTGGGTGGAAACCTCCGCATCATGGGCTACTGTTCGAATCAAAGACGGGATAATCGATATTGACGAAGTGCCTGCAGGCAGGGCGTGGCTCGAGGTGCGGATAGATGGTTACACCCGGATGTGGGTACCCGGCGTTATCCCGCCAGGCGAAACGGCTGACCTGGGTGACATTGTTCTCGTACCCGAGGCGGAGGGAACCGGCTGGGTTGAGGGTCGGATCCTCTTCGACGACGGCACGCCGGTACTTGGCGCAGCGCCGATCGAGGATGATTTTACGCGGGAACAGGTAGGAGCGGACGGGGGCTTTCGCATGAAGCTCCCCGTAGGCGAGGGGATGGTCGCGGTGGAGCTTGCCGGCGCGCCGCTGTGGCCCCGTAGCTCCGCACCCGCCACGAACGACATGGTGGTAATGGGCTGGTGGTGGCCATGGAGCCTTGCTACCGAGTGGAACGATAAGATTTATGTTCCGGTGGACGTCCCGCCGGATCAGACAGTAACAAAGAACATCACAGTTCCCCGGTCGGCTCTCGGCGATGTTCGCGTGAGCTGGCTGGGCGATCCGGACGCGAGGCTCTCCCTGAAGCTCTTCGTCAAGAACGGCGATCAGTTCTTCGCTTGTTGTAGTCCTCTGGAACCTATACGGACAGGCTCCGAAATCACCGAGGTTCCGTCCGGCGAGCGTACTGTGATCCTGCAAGCGGGAGACTATTGCGGATACAAAGAGGTCGCGAACCGGGAGCAACACACGCTTTTCAGCTTCGATCCGGCTCAGACCGGCACGGTATCAGGCAGGGTGCTTGGGAGCAACAGGACACCGATTGAGAAAGCCATCGTTGAACTTTACCATCCAGCCTTTGCCCGATTCGGGCGTATCACGGGTCTGCGCGGCACGATGGTGGTCGAGCCGACAGGACGCGTTTCGTGGGCGAAGACCGCTGAGGACGGGTCGTTCCAGTTTCCAAGGGTGGAACCCGGCCAGTACGGCATCCGACTATCGCCACCAGCAATATCGGATGAATGCGCGATCACGGTTGAACCTCGCGAAGAAACGGCGGTTGAGCTCACCGCAACCGCCGCACCGAGCGAACCGGCGCCCCTGCGGACAGTGGCGGGCGGCACCCGCGATACAGATGCTGACGCTGATAGCGAGAGCTCAACTGCGGGTACTGGTACTTCAGCCGAGACATGGACTGCGCTCATCGCCGCTCTCGATGCGCGGCACGCGTCCATACGCGATTTGAAGATCGAGTATCGATACGAAGGCTACTATCTACCGGGCCACTCAGGTGTTAAGGAAGGCAGACTCGAACCTGGTTTCTCAGACGCAGCGAACATTCTCTGGATGCAGAAAGGCACAAAACAGTACCTCCGAAAAGAGAAGACCGCGAAGGGGGATGATCGCGCCCGTCTTACAGAATGGAGCTGGGATGACACCTGGGTCTATTACATAAACCACACGACCAACGAGGTAGGTGGTGGCCCGTCGCCGACGCCTCAAGACGAGGAGTACAAACCGTTCCAGTTTTTCTACGCTCTTGACTGGGGGTGGAGCTGGGGAGAACTGGCGAAGGAGGGGTCGCTCCTGGCGACAAGAACGAATCACAGAGGGACGATTTATCGATTGAAGGTGCCGGTCAGCAGCGGGCATCGGCATTACGTGGTCGATTTCGCCGACTACCATAGTTTCGCGCCCGTCTGTATTGAACTGTACACTGAAGATTCAATATCGCGCGTGTATGAATTCAAAGAGATCGTGCAAACGCCAAACGGGTTCTGGTATCCGCGGAGAATGACGAAATGGCTGTTCGCGTACGAGGATGCCACACACTTCGATCCCACCAAAGCCGGTAACAGACTCGAATTCTTTCTGGACGACGTCAAAATCAACAGCGACATTCCCGATACAGCGTTCACTCTCAACATACCGGATGAGACACACACAGACGACACGCATGATGCCACGGTGCCCTCTGCAGCTAGCGGAGAGTCGCTCTGGGGGGAACCGGCCAACGGGCTGCAGTGCAGGCTTGAACCGTTGCGCGACGACGAGGTGGAGGAACCTGGGACGGTCGTCTTCCCAAGCGCAAAAGATATGGCGTTCAAAGTGTACGTGAAAAACGTGGGCAACCGTCCGGTGGATCTGGTGCAAATACCGGAGCATCGAGCAGAGTATAGGGAACCTTTGTTGTTCCGGTTTGACTTTTTCGATCTGGACGGCAACGCGGTTGAAAGACCGCAGTGTGTTCCATTGTCTGTGTCGCCCCATGTGGAAGTCTCCACCTTGCCCGCCGGGGATACGGCGGTCTACGATGTTCATGTCGGCGACTGGATGAACTGGTCAGAGTTCGATCTGCGGCCCGGAACGTATCGGGTGCGCGTTACTTATGTAGGCGACAAAGTCATTAATGACATGAATGAAGTATTCCGAAAGCGTGTGCCGGTATCCTATTGGAAAGGTGAAGCTGTCTCGAACCTTGCCACGATCGCGATCGCTGAGGATCAGAGAGACGAAGATCCCGGGCTTGTCTGGGGAGAACCGGTGGATGGTCTCCGCGCGGCACTCGAGCTGGTACCGAGACAAGAGACGTATTCCCTTGGCCAGCGCGTGGATATGCGCTTACACGTGGAGAACGTGGGCGAACGAACCGTTCAGTTCATCACCTCGATCCCACGGCAAGGAGATCGCGTGGTAGTCGAGGACAAGAATGGGAACGAACAAACCGTGAACATGACGCGTTACACTGGAATTTCGCCGACCGTCCGCTGGATTGTCCCGCCCGGGCAGGTGGTGGCATTGGACGGCTCGCGTCTCGGGATCGTTGATAACAGACGCAAGGCTGACGCTCTAGGACATCCCACCCCTCATGTTCTGATATGCAAACCGGGCCGCTACTTCATCCGGCGTCTTCTGTGGATCCCCGACGTGACATCGCCGAGCATCCCGCAGGAGGGTGATTGGCGAGGCACGCTCGAAACGGGTGCGCGAGAGCTAACCGTTGTGCGCGCGGCAGAAAGCGAAGCGCAACCGGATGCCGCCGCAGCCATGCGAGATGCCAAACACGAAGTGGCGGCGGTGGCAAGACGGTTCCTGGAGGCGATATGTGATGGGGATGTCGAGAGGATGTTGACGTTGGTGGTCGAGTATCCGCCGGAATGGACGGTGGCGCGGTGGCGTGAGGTCGCGCAGGAAGTTCGTCGGGAGTATGCCGGCGACCTGGAGCGGCTCACCACTATGCGCGAAACGGTCGTCGACGGTCCTCTCTGCGCCGCTGTCCGGATTGATGGCGCCTCTGGCAAGGAGGACACGTACCGCCTTATTGCTCTAAGTAGGCAAGTTTACGGCGGTTGGCGGGTGTTTTTGATGGGCGAGTCGCCTGCGGACATTTCGCTTGAAGAGAATTGTGAGGACGCGAAAGAGCTTCTTACCTTCGGCAGCAGGACAGCGGGTCTGTCGAAGGAGGAACGGGCGCAGAAAGAGAAGGAGGTTCGTGCGAGACTTGGTCTTCGCCATGCGCGCGGTGCTGAACCTGCCGGACAGCCTCCCGGCGAACCGCCTCGCACGGTGTTTCGCGGGCTTGACCTGACTGGCGCGCGCCGGGGGGAGTATGACGACCCGCCGCCGGACTTGCGCCGTAACGACGTTCTCACGATCAAGGAGCCGGGTCCGCTGGCCCGAGGCGAGCTCATCTGCGTTGAGATTTTCTACATCCCTGCAAAGAACGTTTTCTACCTTCAGTACTACTCCGGATTCTCAAGCAGACTCCCACCATACTACGGCCCGTTCGAAGGCGATCCGTTCGACCGGCTCCACATAGCGCGACCATGATCGAGACCACCCGTCGGCGGTACCGGAACACGTTGCCAACAGGACTATATGCACTGTTTAAAATCGAACTTCCCTTTTAGTACCCCGAGAGCCCACCTTTTCGCGCTATCCTGCGAAGTACCTTGGCCTTCAGCGGATTTCAGCCAGTGTGGTTTGAAGAATACCTGGATTTCGGTCACCTTTTGGTGGTTTCCGACCACTTTTATTGCGGAAGCGACTGTATTATGATTAGGAACTGGTTCAGCACGGGAGATACCGACCGGGATGAAAACAGAACTTGAACTCGTGGAAGCGTGTCTGGCGGGAAACCAGCGGGCGTTCGGCACGATCGTCGAGCGGTATCAATCGTTAATCTGCGCGATTGCATACAGTACTACCGGTGATCTCGGCGTGAGTGAAGACCTCGCTCAGGAAACGTTTGTAACGGCCTGGAAACGGCTCGGAGAACTTCGTGACCGGACGAAACTGCGCGCATGGCTGTGCGGCATTGCGCGCAACCTTACGAACAACTGGATTCGCCAGCGCACGCGCGATATTGTGGGACGTGCGGCGGCTCTCGACCAGGCGCGCGAAACGAGCAGCACCGCGCCATCGCCTCGCGAGCAGGCGATAAGCAAGGAACAAGAGGCTATACTGTGGGGAGCACTGGAGCAGATTCCGGAGACATACCGGGAACCGCTGGTCATTTACTACCGCGAGCAGCAGTCGGTGCATAAAGTTGCCGAGGCCCTCGAGCTGTCCGAAGAGGCGGTAAAACAGCGCCTTTCGCGCGGGCGCAAAATGTTGAAGGAACAGCTCGCCGCATTCGTCGAGGAGACGCTTGTGCGTACCGGGCCCAAGAAAGCGTTCACCATCGCTGTTCTGGCAGCGATACCGGCTGCGGCACCGAAGGCGGCTGCGGCTGGCGTTGCCGCAACTGCAGCAAAAGCGGTAACGGCGGCTTCGGCCGCGGGCTTTGCCGGAGGGTTGTTGGGAACTATCGGTGGGCTCCTGGGCAGTATCATCGGCACCCGGGCCAGCATCATAAAGACGAAATCGCCCCGCGAACGGAAGTTCATGGTGAAGATGAGTTGGATCCTCTATGCCGGCATCCTCGGGTATCTAGGCATTCTCTGGATGCTCATAGTTCTCGCGAGGTCGTATCCTCGTGACCCTACAACAACGGCGTACGTGGTAGTGACTGCCACCTGGTTTGTCGGGCTGGTACCGTTGATTTTTTGGACCAACTATCGTCAGCGGCAGATACAGATTGAAGATGGTACGTATGTCAAATCCTCGTTTCAACCTCTTGTCATGCCAAGGGCAGCGGTGTTCGCCAACACGGGCGGCAGCGTTCTCGGCTCGGTATTATGGCTCGTTATTCTCGCATGTATTGCGAAAGATTGGACAGTCGCGGCGGCTGTGGCTGCTGTTGCGGTGGCCATCTTCCTCGTGAGCGCGAACTTCTGTTTGCGCGTGCCGGATCATTACTATCGCGTGGCGATGGGTGCCTGCTCGGCCGTCGGCGTCCTTAATCTTGTCGTCTTCAATCTGAGGTGGAACAGATGGTTAGGTCTCTATCGTCAGAGTGTGCACTACCGTGGTTGGAGTGACCTGCCTCTCCCGGCGATGAATGTGCTGATCGTAGCGATAATCTCCGGCTTGCTCCTCCTGTTTTTCTTCAAAGATCGCAGCCAGCGCGCTGAGCTTCACAGAGAAACAGATAGACCCCACGGCTGAAAAAGCCAGCGATTCGTGCTACACTTACCCTGACCCTGATGTAGTGATTTGTTTTTAGATCCGTGGCCTCGTGAAGCAATGGTTGCGGAGTTGCTCACCGGCAACACGAAGAGGGAGGAAGGTGCAATGTTGACCAAGCGACGACTGACATTATCTCTGGGGATAGCGGTGATGTTGGCTGCAGCGGCGGGGCAGGCTGGTGCTGAATCGCCGGTAGATGTCGCGCGGCAGAACGCGGAGCTTGCTGCGCCGGCGTTCACCGAGATGCACCGCTGGTTGCACGAGGTAGCGTTGCCGAAGATCGATCCGGAGACAAAACTGTTCAAAGCGACGGGCGATTCGTGGAACTATCGCGATACCGGCGCGGACTGTTACCCGTTCCTCGGCTGGGCGGCATATTTCACCGACCGCGACGTGTTCGAAGGGGCGGTACGCGATGTGCTTCGTGCCGAGATAGAACTGTGCTCGCATCATGGCGCGATACCGGTCAATTACAATCTCGCCACCGGCGAGAAAGAGACGACGCAGAAGTACGGGGAGGTGGTGTTCGGCGCGTCGGAGTATATGAAAGATGGGCTGGTCGCTGTCGTCGAAGCCGCAGGCCCGGGCGACTGGCTCGACCGGATGCGTGCGATAGCCGACGCGCTCTGGGAACGTGCTGACATCGAGACGCAGTACGGGAAGCTTGTCTCCAGGAACCTTGAGGTGAACGGTGACCAGATGCAGGTGCTCATCCGTCTCTTTGGGCTGACCGGCGACCGGCGGTACCTCGAGTACGCGCAACGTATCGCCGACTACTACCTGAACAACCCGAGATTCGTCCCGCGACATCTCGACGATCACGGCTGCGAGCTGATCGGCGGGTTGGGGTTGCTCCAGGGTGTCGAATCGACCGTCGCGCCGGAGGTCGAGCAACGTCGCCGACCGCTCATCAAGAAGATGCTCGACACAATACTCGACCGCGGGTTCAACTCCGACGGGCTGATGCTCCATACGCTCGCCGACACGCCGGGACCGCACGACGACAAGGATCTGACCGATAACTGGGGGTACAACTACGTATCGTTTTACTGCTACTACCTCGTGACGGGCGACGAGAAGTACCGCGACGTCATCCGCACACCGCTGCTCAATCTGGCGAAACCGAAGTATCACCTGTACCCGTGGGAGGGTACGAACATAGACGGGCATGCGGATTCCATCGAGGGCGCGCTCTACCTGCTGAACGTCGTACCGGTCAAGCAGGGCATCACATGGGCCGACCGGGAGGTCGCCGACGCGCTTATCGGGAAACCTATCCCCGGCACGAGCAAGTTCGAGTGTAACGCAATACGTACCGTGACGCTCTATGCGCTGAGCAAGACGCAGGGCGTCCACCTGACAAAATGGCGTGACGATATCAAGCTGGGTGCTGCACGCGACGGTGATGGTGTCGTCATTTCCGTCAGCACGAAAGAGCCGTGGGAAGGCAACCTGGTATTCGACATACCGCGACACAAGTTGTGGCTCAATTTCGAGCACGATTGGCCGAGGATAAACTATCTGCCGGAATATTTCACGGTCGATCCGGCGAAACAGTACGACGTGCGCGTCGGTACGGGCGAACCGCGGACGGTATCAGGCAGGTCGTTACGCGATGGCTTGCCAGTGAAGCTCGCGCCCGGCACCGAGCTGGTCATCAAGGTCGAACCGGCTGTCTGAAAAGTATGCGGGCCTAGCAGCTCATAGACAAGAATGTCCGTCCCACCTTGGAGGAGGGTGTGGCCATGGGAGGCAAACTGTGGCTTAAGGTAGTGGTGGTCGTAGGGGTACTGGCTGTTCTGGAACTGACGACGTGGGCTTTGTTCGGGAGAACGCAGCAGGTCTTGACGCTGCTCGAACTGAGTGGCGGCGGATGGGGCGGACCGCCACCCGCATTCACGTGGATGTGCGTCCGACGCGGGACGTGGGACGCGATGACACCCAAGCAGCGGAACGCGGTCGAGAAACACCTGCGCGCGAAGCGCGTCGTATTATACACAGATCGTAACGATATCCCCGACGACAAGGTGATGTGGCGCGACCAGAACGGCGAGCGACGATGGAGCGGATACAAAGACGGCTCCCGGAATAGCTGCGGTATCAAGTCCGATATACCGTGCTGTTTCCGCGGGCATTTTGGGAATAGCACAGGTGACCACGGTGGGTACTGGTCTGAAGGTCTCTTCATCTGGGTTTTCGGCCGATGGGTGAAGGTGTGGTCTGGGCGGACCATAATGGCGTGAGGGCCGGAGCCATCCGGACAGCCCGGCTGGCAACCCGCCGAGGCGCTACCCTCCTCACGGGGCAGCGCGGCCCAACCCAACCACCAGCACCACGATTGCACCGACGATCAGCGCCGCGCCGAGCACATAGAACAGTACCGACTTGAGACCAAGACTCCGCGCCAACTCCTGTTCCGACCTCGTGCTGATGAAGAACCTGTTCGTGCCCTTGGCCACCTGCAGCTCACCGTCCGGACCGCGTTGCACGCCGCCAAGCACGTACAGTTGGCGGTCAACAGGTATCGCGGTCACCGTGACCCTGTGCGGCGTTGACGCCAGCATCGACAACCCGCTCAAGACGGTCTTCAGAGGCCCATCCGGCATGCTGTCGATGGCGTCGCCCGGCCTGACGGGACGTTTGGCCACAACCGGCGCATCGATATGCGCACCTTCCGGATCGACCGTCACCGACCCCGTGGAATCCGTGAGCGTGAACGGCACCCGTGCCGAACCGGTATCTATTGTACGCCACGTATACGACGTCGATCCGCTCGATGACCGGCTGCGCTCTCGACGCTGCAACCTATACGAGTAAAACAGGCACGGCACGTTCGAATAAGGCGCTTCAAGCGGCTGGTCGCAGGACGCGACACCCTTGATCTCCGCGTGCTGCCCTTCGATCAGGTCCCTGACCGGCGTCGTCTCCGTAAGAGCCATCGTTGACTTCAGCCCGCCCTTCCGCGTTCCCGCCACGATCATCACCACACCCATCACCGCCAGAATGCCTGCGATCGCATAATAGATCATCTGAGCGTCTCCTTACGTGCGAACCCCCAAACGTGCCCCGTCAGACGGGTCTATTACTATACGGTGACCGTCGGACTGTGTCAATATGGTGCAGCAGGGTCGGCGGGAAATGGCGATCGAGAGGTCACGTGATGCGACCTGACACTGCGCGCGGTGCGATGAGCCCTTACCCCTCCCCTCTCCCAGCGGGAGAGGATGTCCCGAAGGGACAGGTGAGGAATGGCGTCGACCGCGTCCTCTAACGCGATTGTAGGGGAGGGGCTTGTCCCCTCCCGTCGAAGATTCGACCGTGGCGAACGGGAGGCCGCGAGGGCCTCCCCTACGAGATCGTTCCGAAACGATTGGAGTGCGGGCGTCTCGTGGAACACTCGCCGTGGAGAGCCCGCCATGAGCGCAGGTCGTCACAGTGACCACTTCGCGCCCTTCGCGCCTTTGCGTTAAAGGTAGCCGAACCGAGACAGCTGCCCTCCCGACGGTCTCAGTCAAGAATCCGTTCTCGCGGGATCAACCGTAAATTTCCCCATAGAAATAAGCCCACGATACGCTCACCGGGAACGTGCTCGGGTACCTCAGGAACTCCACGTGACCATCCATATAGAGCACGTTGCTCCCGCCAGGAGACTGTGTCAGATGAATTCGTTGCACAACGAGAAGCGGCCACAGGCGTCTGCCTGTGGCCGCGTGCACGCTGTGAAGTGTGCGATGTGGCTTACGGGGACGGGGCGATCGTGTTCAGGATCTCGCCCATGAAGTACGCGTAAGCGATACTGGCCGGCATGGTGGTCGGGTAGCGGAGGAATTCGACGTGACCGTCCATGTACAGCACATTCGAGCCGCCCGGAACATGGTTGAAACTCTCAACACTGGTCGTCACCTGGTCGAACATTACGGACAGCTCACTCTGGGCCATGGCGGTGGCGGCGGGATTGCGAACGGCCACAGCCGCCCCGCAGAAACCGCTCCGCCGTGCCGTGTGGACAACCACCCTTGCCTGCGTCGTTCTAGCCTGCTTTACCTTCTTGAC
>Ga0180434_10003595_pt1 | contig 19655 bp, 19 predicted proteins | sample SS_ome_7_FD_132453 | JGI IMG/M metagenome (GOLD analysis project Ga0180434, IMG submission 132453) | Hypersaline lake sediment archaeal communities from the Salton Sea, California, USA - SS_1_D_2 metaG | ecosystem: Environmental > Aquatic > Non-marine Saline and Alkaline > Hypersaline >...
ACCGGAATCCTCGGCAAGCGTGACGCTGTTCATGTCGGGCGACACGCCCGTGTCCCGTTCGTTGGCGAACACCGCGGCGCGCATGGTCGCGGGCGCCGTGCGCGCGCTGAAAGTCCGGAACGTGGAAGTGCTCGACGGCGCCAACGGGCGCGTCGCGCTCGATTGGGAAGCCGAGGAACCGGGCACGGCCAACAGTCTGCATCAACTGCAAAAACAAATCGAACGCGATACGAAGATGAAGATAAGGGAACAACTGAGTTTTGATCGCAACATCCTCGTCAGCGTATCGGTCGATCTCGACTACACCACGAAACAGGTGCAGGATTCCAAGGTCACCGAAGGCACGGCGGTCAAGGAACTAAACGACGACACCAACACTATTCGTAATCGCCAATCCGGACAGCCCGGCGTACAGCCGAACGTGGGCGTGGCGGCCGGGGGCGGGGCGACGGCCGATACGTCCGCGGCGACCACGACCGAAACGATCAACGAACCCAGCCGAACCAGCATGGTGACGCAGACGCCGGCAGGCGTGCCGACGAACATACGCGCCGCCGTCAGCCTGTCCTACAGCTATTTAGCGGGGATCTGCCGCTTGAAGAATCCCGAGAGCGAGGATCCGACCGAGGACCAGGTCGAGCAGGAATTCGCCAAGCAGAAAGATCGCATCGCCGAGCACGTGGCCAAACTCGTGAATCCGCCCGTAACGGACCAGGTTTCGATCGACTGGCACTACGACACGCTTGAACCCATGCAAACGGCCGAGGCGTCGTCGCTCGACGTGTCGTTGGGACTGGCCGAAAAATACGGACCGGTATCGGGACTGGGGCTGCTGGCGTTGCTCTCGCTGGGCATGATGATGAAACTCGCCAAGCGCAAGGACAGCGGGGAATCGTTCGGGATGGAAATCGGCCTGCCCGAGGAAGCCGTCGCGGCGGCCAAGCGGGCGGCCGACGATCTGCAATCGTACCGGCCGCCGCACGCGCCGCCGGGCGGAGCTCATGATGGCGCGTCCGGACCAGTCGGCGAGCCGATGGATACGTCGCCGCTGCCGTTCGGCGACGCGGCCGACGGCGTACTCGAGGCGCGCGAGGTCGATGAAGACACGGTCCGCGTCGGCAACATGTTGTCGCAAGTCGCCGAGATGGCGGCCGAAAACGACGAAAGCGTGGCGACCTTGGTCGAAAGCTGGATTAGCGAGAATCGTTAAGGACATATTGGGAGTTCGCTTCGCATGGACTCGTCTTCAAAAACGCCGGAGATCACGTCCTTCGACAATCTCGAAGGCATCCAGAAGGCCGCCATCCTCATGGTAGCCCTGGATCGGGAGACGGCCTCGTCGATTCTGCGAAAGTTACAGCGCGAAAGCGTGGAGGAACTGACCCGCGAAATCGTGAGGGTCGAAAACGTATCGACGGACGTACGCGAAAAGGTCGTATCGGAATTTTACAACCTCCTGCTGGCTCGACAATACATGGACACGGGCGGCCTGGGCCTGGCGCGCTCGCTGCTGGAACAAACTTTGCCGCCCGACGAAGCCAGAAGGATCATCGAGGCGCTCGAGCACCAGGTGTACGAACAGCCGTTCAGCTTTCTGCAGAAGACCGAGACGGAAACCATGTCGACGTTCCTGTCGAGCGAGCACCCGCAGACCATCGCGCTGGTTCTGTCCCATCTGCCCTCAACCATGGCTTCGGAGATCCTGCTAGGTTTGGAAACCTCGCGCCAGATCGAAGTCGTCACGCGTGTCGCCAACATGGATCAAACCAGCCCGGAAGTGATTAAGGAGGTCGAGCGCGGCCTTGAAAAACGCCTCTCCGGATTGGTTTCCGAACGTTTCGAGCGCGCCGGCGGCGTGAAGTCGGTGGCCGAGATTCTGAACCTCGCCGGCCGGGCCACCGAAAAGGCCATCATGGAAGGCCTGGTCGAGGAGAATCCCGACCTGGTCGAGGAAATTCGAAGGCTGATGTTCGTCTTCGAGGACATCATCCGCGTCGATGATCGCGGCATCCAGGCCGTTCTGAAAGAGGTCGAGAACGAGGAACTGGCCATGGCCCTGCGGACGGCCAGCGAAGAGCTCAAGGAAAAGATCTTCTCGAACATGTCGGAACGGGCGGCGTCGCTCATCAAGGAAGAGATGGAGTACATGGGGCCGGTCCGCGTCTCCGACGTCGAAAACGCACAACAGAAGATCGTCGATATCGTACGCCGCCTCGAGGACGCGGGGGAAATCATCATCTCCGGCAAGGGCGGCGACAGCGAATTGATCGTTTAGAGGCGACGCGTACGGAGCGTGTGATTTGGCGAGCGTCCTGAAGAAAGACAAATTCACCACGGCGCCGCTGTTCTCCTTTCAGAACCTGGAAGAGAAGGCGCGGACGATACTCGACGACGCGAGTCGGCGCGCCGAGGAGATCGTCGCCCGAGCCGAGCAAGAAGGCCGCCGTCGAGCCGCGAAGATCGAGGCGGCGGCCATGCCCGCGGGACGCGAACAAGGTCGCCGCGAGGCCTTTGAGCAAGCACGCGAGCAGGCCGCGCGCGTCGCCAAGGAGGAAACCCGACAGAATTGTCTGTCGCTGCAACAGTCTCTGAGCGCGGCGTTGGCGGAGTTCGACGAAAACAAACGACGTATGCTGGCGCTCGCCGAAAAGGGCCTGCTCGAACTGGCTCTGGCCGTCGCGCGGCGGGTGTGCAAACATCACGCCGGCGCTTCGTCAAAAACGGCTCGCGCCAACTCGGCACGCCTGGTCGAAATGGTCAAACACGAAACGGACGTCGAACTGCGTATAAATCCGGCGGACGTAGAGACCGTCAAAAAGAGCGTCCCCGAACTGCTGTCGGCCACAGAGCGACTGGCGCACGTCGAGATCACGCCCGATCCCGCCGTGACGCGCGGCGGCTGCATCCTGCAAGCCCGCGACGGCACGATCGACGCCACGCTGGAAACACAACTGGACCGAGCAGCGGCGGCGTTACTAGACGTCGAATCGTAGCGTCGGGTCTCCGTGCCCAACGTACTCAATCGAGTGCTGCCGTGCCGCACAGACGACGGTCGGACGCCGTACCGGCCGCGGAAAACAGGAAATCGTGCTTTTATGAATCCCGTCGCACTCGCGCATAATCCGTCGACCGCCGAAGCTCCGCGTGAAATAAACGTGTTTTCGCTCGCGCAGGAAGAGGCGCCCGGCCTCATTACCGAGAGGATTCGCGGACGAATCGCGGAGGTGCAGGGCTTGCGAGTGACTGCCGCCGGACTGCCGGCGCCGGTCGGAGCGCGCTGCGCCGTGCGAACGCGCGGCGACGGGGTGGTCGAGGCCGAGGTCGTCGGCCTGCGAGACACCCAGACGATCCTAACCGTGTTCGGCGACGTGACCGGGCTAGCCCCAGGCGACGCCGTCGAGTGTTTGTCGGGAACGCCGCGCGTTCCCGCGGGATTCGATTTGCTCGGACGGGTGATTAACGCGCATGGCGGCGCGATTGACGGTAAGCCCGCGCCGGTGTTGAACGTGCGCTACCCGCTGTACGCCGATCCGCCGCCGGCCTTGCAGCGTCGGCCGATCGATGCGCCGCTGCCGCTGGGCGTGCGCTCGATCGACGGCATGCTCACGGCCGGCCAGGGTCAGCGTTTGGGCATTTTCGCGGGCACGGGCGTCGGCAAAAGCGTGCTGATGGGCATGATGTGCCGGCACACGCAGGCCGACGTGAACGTGATCGCCATGGTGGGCGAACGCGGCCGGGAGGTGCGTGATTTTCTCGAAAACAACCTGGGATCCGAGGGGCTCAAACGCAGCGTGGTGGTGATTTGTACTTCCGACGAGGCGCCGGCGCTGCGCGTCCGAGCGTGCTTCCATGCCACCGCCATCGCCGAGTATTTCCGAGACCAGGGGCAAAATGTGCTGTTCATGATGGACTCGCTGACGCGAATAGCGATGGCGCAGCGGCAGATCGGATTAGCCGCGGGCGAGCCGCCGACCGCCAAAGGCTATCCGCCCAGCACCTTCGCCCTGTTGCCGCGCTTGCTGGAACGCGCCGGACGTACCGCGCGCGGCAGCATAACCGGCATCTACACGGTGTTAGTCGAGGGCGACGACATCGACGAGCCGCTGGCCGACGCGGTCCGCGGCATTCTCGACGGCCACATCTGGCTGTCGCGCAAGTTGGCCAACCGCGGGCACTATCCGGCGGTCGACGTGCTCGGCAGCATCAGCCGCGTGGCCGACGACGTGACCGACAAGTCGCACCGGGACGTCGCCGCGCTCGTGCGGCAAGTACTCGCGACGTGGGACGAGATCGAGGATCTGGTCAGCATCGGCGCCTACACGCCCGGAGCGAATCCCGATTACGACGTGGCCGTGCGGACGCGTGAGATCGTGACGAAGTATCTGCGACAGGATCGCGATAAGGGCTGCTCCTACGGCCAAACCGTCGAGGAACTAAAGGCGCTTGGCGAACTCATCGCCAAAACGCGGGCTCAAACCGCCGGCGGAGAGAGTTAGATCGGGTCGTCGCGCGTTCTGTCTTTTTTAGCGTCGGGTCTCCGCGCCCGACGTACACGGCCGAGTGCGGCGCGTGTGCCACTGCTCTTGAGCAGTGGCCCACTGAGTTACGTCGCGGCGCATCAAGCAAGGAGAGGCGGCATTGGCGAAACGTTTTCATTTTCCCTTGGAAACCTTGCTGCGCGTGCGCGATATCCGCGAGCGCGAGGCCAAGCGCAAAGTCGGCCTCAAACAGGCGGAAATCGCGCGGGTCGATCAGCTCAATCGCCGGACCGCCGAGGAGATTTCCAGCCGACAGGATCGGCTGCGTCTGCATCAAGAAGGCAGGTTGTCCGCGAGCGAATCGATACGTGAAAGAGCCTGGATCGCGTATTTGCGCCGCACGATCGGGCAGCGGCAAGCACAAAGAGCCGAATTGGTCGCTCAATTGGAGAAATTGCAGGAGACGTTCGTTCACGCGCGTGTTCAGAAGCGCATTATCGAGAAACTCCGCGAGCGTCGCTGGGACGAATATTCCAGGCGCCGCAAGCGTCGGGAACAAGCCGACGCGGACGAGTTGGCACAACAGTTGCATGTGAGGCAATGGTAAATGGAAAACGCAAAATGCAAGGTGCGAAAAGAACTCGGAATGAGCCGGGGTATTTTTTCATTTTGCATGCTTAATTTTTAAATGGCGGTTACTCCATGCTTGGGAAACTCTACCACATTGCGGCAATCGCCTGCATCGCGATCGTGTTCGCCGGCGGCGGATTGGCCGGGTACATGTTCGCCGCGGGCAAGCTCACGCCCGAGCAGATTGACCAGATCGCCGCCGTCGTCAGAGACGACGTGGATGAGCCGGAGGCGGCGGCCGTCGCGTCCGAGGATCCCAATCAGGCGAGCGGCTCCGACGAGAACGCCGCCGCTTCGGCCGAGGAATTACGCCGACGCCAACGAGAAGACCAGCTTCAACGTGCGTTGGGGGAGCGGGCGTATCGCGATCGGCTCGCTCAACGTCAATTGCTCGATCAATCGATCCAGTATTTGCTTACATCTGAGGAACGATTCGAGCGGAATAAGAAACAGTGGCAGCGGGAGCAGCAACATCGACAAGCGGTGACGCGCGACGAGGGCTTCGATAAAGAGCTGGAGATCGTGAAGAACCTGCCGCCCAAAATCGCCAAGGATCATCTGATCAAGACATGGCTGAAGTCGAAAGCCGACGCCGTGCGGTTGGTGAACGGTTTGCAGAAGAACACCATCAAGCGCATCCTCGGTCAGATGAAGACGCCTGAGGAAATGCAGATCACGCACGAGTTATTGGAACAACTCGGTCAGGATAACGCGAAATAGCACAAGCCTGCGTCAGGGACGACCGCGGCCGGTGACGAACGACGCCGATGTTACGTCGGCGGCAGCGAGGAGCCTCATGCAGGTCGCCGCGGATGCCGGAACTTCTCCCCAAACCCCCGGGCAATCGTCATTGGGGCGGTCAAAAAACGGGTCCGGGCTGGATTCCCTGCTCGACATTTCCGCCGGCTCGTTCGTGCCCTTGCTTCAACAACAACGCGCGGGGTTGCGGATCGAGAGCGGTCAACATGGGACCGGCGGGGCCGAGACGAAGTTCGCGCCGACGCCGCCCTCGTCCGCCGACGTGATCAACGAAGGCGAGCGCGACGTCGAAACCGGCAGCCGTGCGTTTCGTCGCGAGGTCGCGCGCGAGCAAGCTTGCGAGCAATTCCAACAGGACCGAAACGAACATCATCAAGCATTCAAGGAAAAAGCTGACACGGTCGGCGTCGAGGGCCGCAACAATCAACGCGGGACGCCACGCGCGACAGAGCCTGGCAGCTCTCATCTGAAATCTGAAACGAATTCGAATAAGCATGCGGCGCACCGGCAACCGGCCGGTGTAGGCGAACACGGCGCCGCCAAGACGACGCCGAGTACTCCGGCGCGGTCGCACGTGGCGGCGGAACGATCTGTCGTGACGACTAACGCCGCTCAGGTTGAAAATGCGGCGTCCGTCGCCAGCGTCCGCGCGCATCCGTTCGTTGACCCGGTCCAGTCAAGAGCGATTTCCGCCTTATCGGCGACGGCGTCCGCGGCGACGCGGGGCGTCGGAAATGCCGGTGCGTCCGTCGGCGCGAGAACGAACAATCAGGTCGCGGCGCTCAAGCCGGCGCCTGCCGCCGCCCGAGGCCGTTCGTTCGCCGCCGTCAATAAGGCCGCGACGCGCGCCGCCGAGCAAGCCGAGCGAGCCGACAATCTCAAGCGAATAGTGCGCATCGTCGCGCGGCACATGCGCGGCGGTCATTCGCGCGCCGTCATGCGGCTCGATCCGCCTGAACTCGGTAATTTACGGCTGGAAATGGACTTGCGCGGCAGTGTCATGCAATTACGGATCGACGCTTCAACGCATGTGGCACACCGTTTGCTGCACGAGAGTCTGGACAAGCTGCGGCATGGCCTCGAGGCGTCGGGCATCCAGTTAGAGAAGGTCGAGGTGCGACCGCCGACGCCCGCCCCGGAGGCCGCCGAGCAGGCGAGTCCGGAGCATGCTGATACGCCCGAGGACTCGGAGCGACAGTTTGCCGAAGCGGATGCGGAGCATTCGCGCGAGCAGGGAACGGAGTCCCCCCCACAATCGCTCGAGGATCCGACGAGCGAATCGGAGTCGGCGACGGAGTCGCTGGTGAATGTCATCGCGTAGGAACGCGCGGAGCGTGTTCGACGCCGGACAGTTATCCAAGAGCATCCCCATGGAAATCAGCGCGACAGGCACACAGCGGTCGGCGGCGCCCGAGCAAGGCATGTCCACCATGAAAAGCGAGGACTTTTTCCGGATCCTCGTTACCGAGATGCAAAATCAGGACCCGTTCGAGCCCTCCGACAGCTCGGATCTTATCAGCCAGGTCTCCCAGATTCGGACGATCGAACAATCGGACCTGCTGACGAGCACATTGGGGCAGTTAACGCAATCGCAACGCATGGGCGACTCGACCGAATTGATCGGCAAGTTCGTGCAGGCGATCGCCGTCGACGCGGAAGGATCCGAGACGTTTGTCGAGGGCGTCGTGACCAGCGTCTTTTACAACTCCGACGGCACGGCCGTGCTGGAACTCGACACGGGCGACGTAATCTCGGCCCAGAACGTCGTGCGCGTCACGACGCCGGAAGCATTCGAGGCGGAGATGGCGGCGCTGACGACGACGGCGGAGGAAGAAGACGCGGGTGAGGATGAGTAGATGATCAGAACCCCGGGCTCCAGCGAGCGGGCCGGCAGAGGCTTTTTAGTGAGGAAGTAACATGGGCTTGACCACCGCGATGTACACCGGCTTGAGCGGGATGAACGTCAATCAAACCCGCATCACCAACATCGGTCACAACATCGCCAATGTGAACACATACGCGTTCAAGGGTTCGCGCACGATCTTTCAAACGCAACTGTCGCAGTTGATTTCGGCGGGTAACGGCCCCTCGCAAACCAGCGGCGGCGTCAATCCCATGCAGATCGGCCTTGGCGCCAGCGTCGGAGCGATCCAGAAAAATTTCCAGCCCGGAACCATTGAAAACACCGGCTTGCCCAGCGACCTGGCCGTTGACGGCGACGGATTCTTCATCGTGCAAAAAGCCGACGGCACGCAGGCCTACACGCGCGACGGCGCCTTCGCGATTGATGCGCAAAATATGCTGGTCAGCGCCGACGGGCACGCCGTGCGCGGCTACGGCGTGGATGACGAATTCAGTATTCAGACCGGCGCGTTGAGCGATTTAACCATTCCCCTCGGCACGCTCTCGATCGCCAAGGCGACCGACAGCGTGACGATGGACGGCGACCTGAGCGCCGCCGGCACGATCGCCACGCAGGGTTCGACGCACGCGTCGCAAGCTCTTGTCGGCGGAGGGGGGGCGGCCGCGACCGCCTCGACAGCGCTGACCGACCTGCGGTCCGCGACCGCTCCGGGCGTCGCGTTGCTGGCCGACGGGAACACGATCAGCATCTCGGGGGTGAACCGCGGCGATCGACAAATCCCCGACCAAACGTTCGTTGTGGGAACCGACGGCGCCACGCTGGGCGATTTCGCCGACTGGCTCGAAAGCGCGCTGAACATACAGGACATGGACGACGTGCCCGGGGATCCCGGCGTGGTGATCCATGGCGGCCAGCTCGTCATCAACAGCAACGCCGGGGAGCAAAACGGCTTTACCATCAATGCGACCGACATTCTCAGCGACAACGCCGGCACGGCGGTCCCGCTGGCCTTCACGCAAACGGCGTCGGCCAACGGCGCCAGCCTCACCACGTCTTTCACGGCCTACGATTCGCTCGGCGCCCCGGTGAACATCTCGGCCACGCTGGTGATGGAGGAAAAATCCGCGACCGGATCGGCCTGGCGCTTTTATCTCGAATCGCCGGAAGCGTCCGCCGCCCAACGCGTTCTCGGCACGGGCACGGTCTCCTTCGACGTCGAGGGGAATTTCAAGGCGGTGACCGGGAACCAGGCAACGGTTGATCGCACCGAGGCCGGCGCGGCTTCGCCGCTGACGTTCACGCTCGACTTCACCGGCGTCCACGGGCTGTCGACCAAGACGTCGAACGTAATCATGGCCGAGCAGACCGGGTATCCGCCCGGGACGCTCGTCACCTACAACATCAGTCAGGACGGGATGATCAACGGCGTGTTCTCGAACGGACTCTCTCAAACGTTGGGGCAGGTCGCGCTGGCGGTGTTTCCGAACTCGGAAGGCTTGCTAGCCGAAAACGAAAATCTTTATGTTCTCGGGCCTAACGCCGGCCCTCCGGGAGTGACGACTCCGGGAGTCCTCGGCGCCGGATCGGTGTTGGGCGGGGCGCTCGAATTGTCCAACGTGGATTTGTCGGGCGAGTTTATCGGACTGATTACTTCGAGCACGGGCTTTCAGGCTTCCAGCCGCGTTATCAGTACGTCGTCGGACATGCTGGATCAGTTGTTGCTGATCGTGCGATAAGCCGAAATAGCCTATGAGACGACGTTCAGCGACAGAATGGAGCAAACGGCTATGATTCGGCTGACACGCTTGAACGGGCGTCCTTTCGTCATCAACAGCGAACAGATTAAAACGGTCGAGGAAACCCCCGACACGATGATCACGCTGCTCGGGGGGGAGCAGGTTCTGGTGCTGGAGCCGATGGACGAAGTTGTGAAACGGGCGGTCGTTTATGCTCGCGACATTCGCTCGTTCCAACCGAATTGAGCAAAAGGCGCCTGTCGGCGCAGCATGTGCCCGAAATAGCACCAATGTCTCATAACAAGTTGTTTTTCCGGTCGCGCGCCGGGGGCGCTGAATTCCGGACGCGCAATCGTCGATAAATGGGAAGACTGGTTTAAGTCCGCCAATAACAGGGTGCTTTAATGCCGGATGTCGAAGAACAAGAAGTCGAGGGCGGTAAGAAGAAGTCACGACTGACCAAAACGCTCGCGTTGGTGCTGGGCATCGCCGTCATCGAGGGCGCCGGGTTTTTCGGAGTGACCAAATTCTTCGGCGGCGGTCCTCAAAATACCTACGGCGAAGAGGCCGATGCGCATGTTCTGGACGGCGAGGAAGCTCAGGATATCGCCAAGACGGTCGAGATAGAGATGCTCGAGCGTTTTCGCGTCCCGAACGACCGCAGCGGGCGACTGTACACGTACGATATTTCCGTGGCCCTGAAGATCCCCGGAGCGCGCGAGGAAGACGCGGTTCAACTGGTGGCCGATCGCAACCGCGAAATATCCGACCGCGTGGCGCGGATCATTCGCGCGGCCGACCCGCCCGTATTACGCGAGCCGGAACTCAAGACTATCCGCACGCAGTTGCGGCAAGCCATCGGTGAAGTGATCGGCGATCAGGATCTCATCGTGGAGGTTTTGATCCCGCGCTGCGTCCCGATTCGATCAGATTAAGGCCGACGAAACAGCCAGGACGGTGAACGACACACGGAAGTGAGCAGCCTATGCCTGAAGAGCCTAACGCCAACGAGGATATGCAGCCGGAAGATTCACAGCCCGAAGAGGGGGCGGTCGACACGTCCGGGGACGCCGGTGCACCGCAGGATTTGGGCGTTTCCGAGGATGAACTCCAAGCAGCACTGGAGGCCGCCGAGCCCTCGCCGGAGGAGGCGTCGGCCGACGCCGGCGCGATCGAGAAGCCGGAAGCTCAAGCGGCCGTCTCCGATCATGAGATCAATGCGGCGCTGGAAGCCGCTGATGTGCCGGCTGAATCGGCGCCGGCCGAGAGCGCCGCCGTCAATACGGATGAAATCGAATCGGCGATGGAGAACATGTTGGGGCAGGCGAGCGAGTCGGCCGCCGGCGCCGCCGCCGAGGATCTGGCGGACACGGCCGTCGAGACGGGGGCCGTGGACGACGTTGAAGCGGCCATGCAGGCTATGCTCGAAGGCGCCGACGAAGTGGAGTCGGAAGAAGCGTCTCAGACCGCGCCGACGGCGCCCCCTCCTGACGCTCAACCGTTGGCTCTGGAAGAGTTCGGGGAAGCCGAAATCTCGGCCGAATCCCAGATAGACATGTTGGATGACGTCGAGTTGGAAATCAAGATCGAACTTGGCCGGGCGGAAATGTATATCGAAGACGTACTCGGTCTGGGCACGGGCTCGGTCGTGGAGCTGGATCGCGCCGCGGGCGATCCGGTGGATATCTATGTAAACGAGAAGCTCGTCGCGCGCGGCGAAGTGCTCGTCCTGAACGACAACTTCTGCGTGCGGATCAACGATATTCTGAGCCCTATTCCAGAATTGGAAGGGGACTGATGACAATGCGGACGCCATGGACGGCAATGCTGATCATCTTGCTCAACATTTCGGGCGGCGGGGCCGAAGCGCAGCCGTCCAAGTCCCAAAACAGCGCGGATATTTCGATCCCCCCCGCCGCAACGAAAGCTAATTCCGAGCTTCGGGTCGCCGACGCGGAGCGGCCGATCGAACGCGAGCCGCGTACGCTGCAACGCCGTAATGGCGGCGGCAAAACGCCGATCCTGGCCGGAAAATCCGAGAATTACGGGGGTTGGTCGATGACGCGCACCGTCGGCGCCTTGGCGGGCGTCGTGGGGCTGATCGTGTTCCTGGCCTGGGGATACCGGTCGATGACGAGCGGCAATATCGCCTTGCTGGGAAAAAACCGCCGGCCGGGATCGATCGAGATCGTCAGCAAGACGGCGTTGTCAGCGCGTCAGTCCTTGTATCTGGTGCGATTGGGATCGCGCATGGTGCTGGTCGGTCAGAGCGCCGATTCGCTTCGGGCGCTGGACGTGATCGACGATCCGGGAGTTGTGGCGCAGTTGGCCGGCGAAGCGGCCGGCGGCGCTCCCGAAAGCAAGGACGCCGAGTTCCAGGCGTGTTTGGAACACGAGGCAAGCGGATATCTGAAAGAAGAAGCGGAGATCGACGATGGTATTCCGCATGAGGAACCGCGTATCGATGAGGTTCGCCAGAATCTGTCGGAGACCATCCAGCGCGTTCGGCGAGCAGTAAAGGGCGGTTCGGGAGTCTCGCTTGTAGACGGGTAGCGCGGGCGTCTCGCCCGTTAACAGGCGGTACGTCCGTGCTGTCCGGCGGAAATAACGACGGCGGAGCCGTTGATAAGCGTCAGGAGGACGCATGCCCTGCAGAGCGGCACTAATCGCAGCCACGCGACGGTCGACCGGCGCGTGGTTCGTCCGGAGGAGCAGTCGGCGTCGTCGAGCGTCGTTGACGTTGACGGCGTTGTTGCTGGCGGGTCTGTTCGCCGCCGCGCCGGCCGAGGGGCAAGCCGCCAATACGACCATGACGACCACGTCGGCGACGGGGGCTGATCCGGTATTTGTCCCGGCGCTGCCGTGGCTGAAGCAAGCCGCCGACAAGGATTCGCTCAGCAACACGATTCAAATCGTCATCTTGCTGACCGTACTGACGATCGCGCCGAGCATTCTGCTGATGATGACCAGCTTTGTACGGATGCTGATCGTTTTAGTACTGTTGCGCCAGGCGTTGGGCACGCAGCAGTTGCCGCCGTCGCAGATTTTGATCGGGCTGGCGTTGTTCATGACGATTTTGGTGATGGCGCCGACCTGGGATCGGATCAAGAGCGATGCGATTGATCCGTATCTGAACGACGAGATCGCCCAGACGGACGCCGTCGCGAACGCCGGGGGGCACTTGCGCGATTACATGTTTCGGCAGATTGAGAACTCCGAGAATCAGGAAGACGTGTACCTGATGTACGAATACGCCGTCCAGGCCGCGATTCCGGAGGACGAGGAGTTGACGCGTGAACAGGTTCCGATGACGGCGTTGATTCCGGCTTATCTGCTGAGCGAATTGAAAACCGCGTTCATCCTGGGTTTTCGCATTTATCTGCCGTTTCTGGTGATCGACATGGTGATAGCCACGGTGTTGGTCTCGATGGGCATGATGATGCTGCCGCCCGTGTTGATCTCCCTGCCGTTCAAGCTGCTGCTGTTCGTATTAGCGGACGGGTGGCATTTGATCGGGGGCTCGTTAATGGCAAGCGTGCAATAGAGGCGACCAATCATGATGGATTACGCGGCGGCCTTGGACATCGGACGGGAAGCGTTGCTGACCACTCTGGTAATCGCCGGTCCGATCCTGTGCATCGGCATCCTGGTGGGTTTGATCATCGCTTTGATGCAGACGTTGACGCAGATCCAGGATCAGACTTTCAGCATCGTGCCGAAAATCGTGGCGATGTTCGGCGCGGCGATCTTTTTCGTGCCTTGGCTGGCGACGCGTCTGATCGAATACGCCCAATTGATGTTCGCGGGCGGAATTTGAAGAATGAAAAAGTAAAACTTATACGCAGTATATCACTGTGCGCGATCATGTTGTCTCTTTAAGCGAAACACCGCGCGGGCTGAAGCCCGCGGCTCATCCGTGACGCCCGGTCGTGTCGAGGTTTTTATGCCGTACGAATTGACGGCTATGTACATGAAATTGCCGGTCTTTCTTCTGGTCGCTTCGCGGATCGGGGGGATCGTCATGTTTTTGCCGATCCTCGGCGGCTACGCGGTTCCACCGAACATACGCGTGCTGATCGTGGTTGGATTGGCGGCACTGATCGTGCCTTTCGCGGGCATGGACGCCGCCGCGCCGACTCATCCGCTCGGGTTGGTGCTGGCGATGGGCGGGGAAATCCTGCTCGGCGTGCTGATGGGCCTCATTGTCCGCATGTGTTTTCTCGGCCTGCAACTCGGCGGGCAAATGATCGCGCAGGAATCGGGCCTGGCTTTTGGACGCGTGGCCGATCCGACCACGGGCGCGCAGCAAACCGTCATCAGCAGCCTGTATCTGCAACTGGGCGCCGTGGTTTTCCTGGTGATCGGCGGCCATCGCGCCTTGCTGGCGGCGACGCTCGACTCCTTCCAAACCATCCCCTTGCTTTGTGATCCGTTTACGTATGTAAACGGCGTCGATCTGATTTTGGACGCGATTACCGTTGGCGGAGAAATCGCTATTCGCGTCGCCGCGCCCGCGGTGCTGACATTGTTCCTGATCAATGCCGCGATGGGTTTTATTTCTCGTACGCTCCCGCAGTTCAACATCCTTACCATCGGATTTTCGGTGAAAGGCCTGGTCGGGTTCATGATGATGGCGGTCGGCTTGCCCGTGGCGCTGCAGGCCTTTACCGAAGCCCTGGAGCAGCTCACCGGCTGGGTCGGCGATCTGGTCGGACCGTAAATGCAGCGGCGGGTCTCCGTGCCCACCGTGGATAATCGGCGCCCCACCCCGAAATCGGCGGCGCCGACTTAGCGGGATGGAGCGCCCGCTGTACCACACACAGCCGAGGGCGGCTGTGCTACATGGTGATTGAAAATGGCGCACGAAGACGCCGGAGAAAAAACGGAACAACCAACGCCGCGGCGCCGACAGGAGGCGCGCGAGGAAGGGCAAGCGCCGCGCAGTACGGATCTGACGGCGGCGATCGCGCTGATGGCCGCGCTGATACTGCTGAACATCTTCGGTCCCGGAATGCTCGAACGCATGATGATGCTGGTCCGCGAGAATATTGGCGTCTCCGATCCGACCGGCGCCACTCTGCGAATCTGGATCGCCCGAGCGGGGTATTCCGCCGCCGCCATGATTATGCCGTTCCTTGCGTTGTTGATGCTATTGACGGCGGCCGGCGCCTTGGCACAGACCGGGCTGATGATCGTGCCGAAAAAGCTGATGCCGCGACTGGACAACATCAGTCCTCTCAAAGGCGTCAAACGAATGTTCTCGTTCGACTCGGTGACGCGGACGGCGTTGGGCTTGTTCAAGATGACGCTAATCGGGCTGGTGGCTTACCACACCGTCAGGGACCGCATGCTGCCCGTGCTGGGAATCGGCCTGATTCCACCGATCAGCGTCATGGGCGTCGCCTGCGAAATCATGTTCACGCTGATGCTGCGTTTGGCGCTGGTGCTGCTGGTTTTGGGATTGATCGACTATTTCTATCAGCGACACAAGATCGAGAAGCAGCTTCGAATGAACAAGCAGGAGGTCAAGGACGAGCTGAAGCGCATGGAGGGCGACCCGTTGCTGAAAATGCGCCGCCGACAGGTCATGGCCAAACTCGCCATGCAGCGCGTGGCGCAAGACGTGCCGCGGGCCGACGTGGTGGTGACGAATCCCACCGAATATTCGGTCGCGCTGAAATACGACGAGTCCACGATGAGCGCGCCGCGGATGCTGGTCAAGGGCAAGGATCTGGTGGCGCTGCGGATTCGTCAGATAGCGCACGAAAACGGCGTTCCGGTGGTGCAGCGACCGCCGCTGGCGCGTGGATTGTACGCGGAGTGCGAAGTCGGCGAGGAGATACCCTTGAAGTATTACCGCGCCGTCGCGGAGTTGTTGGCGTACGTGTATCAGTTGTCCGGCCGAGCGGCGGGATAAGAGAATGGTGAATTATGAATTAAGAATTAAGAATGCAAAATGCGAATCGTGTGCCGGCGTCGCCGTCTGGTCCACATTCGCTATTCTTAATTCTTAATTCCCGCGAAGCGGGCTTATATGTTGAGCAACCATCCCATCATGGTCTGGCTGGCGAAGAATCGCGGGATTTTGTTTCCGGCGGCGGCGGCTTCGCTGATTTTTGTCATCCTGATCCCGCTGCCGACCACCGCGCTCGACTTCATGCTGATCGCCAACATCGTGCTGACGACCGTGGTGTTGATGACGGTGATGTATCTGCATAAACCGCTCGAATTTTCCAGCTTCCCCTCGATGTTGCTGGCCATGACGCTCCTGCGACTGGTGCTGAACACCGCCACCACGCGGCTGATTCTCTCGAACGGTTCGCAGGGTCCGCAGGCCGCCGGGCGGGTGGTCGAGGCTTTCGGCATTTTCGTGGCCGGCAACTCGCTGGCGGTCGGGGTGATCATCTTCCTGATCATTACGATCATCCAGTTCGTGGTAATCACGAAGGGCGCCACGAGAATCGCCGAAGTGGCCGCTCGTTTCACCCTGGACGGCATGCCGGGCAAGCAGATGGCGATCGACGCCGATCTCAACGCCGGCGTCATCAACGAAGCCGAGGCCAAACACCGACGCGAGGAAATCTCGCGCGAGGCCGACTTCTACGGGGCCATGGACGGCGCCAGCAAGTTCGTCCGCGGCGACGCCATCGCCGGCATCATCATCACCATCGTCAACGTCCTGGGCGGCATTTATGTCGGCATGATCGAGGGGGGCATGGGGCTGCTCGACTCGTTGAACGTCTACACCAAGCTGACCATAGGCGACGGTCTAGCCAGTCAAATTCCCGCGTTCACGCTTTCGGTTGCCGCCGGCATGCTCGTGACGCGCAGTACCGGCCGGACGAACATGGGCGAGGAAGTGCTGACGCAATTACTGGCCAAGCCGGTCGCCTTGATAATGGCCGCCGGCTTTATGCTGGTGCTGACGCTCACCCCCCTGCCGACGATCCCGCTGATGACAATGGCTACCGGTTGCGGCGTAACGGCCTATTTTCTGAGGAAAACGGCCCAGACGCAGACGGCGAAAAAGATCGCACAGCAGCGCCAGACGGAACTAGCCAAGCCCGATCGAATCGAGAGTCACCTCGGCGTCGATCCGCTCGAACTGCAAATCGGCCTGGGATTGGTGAGAATCGTGGACAAGCAACGGGGCGGCGATTTACTGGATCGAATATCGTCGATGCGCAAGCAAACCGCGGTCGAGTCCGGCTTGGTCGTGCCGCCCGTGCGAATCCGCGACAATACGAACCTGCCGTCGGACGGTTACGCGGTCATGCTGCGCGGCCAGGAGATCGCGCGAGGGACTCTGCAAGCCGAGATGATGCTAGCGATCGATTCGGGCTTGGCGAGCGAACCCCTGTCTGGCATCGAGACGACCGAGCCGGCGTTCGGGCTCAAGGCTTGGTGGATCAATCCCGACCAACGCGATCGAGCCGAACGACTGAACTATACGGTAGTCGCGCCGACCGGCGTGCTCGCGACACATCTGACCGAGATTATCAAGCAGCACGCCGCCGAATTGCTGACGCGCACCGAAACGAACAAGCTGCTCGACAACGTCAAACAAAATAACGCGGCCTTGGTCGAGGAGGTGATTCCGGATCAACTCAAGGTCGGCGAGGTGCAGGCGGTGCTGCAAAATCTGCTGCGCGAGCGAGTTTCGATTCGGGATCTGGAGACCATTCTCGAGACCCTGGGCGATTGGGCCGGCAAGACCAAGGACGTCGAAATCCTGACGGAATATGCGCGAAACGCCCTGGCCCGCTCGATTTGTGCGCAATATAAGGACGATACCGGCGTGATTCACTGTGTCACGCTCGATCCAACGACCGAAGATTATATCCAAGGGAACATCCAGCGGCTCGAACACGGCTCGACGCTGGCCATCCCTCCGGACAAGCAGGCGGCTCTCGCCCAGAAGATCCGCGAGGCGGTCGAGCAGACGTCGCACGCCGGCGCCGTCGTCGTGCTGTGCGCGCCGCAGGCGCGGCTGTGGATGCGACGCTTGATAGAGCCGGTTCTGCCGCAGGTCGGCGTGCTGGGATTGAATGAAATTGTCAAAGGTATTGAAGTTCAGGCCCACGGAGTAATCAGCTTCGATGCAACAAATGCGAACATTCCAAGCCCCGTCCATGCCTGAAGCCCTGGCGATGGTGAAACGCGAGCTGGGAGACCAGGCGGTCATCCTCGGTACGCGGAACTGTCCGCAAAAAGGAGTGGCGGCGCTGCTCGGCAAACCCGCCGTCGAGATCACCGCCGCCCCTGGAACGGACGCTAACACGCCGCCGCGCGTCGTCTCTTCGCGGGCCGCCGCCTGTTCGCCGACGATGCCCGAAAATGCTTGTCCCTATTATCGCAAACTGGTTGAGAACGAGGTGGCCGAGCAGTTAGCCAGGCGTTTGGCGCTTGAGGCGGTCGCTCTGAATCCCGCCGGGGACGCGACCGATGCGACCGGCTTGTTGAAGGTATTGAGGCGGGCTATCCAGAAAATGATTCCGGTTACCGGCGGCGTGGAGCTGACTCCAGGGGCCGTTCGACGCGTCGCCCTGGTCGGTCCCGCCGGCAGCGGCAAAACGACCACGCTCGCCAAACTCGCGGCGCATTTCAAGCTCCGCCTGAAAAAACGCGTGGCGATTCTCTCGCTCGACATGCAACGTCTCGGCACGAACGACCAACTGCGGAGATATGCCGAGATCATCGGAGTAGAACTGCGCGTCGCGCAAACCGTCTCGGGCGTCAAGGACGCCGTCCGGGCGTTGAACTCGTACGATCTGGTGCTGATCGACACTCACGGCGCTTGCGCGACCGATCGCGGACACTTCGCCCGTCTGGCCGCGGTGCTGCGTGCGGCGCGTCCGCATGAGATGCACATGGTCCTGCCCGCGTCGATGACGCCGAGCGTACAGCAACGGATGGCGGCGCGTTTCGGCCCGCTAGGCGCCCAGAAAATTGTGCTGACGCATCTGGACGAAGCGGTCGGGTTGGGCGTGGTGCTGAACGCGATCGATCAATTAGAGTGGGGTTTGTCCTATATAACCGACGGCGAAAGCGTGCCAAACAACATAGAAGAAGCTTGTGCCGACCGCATGGCGACGCTAATCTTTCCGGATAGAGATCCGGATCACCGGATGAATTCGAGCGCCGCAAGCGCATACCGCCGAACGGGAGCAGTCGGCGGATGGCAGGAAAGAAAGGTCAAAGCGAAGTCATTGTAATCGCCGGTGGAAAGGGGGGCGTCGGCAAGACGAATATCGCCCTTAATTTGGGCATTCAATTATCGCGACAGGGGGTTCGCACGCTGTTATTAGACGCCGATTTCGGCCACGCCAACGCCGACATCCTGCTGAATGTGGCTCCGCAAGCCGACATGGTCGGTTTGCTGGATCCGTCTCGATCCGTCGACGACCTGCTCAGCGCGGCGCCGGAAGGATTGGGCGTCATTTGCGGCATCACCGGGCTGCGGCACGAACGCAGCATTTGCGAAACCGATCCGCTGCTATATGTAGGGACGACCCTGCGTCTGCGACGCGCCTGCGAGGTTCTCATCGTGGATTGCTCGGCGGAAGTGACCGGAGCGGCGGCTCGGTTCGCGCTGGCCTGCGACCGGTTGATTCTCGTCACCACGCCCGAACCCACCGCGGTCGCCGATTCCTACGCCACCCTTAAGTTGCTTTACCAGCGTGGATTTTGCGCCCAGGTCGGCGTGATTGTGAACATGGCTTTGAAGCATCCGGAGGCGGTGGACGCCGTTCGCCGCCTGCAGCGCGTCACGGAGCAGTTTCTGGGGTTGCCGCTGGAGAATCTAGGCTATCTCCCGTACGACAAACATGTTGTAAAAGCCGTTCGCGCGCAGGAGCCTTTCGCGACCCGTTATCCCGGATGCCCCGCCAGCCGGAGCATCGAAACACTTGCTCGGCGATTGAGGCTTTTATCAGGCGTTCCCCGCGCGCAAAACGGGATTTGGGGGCGCGTGGCCGGCCTGTTCTTCTAACCACGTCCAAGATTTTGGGGGGGAACGCCGATATAGATATTCACGGAATTGCTCATGATTGGAAGTATTAGCGCTCAGGTTGCTCTCTTTGCATTCGCGGCGGCGATTGGCGCCGGGATTGTCGCGGGTAATTCGCCGACCACCATCCTGATTCGGGCGTTGGTCGCGATGCTCGCCGCTTCGGTCGTCGGCAAGCT
>Ga0180434_10003596_pt1 | contig 19649 bp, 40 predicted proteins | sample SS_ome_7_FD_132453 | JGI IMG/M metagenome (GOLD analysis project Ga0180434, IMG submission 132453) | Hypersaline lake sediment archaeal communities from the Salton Sea, California, USA - SS_1_D_2 metaG | ecosystem: Environmental > Aquatic > Non-marine Saline and Alkaline > Hypersaline >...
ACGATGGCCTGCGCCAAACCCTCGACGATGGCCGTTTTCCCCACGCCCGCCTCGCCGAGGAGGACCGGGTTGTTCTTCTGGCGCCGGCACAGGATTTGGATAATCCGCTCGATCTCCGTCTGCCGCCCGATGACCGGATCGAGCTTGTCGTCCCTGGCCAACTCGGTCAGGTCTCGCCCGAACGAGTCGAGGGCCGGTGTCGTGCTCTTCCCCCTCTTCTTCGCGGGCTTGGGTCCCTCCGCCCCCCCGATGACTTCGCCGTCCTCGATCTCCTCGATTTCGGCTCCCTCGCCAAGCAGGTTCAGGACTTCCTCCCGCACCTCTTCGATCCTGATGTTGAGTCCGCCCAGCACCTGCACCGCCTTGCCCCCCTGCTCGCGCAGCAGGCCGAGCAGGAGATGCTCCGTGCCGATGTAGTTGTGGTTGAGCTGCCGGGCCTCCTCGACCGCCCACTCAATCACCTTCTTCGCCTTCGGGCTGTGCGGCAGCTTGCCCATCGCGACGGTTTCCCCGGAGTCCTTGACGAGCTTCTCCACCGCGGTCCTGATGGTCCGCAGGTCGGCCTCCATGTTCTTCAGCACGTTCGCGCCGACGCCGGAGCCCTCCTTGACGAGCCCGAGCAGGATGTGCTCCGTCCCGATGTATTGGTGGCCGAGCCGCGAGGCTTCCTGGTTCGCCAGCGCCATGACCTTCTTCGCCCTGTCGGTGAATCGTTCAAACATTGCTTGTCGCTCCTATAACCGCGTCCCGCACCATTCTAGGCACCTCGTTCCGAGAATGCAAGCCGTCATGGCTCTTCAGGTGCGTTGTCGCCCTCCCAGACGGGGGTGTCCCCCTCCTCCCGCACGCACTGCTCCAGGAATTCGACGAAGTCCCGCTGGAATCTTTCTTCCTCCGCCGCGCGAGCCCGGGCCATCTCCCTCCGGAGATCATCCTGCACCATCCGGTCCCTGGCTCCGATTGCCGCCGCCAGCCACAAGGCAGTGGCCAACGCGCCGATCGCGCCGCCGAGCATGAGGAGCCCGGCGGTCTCGGCCCACCGCACGCCCCGCAGGGCCTCGATGGCCCACGCCGCGCCGGCGGCCGAACCTGCGGCCCAAAACCCGAGCGGACATCTCCAGGGAAACGCCACGACTGTGAGGAATATGCGCGAAACCGAATCCACGAGGGATTATACCTCCCCGCGAAAACAGGATATTGCTTGACTGGCGACGAAGCGCGCGATATAGTACATGTTGACGCGGGATAGAGCAGTCGGTAGCTCGTCGGGCTCATAACCCGGAGGTCGGAGGTTCGAGTCCTCCTCCCGCTATAGAAAAGGCCGCCCTTGGGCGGCCTTTTTCCTTTCCGGCAACTGCCTACCCGAACATTTTCGCCACCGACGCGTATTTGCTCGGGGTCGGGTCGTCGGCCGTCGTGTTTTTGTCTGCGGGGCCGAACGGGGGCAGGCTCAGGCGCTGGCGTCTTTGCCCCTCGGCCAGAACATCCTCGTTGATCTCGCCGCCGAAGCCCATCTCCGCGGAGATGTCTTCAAGGACTCTCTTCATCGCTCCCGCAAGTGTGTTTTTGGACATTTCTCCGCCTCGGTTTTCCGTAGGCGAGCGCCTACGGATTTTCGGACCCAGTTTCGGCTCCCAGCCTCTGCTTCAGCTCCCTCACATGCGCCATCTCGCCGTTTTGCGGCACTTCGTCGTCCAAAAGATGCTGCAACTCGTCTAGTGCGCGGGATATATCGGCGGGTACGGCTTCGCCCCCCTCCAGCCAGGCATTTGCCACCGCGTACAGCCCCGTCATCGGTCCGCCGTGCCAGTCGAACAGCTCGTGCGCCAACTGCTCGCGAGCCGAACCGTATGCCGGGTCGTGGGCGGCTCTCATGATCCTGTTGACCAAGTACCCTATCCTCAACATGGTGCCCCCTTCACGAACTTCAGCATCTCCGTGAGGCTGGCCGACGCGAGTGCGACGCATGTGTCGGCCGCCCCGTAATACATGAAGACCATGTCGTCGTGCGCGACCCACCCGCACGGGAACACGACATTGCCGACATCGCCCCGCGTCTCGTACTCGCTGTCCGGCCCGAAGACCCACTCGTCGGACCGGCACTGCACCTTGCGCGGGTCGTCTAGATCAAGGAGCGAGAGCCCCACCCTGTACAAGCATCCCCCGGGCGTGCTCCTCGCGCCGTGGTACATGGTGAACCACCCGTCAGTTGTCTCCAGCGGCGGCGGCGACAGGCCGATTTTGCCCGCGTCCCACCAGACCCCCTCCCTGGCCTGCATGAATCGCTCGCTATCCGTCCAGGTCGCGAGGTCGTCGGAGAAGGAAATCCACATGTCCGACGTGTCGTCGATGTGCGGCCTGTGGATCATGGCCCACCTGCCCCCGACCTTGCGGGACAGTATTGCGGCGTCCTTGTCGCCGGTCTTCCCCTTCGGCCCGATCCGCGGCGAGATGCGATCGAACCTCCGGAAGTCGGATGTCAGGGCGATGCCCAACTGCGGCCCGCTCCGGGAGTACTCCGTGAAAACGGCCGCCCACTCCCCGCGCTCCGGGAGGAACGTCAGACGCGGATCCTCCACGCCCCACTCGTCCGCCTGCGATGTTTCGGGGAGCACGACCGGGGCCGAGTCGATTCGCCATCCGGACACGCCGTTCGCGCTCCGGGCGACCGTCAGGTGTGACAGTCCCCTCCTGTCCTCCGCCCTGACCAGCAACAGCACCTCGCCGTCGACCATCGCCGCCGCCGGGTTGAAGACGGAGTTCACTTGGTACGGCCAGTTGCCCCGGTGCAGGATCGGGTTCCTGGAGTGCCGCCTGAAAAGTTCTGGTACCGTGCGCATGAGCCTCCCCGCTCGTGCGCACGCCCAAAACCATACAAGGTTGCGAGAGTCCCGATGTGCGGTCCGATACTCTCAAACGGCGGGTTTGACATCCCGCCCCGCGAGGGATACGATCCGGCAACAAAGGAGAACCGCGTTATGAGTCATCTTGCAATGATGCTGCTGGCCTGCGTCCCGGGCTCTACTGTCGATGTCGCCGATGTCCGCGCCGTCGCCGATCCGTATGCCTACCCCACTACGGTGCAGGTGTTCCGCCCCAATCTGGCCGAGCCCCCTTGGGAGTCGCTCTGGGGGCGATGCCAGTGTCATCGCCTGTGCGAACGGCGCGCGGGAGGTTGCCGGTGCCATCGTCCGTGGGAAATCCAGCCGTTGGAGCCTTGGCTTTGGCGGTGCGGCTGCTGTTCGGCCGCGTACGAGCCCGATCCTTGGCACGACCTGCCGCTGCCGCCGCTGCGGACGGACAGGAGCCTCTGGAGGCCGGTGCACGAGCTAATGCTGCCCCCGCCCGCCGCCGTGGTCGTTATCGTGTGGCAGGACGAGCCGGATTTCGGCGACCTCTTTTTCGGAGACATGGGGGCTGGCGACCTCGGCTTTGATGCCGCAATCGCGAACTTCAGGCACTTTGGGGGGGCGCCGATTGAGCCGCTGGGCGAGCCGGTGCCGGAACCCGGAACGCTCGCGATGCTCGCGATTGGCGCGTTGGCGGTCGCCGGGAGAAGGCGCTAGCGATCCTTCGTCGGCCAGAAGGTCTCTTCCTGTATGGAGGCGTAACATGCTTGGATGACCTCTTCGGCCTCCTCCCGGAGCTCGTCGTCAGTGAGGCCGCTGAAATCCAAGGTTGTTCTGAACTCCACGTCCGTCAGCCGAACGCCGCCCTCCTCGGCTGTGGCGTCCGCTGCCCAGACATCGCCCCTGTCCCCGCCGATCACGATGCGGCCCAGGCGCCCCTGGGACCTCGGGTCCACCCGCATATCCGGAAGGAACATCTCGCCGACGTGGTACGAGTCTGCGGTGGCTATCCTGACTTGGCGCATGGCGTTGGAGAGGGCGACGAGCACATCGTCCGGATTCTCCTCGTAGTCACCGTATTCGCCCTCGTCCGCATCGTAGCCGGGAATGTCGTCGTCCTCGACCGGGCGGCTCACATCGCGGCCGGTCTCCCTGACCAGGGTTGCGATCTGCGAGACCAAGTCGGCGTCCCAGTCCATGCCGTTGAGCATGCCCGCGATGTGTTCGATCGCCTCGGCGTCGCTCAGTTGTTCCACCTGCGCGACGAATATCCGCTTCGCTGCCTCTCTCCCGCTCATTGCGCACCTCCTCGGGTCCGCCGTTCGCGGGTGATGAAGACTTTATCGGGTTCGGGTCACACCCTCACGCACCAGTGGGTCAACTCCGGGAATCTCCTGTTTAGGTGATCCGCCCAGGCTGTCGCGAACTCGCGGCTGTATGTCGTCTTGCTCCGGCCATGCCCCGGCGCGATTCGACTCCGCCAGACCAAGCGGAAGGCAGGCTGACCCGGGCTCGGTGACATGCGCCGCACCCTTACGCCTCCTTCACGCGCCCGCCCTTGCAGTATTTTTACCATTCGCTCTACCATCGTGCCTTCTCCGACATCGTGCGCCTGATGTGGCTCTCGTCCATCTCGTCGCATTCGCAGCAGAGGCGGTCGGCGAGGAGCCTCCCGGCGTCGTCCATTCTGGGGCCGACGATGGCCCCCCTCGGGTTATCGCTGCGGCTCGCGGACCAGACGCCGCACACGCCGCACTGCTCGGCCGAGCCGAGGCGTTCCTGGGCCTCACTGGCCGTCCTGTACAGCAGCATCTCCGTCCTCCTGTGGCCGGTACGGGTCGAGATGGGGGCGGAACGGGATGCTGCCGCGGTGTCCTGGCAGCCTGTGGAAGAACACTTGGCTCCCGTCGTTCCATTGCAGCTTCAGCAGTTCCCCGCTGTCCCCCCGCTCGGCGATGACGACCAGCGACTTCATGCCGTCCATCCAGCCGTCGAACGCCATGAAGGTCCTGTGGATGGTGAGCCCGGCTTTCTTCAGCCCGTCGATGGCGCCCTCCGCCAGTGCCCGGTGGAAGTCGACATAGGACTGCGGCATCCCCGTCAGGCATGCCCGCCAGAGCCTCATCTCCCCCTCGATCGCCGCGGGGAGCGGCACTTTGGTTGTTTTCATTGTCTTGCCCTCCGTCGTTGCTCGCCCCTCGCCCCGGCCCGCGTCGCCTACGGAAATGGGCCCCCTTCGCCGATTTTTTGATTTCCCGGGGATTATAGGACACTTGGCGGTTGACCCCGCCCCGGGCGTATGTTACCTTTGCCTCCGCCGAGGTCGTGCCGATGCCGGCGCGCCGGCGGAACACCGGGAGGGACAACCATGATGACCGGGATACAGCGTCTCACGTCGACGTCCGCGTACGAGGTGGCCCAGGCCATGCGGTCCGTGCCGCTGCGCGACCTGTCCGTGGGCGGGCGGGAGCGGCGGCGAACCGCGAGGTGGATGGTGGACGGAGTCGTGTGGTGGGCGGAGAGCTCCGGCAGGCTCCTGAACATGGGCGGCGGCGGCTTGGCCATGCTCTGCGGTGACGACCCGCCCGAGGAGGGGTCGCTGCTGGAGATCGCCGTGCACACGGATCCGGCGACGCTGGAGGGCGAGGCGAGGGTGCTAGAGGTCAGGGGCACGGACGACGGAGCTTTCGTCAGGCTGGCCTTCGTGTTCGCGTGACGCGATTTTTTGGGTTCGCGCGATTTTAGGACACTGGGTCAGGGACGGCCCTGGGCCTTCTTCTGCCTCTCGTGGTATGCGTTGGCCTCCGCGACTTCCTTGTCCGGATTGTCGTGGCCCACCCAGCACGGGTTGCAGAAGTACGTCCCGTCGCGGAGCATGCGGAACCTGCCCGGGTTGCCGCCGCAGACCTTGCATCTTCCGAGGTCGTCGGTCCGCCACTCGACATCGGCTTCGGGGGTCGGCTTGGGCCCGCCCGCACCGACTGCGGCCCCGGGCTTCTCCGGGTTCTCGCGGAAGTCGTTGTACACTCCGCCCGCAATCCGCCTGGCTATCCGTTTCGCGTTCCTCACAGCCCCTCCCGCCCGATGTAGTCGCACTTCGGGCACGCGACCAGCCCCTCCGGCGTCCGCTCCGCGTCCTCGCCGCACGCGGGGCATGTGGTGTCGTCGTCCTGCTCCATCCGCCACTCGTCCCTGGGGCTGGACAGCTCGGACTCGATCCACGCGATGACCCCGTCCGCGTCGTCGGAGCCCTCCACCCACTCGCTGGGTCCGTCGGCGTTCTCCTCGTACTCGATGTTGTACTTCTGGTTCGGCCCCTCGCCCGGCCCGAACTCCCGCCCGGCCTCCTCGGCGATGTCCTCGTCCCGGTGCACCTTCAGGGTGTACTGCCTGCCCCTTGTGGTGTCGTAGCTGTATGTCCCCGCGCCCTCTATGACGAGCGTGAGCTCGCCCCATTCCTCGTCCGGGTCGCCGCCGATCACGCGGAGCGTGCCGGCTCGCACGAGGGGCAGGAGCTCCGACGCCCCGAACGCCTCCAGCAGCTCCTCGCCGCCGTCGGAGAACCGCCTGCTCGCCGCATGGTATCTGCTCATTGGAGCCTCCGTTTTCCGCCCTCCGCGGACACTACATGTGGCCGTCCTTGAACACCCACATCAGCATCAGCACGCACGCCCCGATCCACGCGCCGTACGCCACGACCGGGTACAGGGGCGACAGCACGAGCCACCACGCCCAGTTGATGGAGCCGGACAGCTTGAGCGTCGTGAGCACGATTGACAGTGCGGCGAGGATCGCCGCGATTATGATCTTCAGTGCCATTGCACACCTCCGCAGCGGGCGGCGCCACAAAGACTTCATCAACCGGAGTTTTTTGCATTTCCGCGGGTTTAAGGCACTGGCGTCCGCACCGTCCCGCCCCCGCCGTGCCGCAGGATGAAGCCCGCCAGCTCGTCCGAGAGCCGCCGCAGCTCGCCCGCGGTGGTGCGGAGCGACGCGATCCGCCGGCCGCACCGCAGGGTGACCGTCGCCGCCGAGCCGGACGACGACACCGCGATCCGCCCGTCCCCGAGATCCATCGCGTACTCGGACCCGACCGAGGCGCGGTCCATCCCGGCGGACAGGGCGGCGTGCAGCTCGGCGAGCATCGCGGGGGAGTCCAGCATGCGGCAGAGGGCGGGGCCGGCGGTCGGGTGGGCCGACGCGCCCACCGTCCGTCCCAGGGACACGAGCAGCACGAGCCTGTCGTTGACGGAGCGCACGCTCAGGGAGCCGCGGTCGGAGTCCACGCGGCCCACCTCCACGCCCCCGCCCGCGATCGCGTCGGCCACGTCCGCGGGGTGCGGCGAGAGCCGGTCCGCGAACTGCACGAACCCCAGGCCCCCGACCGTCAGGCACAGCATGAGCACAGCGCCCCACGCCCGCCCGGCTCTCACCGTCGCATCGCCCATGCCGGATTCTAACGCCGTTGCCGCGATTTTTTTGGGCTCCGCGCGCTTTTAGGACACTTGACCGCCCGGCGCCCGGCGCGTAGTATCGCCGGAGGTTTACCGCATGGACAGGATGCATCGCGACGAGCTGGCCATCAACACCGCCCGGGTGTTCGCCCAGTTGTTCCAAGAGTACAGGGGCGCGGACCCGGCGGTGCGCGAGGTCGTGGAGCAGATGAGCGAGACGGCCGACGTCGCCCCGGACCGCGACGACCGCGAGATGGCGCTCGTCACGCTGGCGGACGCCCTGGGGCTCCTGGGGCCTCTTCGCCCGGCGGGCGACGCGAGCCCCGAACCCCGGGCGCCCGACATGGGGCCGCCGGGCGACGGCGCCGGGCCGCCGTGGCAGGACGAGTCGTAGGGGTCGCGGTGACCCCCCGTGCGTAAAGTCTTTCTCGCCCGCCGTGCGGCATGAGCAGGTACCATCGAGCATCCGAGCTCGCGGGCGGGACGATGCGGGTCGAACTGGCCTGCCTCAAGGACAACCGCACCTGGAGCAGGTACGTGGTGGACATCCCGGCCTCGACCCCTCCGGACAGGCTGGAGGAGACGGCCTTCGCCGCGGCGGACGAGGCGCACGGCGAGGCGCACTGGGTGCTGTACAAGCCCCGCCCGATCTCCCTGGACGCGGAGTACGCCCAAGACGAGCCCCGCCCCTGAAACCGCCGCGAGGATTATCGCGCGTTATGTCCCGCGCCGGCGGCCGTAGGCACATAGGCACCATTCCACGAAAACGCGGCGCACCGACGATTTTTGGATTTGGGCGGGATTAGGTCACAGTGGGGGGCCGCCCCCTCCGGGGGCGTCCTCCCGAGCGGGGCCGCCGATCGCCCAGGTGCCGTCCGGCAGGCGGACGCGGGGGAACGCCACGTGCGTCGGGTCGGCGGCCAGGTGCTCCGGCGTCGTCGCCAGGATCCACGCCAGCGTCCTCGCGACGCACTCCGTCGGGCTTTCTCGCATGCGTCCTCCTGCGGAAGAGGGGCCGCCCCCCTGGGGCGGCCCTCCGAGCGGTGTCGCGGGCCGGCCGGCTCCCTCCGGGCCAGAGTTCGCTGCCTGGGGCCGCGCCCGCACTCGCCCTGGCGACTTGGTTGTTCGGGGCCGCCGGTCCCTAACCCCGCACGGGGGTGCCTATGCCCCATTATAGAGGGCCGCCCCTGCGGGGCGGCCTCCCGAGGCGGGGATCCAGGCCCTGGCCCCGGGGTCCCACGCCCGGGTCACCCGCCCGCCAGCTCCCTGAGCCTCCGGGCCGTGTCCTCGCACTTGGGGCAGCCGGGCATCCCGCCGTCCCCCAGGTCCTCGGTGACCGAGGCCTCCACCCGGGGTCCCGTGCCGCCGTGCCCCCTGTTGTGCCACACGCTGAAGTCGCCGCCTCCCCACGTCGCCTCGTGCACGGTCACGGAGTTCGCGTCCCTCCACGCCACGTTCAGCACGAACTCAGCGTCCTGCGGCATCCACCTGAGTTCCTCTATCATCTCGCTCACCTTCATGTCGTCGGTCCTCCCCCCGAGTATACCTTCGGGGTTCGGCGTCCGTCGGGGCTGGCTCTCCCGGGGGAGCGTCGACGGGGGGCCCGGCCCCCCGACGCTGCGCGTCGGCCACGACGATGCGACTCGGCGGCCCCCCGGCCGGTCCGGCGGGCGGGGCAAGTCATAATGGCGGCAGTGGACTATGGGACGTGTCACGCGGGCACGGGCGTCACGGGGCGCGGCCGATGAGGAGGTCGAACTCGCCCTCGAACATGTCGGGGCTTTCGCCGTTCCCGGGGCCCGGGCGGCTGTGGTGGCACAGGCGGCCGACGCACACGGCGTCCGGGCGCTGCCCGCCCCTGCCCCCGGAGGCGTCCGTCACGTAGCTGACCTCGACCTCCTCGCCCTTGATGTTCCAGTAGAGGTGGGAGCGCGGGCGGTCCGGGAGCACCCAGCCCAGGTGCCGCTCGACGCAGTCGCACGGCACGCTGAACCTGAACGAGGGGATCTCCCCGGTCCCGCCGCAGGCCCCGCAGCCGGGGTCCGGGCTCGGGTCGAAGGGGGTCCGGGCCGGCTCGAGGCCGTAGGCCCCCGGGCTGAAGCCCTTGGCGAGCTCGGCGAGGTCGAGGAGTTTGGCCTTGTCGAACTTGATCTTGTTGAACTTGCCCATCCCGTCCCCCGGTCAGCCGAACAGCCGCCGCTTCGCCTTCGCCCCGCCGAGCAGCTCGGCCCGGGCCCTCCGCGTGACCCGGTCGCGCCGGGCGGCCGCCGTGAGCAGCCGCCCCGCCGCCCGGTCCATGAGCCAGCGGTACTGGGAGCAGAGGCACGGGTCGGAATCGGAGCGGTGCCGGCGGGACCCGCAGTCCGGGCACGCCGGGTAGAAGCGGTCCAGGCCGTCGCACTCCGGGCAGCCCCCGCAGGTCTCCATGTGCCTGATCATGTGGCGGTCCCAGGACGGCCACGCCGGGTAGTGCTCCGGGAAGCGGTCCGGGTCCCGCCGGGCCGCCGCGAGCCAGTCCAGCGGCCTCAGCTCGCCCTCCAGCACGTCGTCCTCCCCGGTGCCGTTGCCCAGCAGCCTGACCGTCATCCCGGCCGGCCACCCGCCGCCCCCGGGGCGCGGCCCGGACGCCTCGACGACGGCCGGGAACCACTTGCCGGTCCAGCGCGAGAACATCTCGACCCTGTCCCCGACCCGCGGGGGCCAGGGGCGGGCCTCCGCCTCGGGGGCGGGGCCCTCCGGCGCCCGGAACGCGCGGAGCCGCGACCAGGCCGACGCGGCCAGCGCCGTGGCCGCCATCATCAGCCGTCCGAACATGCGCCGCCTCCCGTCACGCCTGGGGTGTCTGCCTCAGCGAGAACTGGCCAGGGCCGACCCTCGCGAACCGGCTGGCCTCGCCCTTCTTCAGCTCCCGCTGGAGCGCCGCGCTGAGCGTGCGGTCCGGCGTCTTGCCCTTGCCCGGCGCCCACAGCCCCCGCTCGATGGCCGCGTCCACGATCTCCCTGCACCGCATCGGCCCGTCGGCGTCCGCCAGCAGCCTCGCCGCCGCGTCGAGCAGGGTCATGCCCGCCCCCTCCAGGGACTTCCGCGCCGGATGGTCCGGCGAGACGCTGCCGCCCGCCTGCCCCTCGTCCCGGATCGTCTCGTTCTCGTTCATGGTCGCTCCTCTCGTTTTGTGGCCCCGCCCCCCGGAAAGTCCGGGCGCGGTCGGTTGAGTTCGCCGGATCATACGCTCGCGGGCGGCGCGGGTCAAGCCGGATCCCGGCCGGGTCCGATATGGCCGCGATCGGCTACCACCACGCCGGCGCGGGCGCGGCGCACGCGCCGGCGACGATCCGCATGTGCTCCTCGAAGTTGGCGGGCGACACGGCGAGGGAGAACGTGTCCGGGGGGGCGCCGGCGATCCGGTGGTACGACAGGATCACGCCCGCCATTTCAATCCGCCCTCGCGATCCGCCTGAGGGCGGACTCGTGCCTCGCGCAGGCGCAGACCACCCCGCCCTCGCTGTCCCCCATGAGCGTCGCGACGCCGCCGCAGTACATCGGTCCGGACTGCAAGTCGTCCCCCGTCTGCACCCCGCAGCGGTGGCCAGCCGGGGCGGGCCGCAGGTTGGCCGCGGAGACGGCGGGATCGCCGCCGGGGACGTAGTCGCCGCGGGTCATCGCGTCCACCTCGTCGACCAGCCGCCCCCGCGGTCCGGGGGCGAGCGCGCCGATGTCCTCCAGTCGCTCTACAATGTTCCTTGCCATTGCCCTGTCGCTCACTGCGCCTCCCTTCTAGCCGCCCTACGGGCGGCCCATCGTTTCAGGTTTCGGCCGGGTTTCACCGCGTGGTGAAACAGGCGCGTCATCGCCCCTTCTCCTTCAGCTCGGACGAGCCGACAAGGAGCATGGGGCCGCGAAGCTCCCCGAGGAGGCTGAGCCTTCTGACCGCGCAGAAAATCTCGGCCGCGTTCGGGTGCGTCACGCAGGCGCATGTCGGCAGAATCGGAACGAAGCCGAACAACTGCACCTCCTCCCAGCCCCCGTTCGGCTCGTCGCAGTTGTCGCAGTCGCAGCCCTCGGCGGACCACCGGCGATACGCCCTTCCGACCTCAAGATCCTCGTATTTCACTCCGCCCTCCTTCCGCTGTCGGTCATCCCCCGAACGCCTCCCTCAGGTTGCCGTCGGTCCTCCTCCGGGCCCCCGCGAGCGGGTTCCGGTCCCGGGCCGCGACGAGCTCGCGGTAGAACTCCTCCCGCCCCACCGCCGCCCGCAGCTCCGCGAGGTGTGGCCCGCGGAACCTGTGCGGCATCGCGCCCGGCGAGTCGTCGGCGGCCCACTCGTCCACCTTCCGGCTCGCGCCCTTGAGGTCAAGCCTGAGGAGCAGCTCGAACTGGTTGGCCGGGCGGAACAGGAACTCGATCGACTCCCACGACACCTCGCGGACGGCCTTCTCGGCGGCCAGCCGCATGATCTCTTCCCTGGTCATCGCTCCTCCAGCCTCCGCACCCTGGCCTCCAGCTCGGCGATCTTCGAGTCCCTGGGGTCCGGCGCGACCTTCCCGGCGCCGCGGCACCTGCGGCATGTCCCGTACTCCTCGCAGCCCGCCACGCCGGGATCGCGGATCATGACGTCCCCCGTCCCCCTGCACTCCCCGCACTCGATCCTGTCCGTCATGCCACGCTCCTCTCCGTCCTCTCGGTTATGCCGACGAACTCGACCGCGCAGTGGTGGCCGCCCAGGAACTCGACCTCCTCGTCCGTCGGCACTATCGCCGACCCGACCCGCTCCTGCGTCCCGAGGAAGCCGCGGAACCTGTCCGCCCACTCCACGGCCTCCGTCTCCGAGTCGAACCTCTCCACCATGGGCATCTGCACGGGTCGCAGTCCCGGCGGCAGGCCGCCTATGACCACGCTGACCTCGTACCACGTCCGCCTGTCCGCCATCGCCAGCCAGTCGTCGCATATCTCGACCCACGGTCGCACCAGCGGCTGCTCGGCGGCGCACCTCCTCAGCCTCTCGACCTCTTCCCTCTCCAGCATCGCGTCCCCCCTCAGCAGTGCCCGCAGCGCGGCCGGCACGAGTCCCCCATCTTCACCCACCACTCTAGCTGGTCTTTCACCCACTGCTCCATGTCCGCGTCCCCCGGGCGCGGGTTGACGGCCTCGGCGTCCTCCGGCCGCAGGTCGAGCAGCGACGCGAAGGGCCCCGGGAACCGCACCGGCATGAGCCGGTCCCGCGGCGAGATGCCCGACACCACCTCGCCGCCGTCCGCGAGGACGACGGTGTGCCACACCCGGTCGTGCGTGTGGCTGTGGTGCCTGCCCGTCACCATGCCGAGCCGGAACCCGGCGGGGGTCTTCGCCGCGACCAGTTGCCCCGGCAGTATCTCCTTCGCCACTCGACTCCTCCTTCGCCACTCGACTCCTCCTCAGTTCGGGAACCTCGCGCCGGGCGCCCTCGACTGGATCATGCGCGACCCGCAGGACGGGCACGGCCGCCGCGACCCCTCGTTCGACCTCGCCACCAGTCCGTCGATGTCCCACTCCTCCCGGAGCGCCTCCATCTCGGCTATCCTGGCCTCGCACTCCTCGGTGTGCTCCTTCGGGCCGCGCCCCATCCGGGTGTGCGTGACCGGACAGCCGCACATCCCCCCCGGGTTCCCGTTCGCGGACCACCACTCGAGCCTCGACTCCTCCTCCGCCGTCAGGCGAGGCCTGGGCTCCGTCCGCCCGCAGGCGCACCACCACGTCCCGAGGTGTCTGGACTTCTCCGCCATCAGTTCCGGAACCCCTCCCCGGCCCTCATCGGGACCATGACGCCGCCGCACTCCGGGCAGTCGCGCTTCGCGTCCGGCCCGAACCTCGCCTGGAGCTCGTCGGCCGCCCCTCGGGCGGTCTCCCTCGCCGCGCCCAGCCTCCCTCGCCTCGCCAGGCACTCCGGGGTGTGCGTCTTCGGGGGCCTCCTGGCGATGCCGCCGCGGATGTATTCGGGGTGGTAGAGCGAGGCGACGTTCTCCGGAGGAGGCGGGCACTCGCAGCCCCGGCACTCCCCGTTCACCATCGTGTCACCTCGCCGACGGCCTGACGATCAGGCTGACTCTTTTCCGATCCCTGACCACCACCATCTCCGCCACCTCGCCCGGAGCGCATTCCCCGACGGCCCCGACCAACTCCGGCACGGACGCGACCGGCTGACCCTTGAAGGAGACGACGACATCGCCGGCCAGCAAACCCGCGGCCTCGGCGGGCAGCCCCTCCTGCACCCTGGTGACGAGCGCGCCCCTCAACGACCGCGGCAGCTTCAAATCCGTCCGCGTCCGCGGATCCAGCTCGGCCAACTCCGCGCCTATGAAGCCGTACTTGACGGGCTCGCCCGCGAGCATCGACCTCATCGCCCGGATTGCGTGACCCTCCAGCGGGATGGCGAACGCGGTGACGGACGGCTGGTTCTTCCCGGGCAGCCGCATTCCGGTGACAACGCCGGCCAGGTGGCCGTCCAGGTCAAGCAGGGGCCCGCCGCTGCTGCCGGGCCAGACCGACAGGTCGCACTCAACCATGTTCCCGTAGAACCCCGAGCGATCCTTGAACTCCCCCGTCATGTCGCGGCCGACGCCGCTCACGGTGCCGACGGTGAACGACATCCGGCCGCTCGAGCTGGCGATCCCGCGGGGGTTGCCCACGGCGAACGCCCACTTCCCCGCCGCGAGGGAACCGGGCTCAGCGAGTGTCATCGCGGTGAACTTTCTCTCGGTGTCCAGCCGTAGGAGTGCCAAGTCACCCCTCTCGTCCACGCCCGCGATCCGCGCGTCGAGGAATGTCCCGTCGTGGAGTATCGCAACCACCCAGTCCGCCCCCTCGATCACATGGGCGTTGGTCAGCACGGCGCCGTCCCCAGAGACGATGGTCCCGCTCCCATGCCCCAGCGACTTGGTGACCCGCGGCGGCCCCTCGGCGATCAGCTCGTATGTCCTGATCGCCACCGTCGATTCCATGGCCTTATCCGCGACGGCCGTGAATGTCTTTTCCATGTCCCTTGGGTTCGGCTCGTGACCGGCGGCGATGACCGGGACGGCGAACGCTATCGCGAGTGACACTGCAAGCCTGAACATCGTCTGTCTCCTTTGTGAGGGTCCGCCATACTATACGCCGGTTTCTATTCTTTTCACAGCCGCCACATCCACGATCTAAACAACGCTGGGGAGGTGACAAGATGGCCATGAAGACCTGGAGGGACGTGCCTGGCTGGTTCTGCGAAGGCGACGCGAAATTCGTGTCCGACATATGCAGCGGGATAGCGGACGGCGTCGTCGTCGAGGTCGGCAGCTTCGCCGGGCGCTCCGCCGCCGTCATGGCGCCGATCTGCCACGCCAACGGGACGGAACTGCACTGCGTGGACAACTGGCTGCTTTTGCCGGATCCCGGGCGGGGCAAGCGGAAACGGACGCAGCTCAACGAGATGATTCTCCGCGCCCTGGAGCCGCATCGCGAGACGAACCTGCGCCGCGCCTTCCGGCGGAACATGAAGTCGCTGGGCGTCTGGCACATGCTGTCGCCCCACCAGTACGACAGCGCCGAGGCGGCGGCGATCTTTCAAGACGGCTCCGTGGACTTCTGCTTCATCGACGCCGACCACAGCTACGCCGCAGTCGCACGCGACATCGCCGCCTGGTGGCCGAAGGTGCGGCCCGGAGGGGTCATCGGCGGGCACGACTGGCACATGCGGGGCGTCAGGCGCGCCGTGCACGAGAGGTTCAGGCCACTCGGCCTGCGAATCAGCCACGCCCCGAGAGCCAGGCGGCACACCTGCTGGTCCGCGACGAAAGCGTAATGCCGAAGGTCGACAAGTATCTCCTCGGGTCGTTCGGCAAGGGGAACGACATGTGCGTCATCGCCGCGCTGTCGCTCCTTGACCAAGCCCCCTACGCGGAAATCCAAGTCACGCTGGACCGCCCGGGGGCGGAGAGGTGGGGCCCGGCCCTCGCGGCCAACGGGGTCGAGGTGGAGGCGTGGACGCCCGGCGACCCGACCCCGCCCCGGGTCGCGGAGCTGATTGAGGTCAGGGGGCTGCCGTCGCTCCCCGAGCCCGCCTCGGGGGACTTCTACGCGGACTCGGCGTCGCTCAACAGCGCCTGCGTGGCGTATTTCCAGCTACGCATGCTCCAGCTATACATCCGCGGCGGCGCGCGGCTGGACGCCGACACCCTCACCTTCTGGGATCCCGGCGGCTGGCTGGAGCCCAGATCGACGGCGGAGTTCTCGGTCGCGGCATACACCAGGGCGCAGGCGTGCTGCGGGATAGTCTCCTGCCGGCGCCGGCACCCGCTGCTGCTGGACTGGTACAGGCGCAGGGCGAGGCGGCTGGACATGTCGGAGGAGCCCTTCTTCAACGCGAGGCTGAAGCGGTGGCGGCACCGGTGGCCGATAAGGTTCCTCCACTTCACGATGCCGACCATCTTCGACGTGCACGACAAGTCGGCTCCGAGGGGACGGCGGCGGATGGTGAAACCGGATGCGCTGTGGAGCCCGGGCACGAGGCTGGAGGCGCCCGTGCTGCACTACGTGCACAGCGGCCAGGACTCGCGGGTTCCCGGCTCGGCGCCGTACAGGTTCATGACGGTGCGGGATGTGCTTGACTTCCCCCTCGACGGCGCGGGATCCGGAAACATGGTAGTCCGGCGCGCCAGGCAGGTCGCCGAGCGGTTCGACCTGGCGTCGTGGCTCACGCCACGCGCTTGAGCGCGATGCCCCACGGGTCCTTCCGGGCTTTCCTGCCGAAGACGCAGGCGAGGTTCGTCCAGCACCCGGTGCCGGGGCCGACGGGCGATCCGTCCGGGTACCGCTTCTGCCAACACTGGATGCCGGGCGTACCCGTCGAGCTGTCCTCGGCGAGGGTGAACGCCTCCCGCTTGTCCGTCTTCGCGCGGATCGGGTCCGAGAAGTATGTCCTCCGCGTGCGCGTGCCACGGCAGCGGAACTCGTACTCCCGGCCATCCTCCAGCTCCGACGGTGACCGCAGGGCGCGCCGGGGTACCGGGACGAGGGACAGCAGGCCCACGGCCAGCCGCAGCGGCGGGCAGGCGAGAGCCACAAGAATCCTGACCGTTGTGACGGTCAGGCCACTAATGAGCATTAGTATCATCATCGCAGGGCCCCTTGTGCATTATTTCACAAGCCGCCCATTATAGACGGTCCGCAAATGCCCGTCAAGGGACGCCCATCGACGATCCGCCGGGAATCCGCCGCAACCGCCCGAACACCCGTTTGACGGCCCGCTCCCCGTATCGTATGCCCCAAATGCGAAAAGGTCACGAAGCATAGACATCTGCACGATGCGTACCCCGGCCTTGAGGACTCGACCCACATGGCGGGCACCGGTATTCGATGCGCAAACAGGAGGGCGAGCAGCAGGGACTGAAGTTCGTCCTCGACTAGGCCTGCGGGCGGGTGAACACGAAGACCGCGTGTTTTTGGTCGGGCCACGACATGGTGCGCAGTGACCAGCCTTCCGCCTGCATGTCGTTGCACAATCTGTCGACTTTCCTGGTCTCTTCGGCCCAGGTTTCGGCATTCATCTCGATGTGCCGAGTCTTGTATTCCAGTTTGCTTTTATTCGCCACGCCGTGCCTCCGGGGCCGCCCTCCGGGCGGCCCTCCCCCGGAATAGCTCCGCGTTGCCGGAGGGGTCCCACCCCCACCTGGCGAGGAAGTCCTGCGGGTCCTCGTGCGCCACGTTCCCGATCGGGCGCGAGCCGTTGACCGACGGTATGAACAGGTCGCCGTCCGGCATGACGAGCACGTAGTCCCCTATGTCGTCGTGCAGCACCGTCCTGACCGACAGCGACGGGAACCGCGTGGCGAGATCCGTGGCGATCTCCAGGAAGTCGGTCCGCTCCAGCCGTATCGGGACGATGTCGCCGCGCTCGGTGAACGCGGTCTCGGCCGGCTCCGCGAGCTTCCAGTCCACGGGGCGGCGCAGCGACTCCAGGAGCCGTCCGATCTCCGGCAGGTGGTCGGCGTTGAGCGAGCTGGCGAGGGTGTTGACCTTCAGCGGTATCCCGGCCTGGGCCGCCATGCCTAGGCCGCAGATGACCCTGGCGATGTCGTACGCGGGGCCGCGGCAGGCCGTGGCGACGGCCTGGTCGACGGCGTCCACCGACACCGACATCCTGTCCAGCACGCGGGCGAGCTCGGCGACGATGTCCGGCGTGAGGAGCGTCCCGTTCGTCACGAGCGACAGCCCGCACCCGGCGTCGCGCATCATGCGGGCCACCGGCAGCGTGTCCGGGTTCAGCAGCGGCTCCCCGCCCATGAGGCTGACCCTCTCGCAGAACCGCGCGAGCCTGCCGCCCACGGCGACCATCTCCCGCCCGCGCACCTCCGGGCCGGACTTGGGCGCGTAGCACCACCGGCACCGCGGCCGCATGTTGCAGCGGAGCGTCGTGTGCCAGCAGGCGTACGGTATCTTCCCCATGTCAGATTCCCCCATGTCAGATTCCCCCATGTCAGATTCCCGGCGGGCAGCCGGCCGCCATCCGCCGCGAGCGGAGGTGGTTCACCACCTGCTCGCAGACGGCGTGCGCGTGTGCGATCCCGTTGGCGGTGCCGACGGCCTTCATCAGGCCGACGGGCGATGACGACACCTCCCGCCACGGCGCCTTGAGCAGCTTGCCGAGGAGGATCGCGGAGGCGTCCTCGAACAGGAACTGCAAGCCCGTCGGGGTCGGCGGCGAGTCTTCCCGCGCCGCCGTGTCGCGCAGGGGCCGGAGCGACTCCAGGGACCGCTGCGCGGCTATCGCGGCCTCGCCGTCGCTGTCGATGGCCCACGCGATGTCGCCCTTGGCCACGCGAGCCTGGAACGCGGCCACGCGGGACTCAAGGTCGGCGATGGTGTCGCCCAACTTCCGGAGGACCCACTCTGCGGGGTTCCCCGGCATCACCAGACGGCCCAGCCGACCCAGCCGAAGGCGCCGACGAGGCCGATCAGCAGCCAGACGGCGCGCGGCAGCGTCGCGGTGGCGTCCTCGAACAGCGACGCGAACACCCGCCTCTCGAGCCAGTTGTCGCCCAGCATGAAATCCACGAGCCTGTTCATCCGTCCACCACCGCGATGAAAATCTGAAGCGCGATGTAGGCCAGCACGCACCAGACCACGATCCAGATCAGGTACGGCGCCATCGTCGCGCAGGCGGCCGCGAAGCCGGGCGTGAAGGTGGTCACCACCCAGTGCCCGCCCCAGAGCAGCCCGGTCGGCATCGCCAGCACGAAGAACGCGAACAGCAGGATTTTTCCCAGAGCTTCCATAAGTCTCCTCCCCTCAAAGGTCCACGGATTGTACCCGCGGCCGCCCCGGGGGTCAAGGTCCACGGATTGTACCCGCGGCCGCCCCGGGGGTCAAGGTCGCCTACTCGTCGTACGCTTCCCCACGCGGCGTCGAGGCCGCCCGGGTCTCCTTGATGACGACCGTGCCCTCCATGAAGCCCCAGGAGCTGTTCTCGGAGAACTCGTATGTCTCGGCCCTGTCGCCGGCGCGCATGTCCCGCGTCAGGAACCAAATCTCGTCGCCCTTCCACGTGACCGTCACGAGCTTCTTGCCTACCGGCAGGTCGACGGTGGCCGTCCCGCCCTAGTTCTTCGCCCGCTGCTGCTCCGTGCAGCCGCCTGCCAGGATCGCCACGCCGACCAGCGCGATAAAGACCGCCCCCAAAATCTTCGTCCTTCTGTCCATGTCTTCTCCCCTGTTTTGTCTGGAACGCGCGGAGCCGACGCCCCGCGAACGTCCCATTATACGCGCGGGCGGGGAGTGGTGCCGTGAGAATTTCGTTCCGTGTTTTGAACGGGCCAGACATATGGCAGGTCGTGCCGTTCTGTCCACCCGAACTGGCCGTACCACAACGGTTCCTTCCTCAGGAGGTTCGACCGGTGGCTCGCGTGGAAGGCTCTGCGCCCCATCCACGGGGGATACGCGAAGTCGGAGCCGACGGGGTACATCTCCATCGTGTTCCTGTAGCCCCTCCCGAGCCATTCCTGGATGCAGGCATTCAAGTAGGCGCCGAGGGCGGGCTCGTGCCCCCGCCACATCCCCACCGCCGGGTGGTTCTTCCACCCGATCTTGACGTCCCGCGGCTTGGAGTCCGGGAACCCCTGTCCCGTCGCTTGCAGCACGGTGATTATCTGGCGAGCCTCCAGCCTCTGTTTTCCGAGCCGGCGCCAGTCCAGGCACGCCGCGCTCTGCTCGAAGCCGGGGTATGGGAGGAAGGTGTTCACACGGGATTCTATGCCCGGCGTCAGGCCGCGTCCATGAGGGACTGGTAGCCGTGCCCGGCCGCGAAGGTCACGCACAGCTTCAGGAAGTGGGACTCGGAGCC
>Ga0180434_10003597_pt1 | contig 19649 bp, 17 predicted proteins | sample SS_ome_7_FD_132453 | JGI IMG/M metagenome (GOLD analysis project Ga0180434, IMG submission 132453) | Hypersaline lake sediment archaeal communities from the Salton Sea, California, USA - SS_1_D_2 metaG | ecosystem: Environmental > Aquatic > Non-marine Saline and Alkaline > Hypersaline >...
CTCTGGGAGGGGCTCGGCAAGCGGAGTTCGGCCTCGGAACTCTCCACCCGGGCCATGATGGAGCAGGTCGAGGCCTGCCTGGAGGAGGGCAGTCAGGGGGTCGTGCTCTTCTCATACCCCGCCCTCTCGGAGGAGGATCTGGCGGCCCTGGCCGACGTATGACAGCATCAGCACACCGCATTCCGTGAGGTAGCCATCGTGATGGATCGGGAGCAGCGCAGGAAGATTCTGGGACGAGGCAAGCCCAAGACCTTCTGGGAGGGCGAACCCCTGCTCGGCAGCGTCTACGGCGAAGACGAGATCGCGGCCGCGGTGGCCGTCATGCGCGTAGCGCAGCACGACGTGACCACGGGCTTCGGCGATCCCGCCCCCATCAGAGATTTCGAGCGCGCCTTCGCCGACTACGTCGGCACGAAGCACGCCGTCGCCCTCAACAGCGCGGGCCCCGGGTTGGACCTCGCCATGCGCTTCCTCGGGCTGGAGCCCGGCGACGAGGTGATCGTGCCCGCCATCAACTTCGTGGCGGCCCCCATGTCGGTCGTCGGCGCGGGCGGCCGGATCGTCTGGGGCGAGGTGGACCCGAAGACACTCCAACTCGACCCCAACGACGTCGAGCGGCGCATGACCCCGCGCACGCGGGCCATCTACCCGGTCCACTTCAACGGCCTCTCCGCGCCGGTGGACGACTACTACGAACTCGCCGCGCGCCACCCCCACCCCAAGCACGGCCCCCTCGCCGTCATTACCGACGCCGCCCGCGCCGTCGGCGGCGAGTACCGCGGCGCCAAGATCGGCAAGAAGGGCTTGATGACGGTCTTCTCCTTCCACACCATGAAGAACATGGTCACGCTCGGCGAGGGCGGCATGGTCACCACCGACGACGACGCCGCCGCGGCCTACGTCGAGAGCGCGCGGTTCTACGGCGGCACGACGGACATCTGGGGTTCCTCCTACGTGATGACGAAGGTACAGGCCGCCGTCGGCCAGGTCCAACTGGCCAAGCTCGACGCCTTCATCGAGGACCGGCGCCGGCTCGCGCGGCGTCGCAGCGAGTTGCTGGCAGACGCCTTCGGCCTGCAGGTCCCTTACGAGCCGGAGGACTGCAAGCACACCTACTACCTATACACCTGCCTCGTGCCCAAGGACTACGCGGGCGAGAAGCGCGGCGAACTCATGAGGATGATGGTGGACGAGTTCGGCGTCAAGTGCCTCGTCGCCAACGCGCCCTGCTACCAGGCCCGCAAGTTCCTGCGCGACCAGACGCCCGGCCAGGACCTGCCGCTCTCCAACGAGATCGGCGCCCGCCTGGTCTGCCTCCCCATCCACCCTGCCATGTCGGACGAGGACAACGAGTACGTCGCCGCCGCGGCCATCGAGTGCATGGAACGTCTGCGCTAGCCCGCTCCCGACAGCGGGCCGTCCTGACCCCCGTCGTGCCGGAGGGACGCCTTCCGCCCCGGCGAACCGTGTGCTATACTTGGGGTGAGCGCAACCTTCGGCGCGTGCGGATGGGCGTCCGATGAGCACGAAGGATAAGCCCGGAGACCTGGCCTGCCCCCACTGCAAGGGGCCGGTGGAGATCAAGGACGACCGCCTGGTCTGTCTCGAGTGCGGGCGCAGCAGCCCCGTGGGCCAAGGCCTCGACAGGCGCAGGCGGATGCTCCTCTACGGCGGCATCGGCGCCGCCGCGATCGCCGCCGCGGGCATCGGCCTCTCGTTTGTGCCCTGGGAGGACCTCAACACCGACTCCGCCGAGGAGTTCAGCAGGCAACTGGCCGACGCCGCGAAGAAGTACACCCCTCCCACCGACGTCGCCCATGACCCCGCGCCGGATGTCGCCCAGATCGAGGCGGCGTCCGGGCCCCTCTACCTCTTCGCCCACCACCATGCGGCCTACTACGTCATCAAGAAACTGCAGTTGGAAGGCCGACTCCCGCAGCGCGGGAACGTCCTCATCAACTTCGATTCCCACGACGACGTCAACGTTCCCTTCGCAGCGCCCAATCCCGAGGACCGCGACCACGCCCTCGCCTTCCTCGAGGACGACAGCCTCCCGCTCGACGAGAAAGCGGCGCGCGTGCAGGCCTTCCTGCGGGACAAGATCACCATCACCTCCTGGGTCTTCCCCCTGGTAGACGACGGCTCGCTCTCGGCCTACTACTACGTCTTCCCCAAGCGCCACCCCATGGAGGTGGCGCGCAGGCGGCTGGCGGTGGTGCAACTCAAGCGCTGGATGGCCGGCCTGGACGTGGTGCCGGGCCCCAAGCCGCCCCGCGTGCCCGAAGGCTTCGCGTTCGACGTTGTGCGCGACGATGCGCTGCCCTCGGCCGGGGAGTTGGCCGGCAAGTCGGTGATCGTCACCTTCGACATGGATTACTTCTCCAACAAGGACAACCTGGCCGACGAAGAGGACTTCGAACCCGAGGCGCACAAGCCCAGCGCCGACCAGATCCGCGGCGCCGTCGCCCGGGCCGTCGCCAACCTCAAGTCCAGGGGCGTGCGCCCTCAGGCCATTCCCACCTGCACGTCGCCGGATTTCACGTTCGAGGACCAGATTCCCCTGATCCAGGAGACGCTCCTGGCCGCGCTCGAAGAGGGCGGCTTCGCCGGATAGGCCGCTCCATCCCGTTTCCTTCCCCGCGTTCGAGGAGGCGCCGCGCCATGCCCGCGAAGAAGCCGAACCTGATCGTCGTGGTGAGCGACACGCTGCGCGCCGCCGACCTCGGCTGCTACGGCGGCAGGGACACCCGCACGCCGCAGATGGACGTTTTCGCCTCGCAGGCCGCCGTCTTCGACGCCGCCTATCCCGAGTCCCTGCCCACCATCCCCGTGCGCCGCGCGCTGCACACGGGGCGCAGGGCCTATCCCTTTCGCGACTGCCGCCCCGTGCCCTGGGACATCGTCTACCTGCCCGGCTGGCAGCCCCTGGACAGCCGCGAGGACACCCTGGCCGAGCATCTGGTGGCCCAGGGCTACCACACCGGGTTCGTCACCGACACCTTGCCCTACTTCGCGCCGGGCATGAACTTCACGCGCGGCTTCCTGCAGTGGGAGTTCGTGCGCGGGCAGCAGCAGGACCGCTGGCGCTCGCCGCACACGGTCACGGATGAGATGCTGCGGCGCTTCGGCGATCCGGCTGAGGCCCGGCGCCACGAGGCCCTGCTCTACCACGCGGCCAACACCGCCGGGGTGGCCGGCGAAGAGGAGACCTCCACAGCGCGCGTCTTCCGCTGGGCGATGCGCTTCCTCGAGGACAACCGCCGCGCCCAGCCCTTCTACCTGCTGGTGGACGCCTTCGCCCCCCACGAGCCGTGGGATCCGCCTCGCTCGTACTTCGAGATCTACGCCGACCCCGACGCCGGGCCCATCGTGCCGTTCCTGCCCTATCAGCGCGACTGGGCCGGCCTGGCGCCCGAGCGCGTGGCCCGCGCCGTGGCGGGCTACAGGGGGCTGGTCAGCCTGGTAGACACCTGGTTCGGCCGGTTCATGGAGGCCTTGGGCCGGCTGGACCTGCTTGAGGACACCCTCGTGACGCTGATCAGCGACCACGGCACGAACCTCGGCGAGAACCCGGACCACGTCGTCGGCAAACCGTCGTTCGCGCTGTTTCCGGCGGTGATGCAGGTGCCGCTCATCGTGCGTCCGCCGGGCCGGGAGGGCCCGGGCCGCCGCATCGCCGAGCCGGTCTACAACCACGACCTCACCGCCACGCTCTTCGACCTCGCCGGCGCGCGCAGCGAGCAGGGCCTGGACGGGCGGAGCCTGCGGCCCCTGCTGGAGGGCGCCCCAGGCTGGCAGCCGCGGGAGCACCTGACCTGCCGCTACGGGGACGACCTCTGGTGCCGCGACGAGGCCTGGTGGCTGATCTACGCGCTCGACGGGACGCTGCAGTACGCGTTCGACCTGGCCGCCGACCCCGGCTGCCGGTCGAACCGCGCCCACGACTGCCCCGAGGCCGCCCGCCGGCTCGGCTGGCAGCGGCTGCTGGACGACGCGGGGGGCGAGATGCCGCGGGAGGACTTCCGCAGCAAGGCGACCGACGCCATCGGGCGTCCCGTGGGCGAGTGGCTGGCGGCGAAGCGCCGTCGGGCCGCCCCGAGCGAAGCCGAGGGGTAACCCACCCCCCGCAAGCCGTCGTTGACATCTCCGTGCGGGGCCAGCCCATCCAGCACGGGGCGATCCTGAGTTTGTCGAAGGGCCGACTGACCCCTCCCCCGGCGAAAAACAGCGCAGCCCCGACCGGAGCCGGGGCTGCGCGCTATCCGCGTGTTCCCGTCAGCCTGTGCAGGCATCGGGGAACGCTTCCTCAGATGGTTTAGTACAGGCTGTCGTTCTGCTCGCCGTAGTTGTTCACGCCGTGGTTCTCGTAGGTGTGGAACACGGAGTGACCATCGCGGAAGCCGAAGGTCTTGCCGTAGATCTTACCATAGAGGCCGCCCGTACCCTGGAAGTGGTAGGAGAGGTCCTCCTGGAAGAGTTCGGCGCTCGAGGGGTTGATGTCCCAGTAGCCGTACGCGCCCCAACCGCCGCGGAAGCAGCGCTTCACGATGTCAATGTACGTGGGGACGCCCTCGCACGAACTGCGCTGGGTGCCGTAGAAGCGGTAGGACCCGAACGCGTCGTGGTCGTTCTTCATGTCGTCCTTGCCGTAGATGCCGACCAGCTCGGAGTACAGCGCCACGATGCCGGCGTCGGGGTCATCGCGGTGCTTGTAGCCCTTGTAGACGATGCCGGACACCGTGTAGTTGTACGTGCCGTGCGTGGTCGCATCGCAGGTGTAGTCGTACTGCGCGTAGTTGTCAGACGGGCAGTACCAGATCCCCCAGGCGGGGATGTAGTTCTTCATCATCTTCTTGAAGTAGTAGCCCTGACCGTAGGCGCCGTCGTAGAGCGGGGTCGCCTCGGCGCGGCCGCGGTCGAAGAAGAGGTAGTCATTGTAGTCCAACGTATACAGGCGCATGGCCTTCGCCAGCTGCGCGATGTTGGACAGACAGGTGGCCTTCCTCGCCGCTTCCTTCGCCCGTGAGAACACGGGGAACAGAATTGCGACCAGGATCGCGATGATGGCGATCACGGTCAGCAACTCAAGCAGTGACCAACCTTTGCCCTTCCGCATTGTACTAACATTCCTCCTTGATCGGGTTGCTGCGGGATTCGGTTCCCGCAGCCAGTACGAGAAATCGAGACTACTGCTATCCAGGGATGCCTCCCCCGGATCGTTGCCCACCACCTCCTTTCCTTACGCCGATTCTTGCGGCGCAGTCCTTCCCCCTCACCCCCTCTCTGGGAGGTTCGGAGTGCAGCCGGAGGAACCGCGAAATATTCGTACCCAGACTACGTTATCATGGCCTTGTCGCCTTGTCAAGGCCTCTGCCGGGGTATTTCCCCGAATAGCCCGGGCCGTCGCCTCTGATACAAGGTGGGCTATTCTCCGCGCATGGCACCGGTTCCTTCTTTCTCCCGGCCTCTCCATCGGGCGCCTCGGGTTCCCGTGCCGGCCGCCGCTCGACGGCTGCCTCCGGCGGCGCCTTGACAGGCGTTGTTCTCTACCGTTATGATACCCGCGAGGCTTTGGCGCCATGCGTACTGGGGCTGCCGCGAGGATGCAAACTGTAGTTTGCGCCACGGGCGCGTCCAGCGCCACCACTCTCCATGAATAGGCTTCCCGCCCGCTCACCGGCCTCCAGAGCCCGTCCGCGCCATCCGGCCTTTCGGATCGCCGGCTGGCTCGCGGCGGCGGCCCTTGTGCTGGCCGCCGCAGGGTGCGCGCAGCGCGACGACCGGGTCGAGGTGCGCTTCTCGTTCTGGGGGGCCAAGGACGATGTGGCAATCTGGCGCGAGTTGGCCCGCGAATTCGAGGTTCAGCATCCCGGCGTGCGCATCAAGCTCGAGCACATCGCCGGTATGACCTATCAGCACAAGATCATGGCCATGCTGGTGGGCCACGTGGCCGCCGACATCATCCTCTTCGACGACGAACCCTTCCCCCAGTTCGCGCAGTACGACGTGTTCGAGGATCTGGGCCCCTACCTCGCGCGCGACCCCGAACTCAAGGAATCCGATTTCTGGCCGCTCTTCCTCAAGTCGTTCCAGTACCAGGGGCGCCAGTTGTGCCTGCCCTGGGACGGCAACACCTTCCTCATCTACTACAACCGCGACCTCTTCAAGGCGGCCGGGCTGCGCGAGCCCTGGCTGGGGTGGACCTGGGACGACTTCCTGCGCACGGCGCGCAAACTGACCAAGGACCGCGACGGCGACGGGCACCTGGATCAGTTCGGCTGCACCTACCTGGGCTGGATGAACGGGATGATCTTCGTCTGGGAGGCGGGCGGCCGGCTCTACAACGAGGAGATGACGCGCTGCGTGGTAGACAGTCCCCAGGCCATCGAGGGCATCCGCTTCAACCAGGACCTGCTCTTCAAGTACCGGGTGGCGCCCAAGTCCACCGACCTGCCGGGCATGGCGGCCGACAACATGTTCTTCAACGGGCATGTGGCCATGCTCATCTCAGGCTCCTACTCCAAGCCCTGGATGCGCACTCTGAAAGGCATCAACTGGGAGATCGGCCACATGCCCGCCGGTCCGGCCGGCCCGGCCACCCGCCTCACGTGCGACGGCATCGCGCTCTGGAAGGAGTCGAAGCACAAGCAGGAAGGCTGGCAGTTCATCCGCTTCCTGCTCTCGGACTACGGCCAGCGCCGCATCGCCTCGCTGGACCGCGGCATCCCGGCCATCCGCCGCATCGCCTCCGAGCCCGAGTTTGTCCGCCCCGACACCCCCCAGACCGAGGAGCGCTTCCTGGAGTCCATGGAGTACGCCCACCTGCAGCCCATCAATGAGTACTGGGGGGAGGCCAAGGTCGTCTGGGATCGCGAGTGGGACCTGCTCGTGCTGCAGGGCAAGCCCGCCGACGAGGTGGCCCGCGACGTGGCGCGCGAGATCAACGCCATCCTGGCCCAGCCGCTGGCGCAGGCCGATGCCGCTGAGGTTCGGCTGGCGTCTCCAGGATCATGACCCGGCGCGACCTGCTCCTCGCCGCGACGGCCGCCCTGCTGCAGATCGTCGGGGGCTGCCGGTCCCGCGCCCCCACCGGCGCGGCGCCGGACCTGGGCCCCTTCCCCCCTCAGCAACTCCCAGGCCGGTACAAGGTCGCCCCGGACCTGCCCTCCCTGAACGCCGTCGAGGACGGGCTCTACCACTTCACCCACCACCAGGCCGCCGCCTACTGCCTGTGGCGCGAGATCCTGCTGGGCCGCCTGCCCCGCCGCGGCTCGGTCCTGATCAACCTCGACTGCCACATTGACGCCTGGCTCCCCATCGGCGCGCCCAACCCGGCCGACCGTCAGCCGGCCGCCGACCTGCTGGACGACGCCGCCGCGCCGGCGCCCGAGAGACTCCGGGGGCTGGCCCGCTTTCTCGACGAGCACCTGGACTACGCCTCCTGGCTGACCCCCATCATCGAGAGCGGCATCATCAGCGAGTGGTACTACGTCGTGCCCCACCGCCTGAGTCTGGCCCAGGCGCGCGCGCAGTCGGTCGTCAAGCGCTGGCAGAGGCGGTGGCGGAGCGCCGCCGGCCTCCCCGAGGGCCTGACCCCGCCGCAGGCGCCGCAGGGGTTCGTCGGCCGGGTGGTGCGGCTGGAGGACCTGCCGCCTGCCGGGCACTTCCGCGGCCGGCCGGTGATCCTGAGCCTCGACCTCGACTACTACTCCAATCGGCGCAAGACCTTCGAGTTCGAGACGCGCCCGCAGGGGCCGTCCACGCCGCAGGAGATCATGGCGGAGATTTCCGCGACGGCGGGGGCCTTCGCCGCCCGGCGGCTCACGGAGCCGGCGCTGGTCCTGACCTCCGATTCACCGCAGTGGGTGCCGCAGGACCAGATCGGCTGGATCCGCACCCGGCTGCTGTCGGCGCTGCGCGAGCGCACCATCGCGCCCCGGCCGTGGCCGGGATAGCCGTCGCACCAGGGGGTTCCACCATACCGTGACCGGACCCCACACCCAGGGCACGGGCGGACCCGCCGAGGCGCCGGCAGAGCCCGGGGCTCCCCGCGCGCGGACACCCCGGCCGCCGGTCGGCCTTCCTCTGTTGGGGCCGTATCTGTGGGTCTTCGCGGGGCTTGCCGTGTGCGTGGCCCTGCTCTCGCTCCGCCTGGTGACGAGCGGGGACCCCTTCGCCCACCTTGCCGTCGGGCGCTGGATCGCAGAGCACCGCGCCGTTCCGCGGCAGGACCTCTTCCTCTACACCTCCGCCCACCACCCCTGGGTGGCCCACCACTGGCTGTTCCAGCTGGCGCTGTACGGCGTGTACCGCGTGGCAGGCATGGCGGGCGTGCAGGTGATGGTGCTGCTCGCGGCGCTTGCCGTAGTGGCGATCCTGCTGCACCTGTGGCGACGCATGGGCGTCCACCCCGCACTGGCCCCCCTGCCCTTCCTCCTGGCGCTGGTCCTGATGGCGGAGCGCTTTCGCGCGCGCCCGGAGCTGGCTACCTCCGTGCTCCTGGCTGCGACGCTGAGCCTGCTCTTTCAGTGGCGCGCGCGGCCGGGACGCGCCATCTGGGCACTTCCGGCCATCGGGGCGCTCTGGGCCAACCTGCACGGCGGCATGGTCTCCGGGCTGCTGCTCTGCGGCGTCTTCACGGCCTGCGAGGGCCTCCGCGTCCTGGCGGCCGGCAGGCTCGGCCCAGCCCTGCCGCCTGCGCGCTGGGCGTCCCTTGCGCTGGCGACAGCGGCGATGGCTGCCGCGCCCCTGCTCAACCCCTATGGTCTGAGGTGGTACGAGGCCGTCACCCCGGGCCGAATCGGCTTCCTGCGCGACTACATCGTGGAGTGGCAGCCCCTGATCGGCCCCGACGGCCACGTGGCCGCGTCGCTGCCCGTGCTGCTGGGGCTGCTGGCGTTGGCGCTGGCCTCCTTCATCGCGGCCAGACGATTCGATCCCACCGCCCTCGTTGTGGCCGTAGTCTTCGCCGCCCTGGCGCTTCAGGCGCAGCGCAACCTGGCGCTGTTGGGCCCGGCGCTGCTGGCCGTGATGGCCGCCAACCTGGGCGGGACGGAGTGGCTCGGCCGGCGGCGGTGGGCGGTCCCCGCCTGCGCCGCCGCGGGCGGACTGGTCGGGCTGGCGGTCATCGCATTGGCGCTCAACATGGCGCCCTTCTCCAGGATGGCGCGGATGCGGCGGCTGGGACTCGGCGTAGACGCGGCGGTCGTGCCGGTTGCCGCGACGGAGTGGGTGCGCTGGAACCGGCTTCCGGGCCGGCTCTTCAACGAGTACCGCTATGGCGGCTACCTGGCGTGGGCGTCGCGCGGGGGCCGGCCCGCATTCATAGACGGCCTCAACGCCTACGAGGCGGATCTTTTCAAGCAGTACGTCGAGATCCGCCGGGCGAAGCCGCAGGCGAAGGCCCTGCTGGACCGGTGGGAGGTGAACACCTGCCTGCTGCCCCACCCCCAGGTCACGCCGCCCCGTCCGGTGGGCGATCTCCGCCTGCTGCTCGCGGATTCGCCCCAGGAGTGGGCGCTCGCGTACCAGGATGCCACGGCGGTGGTCTTCGTGCGGCTGAACCCTGTGGGCGACGCAGACCGGCCCGCCCTGCAGTGAGCGGCCTGCGCCCGCCGCAAACATCCGGGGAGCCCCGGCAGGGCAGGGCGCCGGCGGCGGCGTAGTATGGGCTCCGAAGGGACCCATGAGCGGCGCAACACAGGTCATCGGGGGCGTATCGCGGCGCCTGCGGCGGCGGCAGGCGGTGGAGGGCTACCTCTTCGCGTCGCCCTGGATTCTGGGCTTCCTGCTCTTCACCCTGGGGCCGATGATCGCCTCGGTGTGGATCTCGCTGCACAGCTGGAATGTGCTCACGCCCCCGACCGCGGTGGGGCTGGCCAACTACCATAGGGCCCTGTTCGAGGACCCGCGCTTCTGGAAGTCCCTGGTCAACACGGCCTACTACGCCTTCGTGAGCGTCCCGCTGGGGATGTGCTGGGCGCTGCTGGTGGCCGTGCTGCTCAACCAGAAGGTGCGCGGGCTGGCGATCTTCCGCACCATCTTCTACCTGCCGTCGGTGGTGGCCGGCGTGGCCACGGCGTTGGTCTGGACGCTGCTGCTCAACCCCGACTTCGGAGCGGTCAACTTCATCCTGCGCAAGATCGGCATTGCCAGCCCGCCCGGCTGGCTGCTGGACGAGAAGTGGGCTATGCCCGGCCTCATCCTGATGAGCCTCTGGGGCCTCGGCAACATGATGATCATCTACCTGGCGGGCCTGCAGAACGTGTCGGAGGAACTGCAGGAGGCCGCCGAGATAGACGGCGCGGGCCCGCTCAAGCGCTTCCGCCACGTGACCCTGCCCATGCTCACCCCCACTATCTTCTTCAACTTGGTGATGTCGGTCATCGGGAGTTTCCAGGTCTTCATGCAGACCTACGTGATGACCAACGGCGGGCCCAACGACGCCACGTTGACCTACGTGCTCTACCTCTACCGGAACGCCTTCGAGCAGTTCAAGATGGGGTACGCGTCGGCCTTGGCGTGGATCCTCTTCGTCATCATCCTGGCCATGACGTTGCTCATCATCAAGTCCTCCAGCCTCTGGGTGTACTACGAGGGGCGGCGCTGAGATGGACCGGTCCTTCTTCGCCAGGAAGAGCACCCAACAGCGCGTCGCGCGAGGCGTCGCCTACCTGGTGCTGCTGGCGGGGTCGGCCATCTTCATCATCCCGTTTCTCTGGATGGTGTCGTCGTCGCTGAAGGAGTACGAGCGCATCTTCGAGCCGGGGCTCCGCCTCATCCCGCGCCACAACGTCACCGTGGAGATCGAGGGCAGGCGCCTGCAGACCGCCTGGTACGCGCCGCCAGATGGTGAGCGCAAGCGGGTTGTGATTCTCGACGCAACGGCAGGGATCGCCCAGCTTGCGAAACTCGAGGGCGAACGGCTCGGGGAGCGGTTCGAGGCCCCCCTCAAGCAGGTCCACGAGATCAGCATGGTCGCCCCGCAGTGGCACAACTACCTCGATGCGTGGCGCGCCCTGCCCTTCACCATCTTCCTGCGCAACACCACGATCATCACGCTGGCCGCGATCCTGGGGCAGGTGCTGTCGGCCTCGGTGGTGGCCTACGCCTTCGCGCGGCTGAGATGGCCCGGGCGCGACACGCTCTTCATCGTGGTGCTGGCGACGCTGATGCTGCCGGGCCAGGTGACGATGATTCCCGTCTACCTGATCTTCCGCGAACTGCGCTGGATAGACACGCTGCTGCCGCTGATCGTGCCCGCCTGGCTGGGGGGCGGGGCGATGTTCATCTTCCTGCTGCGCCAGTTCTTCCTGACCATCCCCGTGGAACTGGAGGAGGCGGCCCGCATAGACGGCGCTTCATCGGCCGCCATCTTCGCGCGGATCATGCTGCCGCTCTCGAAGCCCATCCTGGCGACCATCGCTGTCTTCTCGTTCATCCACCACTGGAACGACTTCATGGGGCCGTTGATCTACCTCAACTCGACCGACAAGATGACGCTGGCCCTGGGGCTGCGCGTCTTCCAGGGGACCTACGGCTCCGACTGGCACCTGATGATGGCGGCTTCCACGGCGGTGCTGCTGCCGGTGCTCATCATCTTCTTCTTCGCCCAGAAGCAGTTCGTGCGCTCCATCGTGCTCACGGGGATCAAGGGGTAGCCTGCGGGCCGTCGGGGCGTCAGGGGCGGGCGCGCAGCCGGACGGGCACGGCGGCTTCGGCGCCGCCTTCCAGAGGCGTGAGTTCCGACCCCGTCAGCCACCCCAGCCGCCGCAGTATTCCGCGAAGTCGCCGGACCGCGTCGGAGCCGTCCCCCGTGCTCGCCGCCTCCACGAGATAGAGCGTCGCGCAGCCGGGGCTCAGGTCCAGGTACGCGCCGTCGAGCTCGGCGGCGCTGCGCCCCTTGCCGGGCCCCGGCGCCACCTCGAATCCATTCAACATGACGGCCCGGCAGCGCCCGGCGGGTCTCGCGCGCAGCGAGGCGCCGAGCGCCTGCAAGGCCCTCCTGCGCGGGCCATCCGCCGCGCGCCGGCGCTGCTGCTCGACCTGACGTCGCGCGCGGGCCTCGTCTCGCCCGCGCACGAGCAGGAACGCGTCGTCGCCGCTCAGGTCGGGGTATTCCCTGACGCGCACATGCCTGGCATCCCGAAGCATGAGGGAGAGCAGGCTGGTCATCAGAGTCCGCACCTGCGCGCCCCGGGATGGACGCGGCGCAGGCGACCGGACGGCAGAGGCGGGTGGCCGCGTCATCTGGCTGCAGACCACGGTCAGCGTGCGCGCCAGGTCGGCGGGGCCGGTCTCCCGCCGCACGTAGAAGTCAATGAAGCGCTCAGTCAGGTCGCTGGCGACGACGTGCACCAGGACGTCCGCCGCCACTTGGCGGGTGAGGCGTGACTGGAGCCGAGGCGCCTGCGCCGCGAATGCCTTCGGATCAGCCGACCGGCGCTGCGGCGGGAACGCCCTGTGCAGATGCACGTATTCCCCGCTTCGGCAGGTGCGGACCACGTCGCCGACCATGGGCCAGGCCTCCGGTGAGGCCATCGCGTGCAGCCTGGCGAAGAGGTCCTCGGGCGACTGGGCGGCGTTCAGATCCTCGCGCACCTGTGGGCCGGCCTGCAGCTGCAGCAGTCTGGTGGCCAAAACGACGTCGGGGGTCAGGTAGACCTCGTATGGCACATAGCCCCTCAGGCTGTCGAGCAGGGCATGCAGGGGGCCGGTCTCCGCCATGACGACTTCCTTGAGATAATGGGCGGGATCCTGCTCGATCACAGAGATATCCATGGTCACCGGGAGACGAGCATGGGCGAGATCCACGCAGTACTGTGCCAGCCTACGGAGCACGTCGTACACGCGATACAGCCGCACCACCTCGTAGTCGAAGAGACCGGGTTCGCACACGGCCCGCAGCATAGCGAGCCAGACAGCGCGATTCTTAGCCTTGCGATGCGCCGGCAGGAGATGGATGAAGCCCGTCGCCAGCGAGAGCCCGAGCCTGTACAGGATGTAGTAATCGAGCGCCCACCCGGCGTACGCCCTGTCGGCATTGGTGGGCAGGCCCCGCAAGAAGGTATCCCTGGCACTGCCCGGCGCCCGCAGGGCATCCATCACGGGCTTCACCGTGGCGTAACTGCCCCACAGGTGGCCGCAGTTGGCGAGCATGATCCAGCACTGCATGAGATCGCGCCCGGCACCGACGCGGTGCCCGTTGATCTCGATCTTGCCGTAGTCCCCGAAGATGCTGTCCAAGTGCGCAATGCGCTTCGCCTGCCACAGGGCCAACGCCACGGAATCCCACCGGGTGTGCTTGGCCTCCGGGCGCATCCAGGCCACGGCGCCGAGTTGGGGCATCTGCTTGAGACGGCGAATCTCCCCCACGGCATCCAGGTGCTCGTAGAGGTCGAGCGCCGCCCCCTGCAGCCACTCGCGCGGATCGCCTTGCCGACCTGTGTCGTGTCCTGGCACCTCTCGCCCACCCATCGGCACTCGCCGTGCGTGCCCGCGTTCCCCGCCCCGCGCGCCCTCAACCGCGACCCAGGAGCCGGAGGGGGACGGTGGCCTCGGCGCCGCCCTCTATGGAAACGACCTGAGACCCCTCCGACCACCCGAGCCGTCGAAGCCGCCTGCGGAGTTGGCGCATCGCAGCGTGGCTGTTCAGCGTGCTCTTGGCCTCGACCAGGTGCAGTCGGGCACCGCTCGTCTCGACATCAATGTACGCCCCATCGAACTCCGCATCCCCCGGCGAGTTCTCGCTCCTGCGTTCCACCTCGAAGCCGCCCAGCATCACGGCGCGGAACCCCCGGGCCGGTTCCGCGAGCAGCGCCGTGTCCAGCACGTCGAGTTCGTGCCTCCGAGGGTCCTCCGTGCACGCCAGCCGGAGGCGCTCGATCTCACGCTGAACGTACCCGTCGTTCCGGCTGTGCACCAGCAGGAACGAGCTGGCGCCGGCCAGTTCGGAGGACTCCTTCACTCGGACGCGCTTGCTGTCCCGAAGCATGAGCGACAACACCGCGGACACGAGATCGCGCACCTGCGCTCCCTGACACGGCTGCGGCGCAGGGAATCGCTCGGCCGCCGCGGGCGGGCGCATCATCGAGTCGCAGATGACCGCGAGCGTGCGCGCCAGATCGGCCGGCTTGATGTCGCGGCGCACGTAGAAGTCGCACCACCGCTCGGTGCGATCGTTCGGAACATTCACCTGGATCAGGGAACCGGCTCCCAGTTCCCGTTCGACCTGCGACTGAACCGGGTGGACCGTGGCATGCCAGGAGTCCTTGTCCATCGATGCCGGCCTCGGCCAGCCGATGCGGTGCAGATGCACGTAGTCCCCGCGCCGGAAGGCCTTCACCACCTGCCTCACCACCGGCCAGGCCTCCTCGCGCTTCATGGCTTCGAGCTGCGCGAACAGGTCCTGGGGCGACGCGGCGGCGGTCAGTTCCCGCTTCATCTCAGCGCCGGCGTGCAGTTCCAGCAGGCGGTGGACAAGAACGGCGTCGGGCGCGTAGTAGATCTCACCCGGGATATAGCGTCGCACGTGCTCGAGCACCGCGTTGAACGGGTCGTCTCGGCGCGAGAGGAAGCTCTCCAGTTGGTCAGCGGGGCCACGCTCGAAGGCATCCAAGTCGGTCACCACGGGGAGCGCAGCGTTGACCAAGTCGAGGTGGGTGTACGCCAGCCTGCGCAGGCGGCGCTGCCCGAGATAGAGCCGCCGGGTTCTCGTGTCGTTACCCCCGAAGTTGCGATAGGCCCGGAGCATGGCCAGCCAGATGGGGCGACCGGCAGGGCTCTGATGTTGGGGCAAGGTGTGCAGGAAACCTACCGCCAGCGCCCAGTTCACCTTGAAGAGCAAGTAGTTGCCGAGTACGTGCTCGGCGAATTCCCTGTCCGCCTGGGTGGTCATCCCCCTGATGAAGAGGTCTCGCGCCCTGCCCGGTTCGACGAGGGCGTCGAGAACGAGCCGCTCCGTCGCGAAGGTCCCCCAGAGGTGGCCGCAGTTCTGCAGCATGGCCCAGCATTGCAGCAGGTCGCGGGCCGTGCCGACGGCGTGCCCTTCGATCTCCAGTTCGCCCATGTCGTGGGAGAGACTCTCCACCCTGTCTACACACGTGGCCAGGCGCAGCAGCAGTTCCACGTAGTCCCAGCGCGTGTGCTTGATCTCCGGGTGAACCCACGTGACGGCTCCCAGTTGGGGCATCTGCTTCAGACGCGCGATCTGACCCGTGGCCTCGAGGTGCTCGTACAAGTCAAGAGCCGGCCCCCTGAGCCACTCGCGCGCTCCACGTTTCGCAGCCGCCTCAGCCCCCTCCACCGTGCCGTCACCTCCGGGTGGGTGCTCCCCCCCCGGCGCCCTGGTTTCCGGCACTACGCGTATTCGCCGCGGAGGCGCGGTATCCCTTCACAAGGGCAGGGACATGGGGGAGTACGGGGCCGGCGGCCCCCTACCGGCAGTCGTGAGCCGCTGGGCCTGCAACCGCCAGAAAGGTCGCTGGGCGCCCCAGCCGCCGACCGGGGCGGCTTTCGACGGGCGGTAGTTACCCGTTCTGTGGGAGTGGGGGGGAGCCGGTTTTCGGCCGATGAGGGGCAGCGCCAGCCGGCCGGGAACGCTAGGCGGCGGAACCCACGTCGGCGGGCTTGGCGGCTTCCACGTAGCGGAACCGGATGCGGTAGGCCTTCTCGTGCTCGAAGTTGCAGCCGGGCCGATCCTGCTCGTAGTGCTGGCGGAAGTCCGAGAGCGAGCGCCAGCCGGCCGCCATGGCGTCGGCCTCGCGCACGTCCCTGAGATTGATCCGCTTGACCTCTTCGATCAGCAGGTTCCCCACGTTGGACGCCTCGTAGACGTTGCCCGCCAGGACCCTGGGGTAGGCCCAACTGCGGAAGGCCAGCGTGACCTTGCCCGCGCGGATCGGCTCCTTGAAGCCCTTGGGAAAGTTGCGCATCGAACCCGACGCCCTCCTGAGCGCACTCATCAGCGGCTGCCGGTGGCCGACAGCCTCTCCAGGTATTTCCCTCTTCCGGAAGCGTCAAACGTTCTTTTCCACATTCGCCGCGCTGTTTCTCATGGCCGCGTAGACCCGGTATCCGGCGCGCTTGGCCACTTCGCCGACGTGCGGGAACCGTTCTCCCATCCGCCGCGCCAGGGTCTTCGCGCCCTTGTCCGTTCGCCCCACGACGTAGAAGCGCCCGGCTGGCCCGAGACGTTCGTGCGCCTGGCCGATCATGGCGCTGATCACGGCCCAGCCGGCGCGGATGGGCGGGTTGGCCAGGATCACGTCGAAGACCACGCCGCCCACCGCCTCCAGGTCTTCGCCCCAACGCACGCGGGCGTTGCGGATGCGGTTCAGGCCCAGGTTGGCCTGGGCGAGTTCGACGGCGCGGGCATTGGCATCCACCAGCCAGACGAACCCGCGTGGGGCCAGCGTCGCGGCCACGATGCCGATGGCGCCGTAGCCGCAGCCGTGATCGAGGACCGTGTCCTGCGGCCCGACCTCCATCGTCTCGATGAGCAGGCGCGTGCCCTCGTCCAGGCGGCGGTAGGAGAAGACGCCCCGGTCCGTGCGGAACCGGAAGGTGCGCCCCCGCAGCATCGCCTCGATCTCCACCGGCTTCGAGGGAGCCGTCGGGTGCCGGCTGAAGTAGTGCTCCGTCATGGTCTGCCTGCGCCGCGTGGGGTCGCGCCGCTCCATTTCCCCGGCCGGGGTGCGTTCCCTTGCGCGGCCGCGGCGTGGTTCGCGTGCCCGGGGCCCCTCCAGCCGCGCGCACGGCGCATAGAGGGCCTCTCGCGCAGGGTAAACTCAAGTCGAGCGGCGCACGCACTGCGCGGCTCTGTCGGAGGGCCGTGCGAACCCGCGATAGGATTCGCCCGCCCGCGTGACGAATCCGAAACCCGTCAGCGGCGTTCGCGCGGTCGCTCCCGGCGAGCGGCCGCCGCTGCGGGGCGTGAGGAAGGAAAGCGAAATGAGAGTGCCGGTGCGGCTGATACTCGGCCTGATCATCCTCGTCGGCGTCGGCTTTGTCGTGCTCTACATCAACGGACCGGACGGCACGCCCGCCGGAGGAGGCGACACGCCGGCCGCCGTTCAGGGAACGGACTCGCCTGCAGCACACCCCCCTCCCGACACCCCCAAGCCGCCGCCCCCAGGCGTCGAGCCTCCGCTCAACCCGCCGAAGGGCGACGGCCCGACCATCCACTTTGAGGAGACCGAGTACCGCTTCGGCAACGTGCGCGAGGGCGAGGTGGTCGAGCACACCTTTGCCGTCGAGAACCGCGGCAAGGCGCTCCTCGTCATCAAGGAACTCACGGGGGACTGCGGGTGCACCGATGCCGTGGCCTCGTCGAAGGAGATCGCCCCGGGAAAGAGCGGCGAGATCCAGACCGCCTTTCGCAGCGACGGCTACCCAGGCCAGCAGATCAAGAAGGTGTACGTGGACTCGAACGATCCCGCGAACCCGCGCGTCGAACTCACGCTGACCGGCTTCGTGGCCAGGGACCTGGCGCTGGACCCGTCCTACATCTACTTCGACAGCATCGCGCCGGACGCCGCGGCATCGCGGACGGTCAGCGTAGCCTCCCTGACGGACACGCCGTTCCGCATCCTCAGCGTGAAGCCTTCCTCGCCCCACATCCACTGCTCCAAGCCGAAGGCGAGCGACGACAAGCACTACGAATTCGAGGTCACCATCGGCCCCGGGCTCCCCACCGGGCAGTTCTCCGGCGAGGTCGTCGTGACGACCGACTCCGGCTACTACCCGCAGGTCCGCGTGCTCCTCTTCGCCAACGTGACCGCGGCCGGGAAGCATCCATGACCTCGCGCTCCGGCACAGACCGCGACTGGAGCACCGTGCTCCTCGGCGCCGCCGCCATCGTCGTCGTCGCCGTCTGCCTCGGTCTGGTGGCCAACCAGCGATCGTCGCATCGCCTGCCTCTCCTGGCCTCGGAGGAGAGCCTGCGGCCGCCCGCCCCCGAGGCTGCCGGCTACGCGAGCCTGGCTGAGGCGAGACGCCAACTCGACGACCCTGACGTGCTCTTCCTGGACGCCCGGCCCCCGGAGGCCTTCGCGGCGGGACACGTTCGCGGGGCGCTCAGCCTGCCCGTCGGGGACTTCGAGGAGCGCCACCCCGGGCTGGCGGAGCCGCTGCGGGCCGCGACCACGCTGATCGTCTACTGCTCCGACATCGCCTGTGAGGACAGCGCGCACCTCTCCGAACTGCTGCTTGCCGCCGGCTATCCCCGCGTCGTGATCATGTTCGAGGGCTGGGACGGCTGGCGGGGCGCGGACTACCCGTGGACCGCGGGCGCCGAGGGGGATGCGTGACGGCCTTCCGCAGCGAGTCCGACGGGCGCGCCGCCGCCCTCTGGCATCCCGCCGGGGCGGTCATCGTGCGCCTGCTGCTCGGGGGCGTCTGGCTCTACGCAGCATCCCACAAGGTCGGGCACGCCGGCGACTTCGCGCGCATGGTCTACGGCTACCGCGTGCTGCACCCCGATCTGGTGAACCTGGCCGCCATCGCCATGCCGTGGATGGAACTCGTCACCGGGACGCTGCTCGTGCTGGGGCTGCTGCGACGCAGCGCCGCGCTGGTTTCCTGCGGGCTGTTCGCCGTGTTCGTGGTCGCCATCGGCCTGGCGATGGCCCGCGGCATAGACGCGCCCTGCGGGTGCTTCTCCGTCGAGGCGGCCGGCGACCCCATCGGGTGGTTCACGCTGCTGCGGGCGGCGGCGCTGGGGCTGCTCAGCGCCTACCTGATCTTCCATCCCTCCCGCGTCGCCGAACTCGATGCGCTCTGGGATCGGCCCGCCCGCCGGCAGCCCACGCCGACCCCCTGACGGCCCACCCCTCGCCCCTCACCACTCCGCCAGTCGCTGCTGAAGCATCTGCCTCAGTTGGCCGGCGTTCGTTGCGGCTTGGCCCTGGAAGCAGTTGTTCATGAAGACGTACACCTTGTCGGTCTGCTCGTCGAGTTGTTCGAGCCGCGGCACCCACTCCTTCAGTTCGTCCTCGCTGTACAGATAGTCGTAGCGCTTCTTCGCGTCGCCCTTCCACCAGTTGTCGTAGTTGCGGCCGTGGAAGCGCACGTAGCCGATGTTCGAGGTCGCCGGGGAGACCGGCGGCATGAGCGTGCGGAACTGCGGCTCGTCCACCGCGCAGTAGCCGACCCCGCGCTGCCGCAGAGAATCGAACACCTGCTCCGAGGCCCAACTGCGGTGCCGGAACTCGACCACCAGCGGCAGTTCGCCGAAGGACTCCGCGAACTCGGCGACATACTCCTCGGCCTGCGGAGTACGGTGAAACCGGGGCGGGAACTGGGCGAGGATGCAGCCGAACTTCCCGGCCTCGACCAGCGGCTGCACGGACTCGATGAACTGAGCCAGGTCGCTCTCGGTCCCGGCGCCGATCTCGTGGGTCAGGGTGCGGTGCGCCTTGACGGTGAACTCGAAGCCCTCCGGCACCTTCTTCGCCATCTGGAAGAACGTGGCCGGGTGGATCAGGCTGTAGTACGACGCGTTCACCTCCACGGTATCGAAGTGCTCCCCGTAGTACTCGAGCCAGTTCCTGGGCGAGAGGTCCACGGGGTAGAACGCGCCCTTCCAGTCGTCGAACTTGAACCCCGACGTGCCGATCCTGATCATGGCTTCTTTCCTCCGGCGGCTGCGC
>Ga0180434_10003601_pt1 | contig 19633 bp, 24 predicted proteins | sample SS_ome_7_FD_132453 | JGI IMG/M metagenome (GOLD analysis project Ga0180434, IMG submission 132453) | Hypersaline lake sediment archaeal communities from the Salton Sea, California, USA - SS_1_D_2 metaG | ecosystem: Environmental > Aquatic > Non-marine Saline and Alkaline > Hypersaline >...
ATATCCTGGACCACGGCAACATCCTGCTTGCCGACGATATCGATCAATTGCATCTCGCCAATGTTCGCGGCGGCATGAAGTTGGCGAAATTTTACGAGGCCGCAGGGGAGTTGGACTAATGGCAAATACCTCGCGTGTAATCAGCTTTCGGTGCTCGCCGGCGAAAGAGGCTGCTGCATACGCCTATCTCCAGGAAATGGAGGCAGACGGGCACAGCATCCGGGAAATCGTTAATGGTGCCCTGACTCTTGCCGCCGGCCACCAAAACGAAATCGACGAAATCATTCATCGATTTGAAGCGCAGCAGGACAAAATTTTGCAGGTACTCGAAAGTCTACAATCCGGCGCGGTGCGAATCGAAAATAGTGGCACCGACGATGATGAACTCACCGAGCGCTTTAAAACCGGCCTGCTCAATTTGGCGAAAAATCGCCGGGCGAGGAAATGATATGAGTAAAACATACGGATACGCGCCGCGTAGGTCCAGGCATGGATCACATGTGCGCAATGTCGGCACCCGGCGCCGAAATGCGTCGATAGGTTTTTTTTTGCGCTTATTCGGTTTGTTATTCTGGCTGGTATTGTCGGCTGCGGGTGTCTTTTGCTTATCAATCAGTATCGCCAGGCAATGGCACCGGTGGCAGCACGCCCCACGGCGACGACAACCTTGACGCCGTTTCCGACCGTGACAAACACACTCACGCCGACGGCGACGGCAACCTTGACGCCGCTTCCGACCGTGACAAACACGCCGCCGCACACCGCCACGCCGACGGTGAACATTGCCGCAACTCTGTCACTTATCCGCGCAACACAAACTGAACTGGCACGACCGACACTGACACCCACGCCGCACACCGCCACGCCGACGGTGAACATTGCCGCAACTCTTGCGCTTATTCGTGCCACGCAAACCGAATTAGCGCGCCCGTCTCTAACGCCCACGGCAAGCCCTACCCAGACCGTTACGCGCCATCCTGCGAGCAGGCCGGTTATCACGTCTACAGAATGCCTAATGATCCCGGCTATTCTGGCGCTAATCAGTGGCGCGCTATACACTGTCCAGCGCACGATGATGGACGGCAAGGAAGTGCCGGAGCCATCCGAGGCGCCGGACCTAACGGACATCAGGCTAAAACGCACGATTAAAAGCCACCGGATCGCGCACAGTCAGGCGCAGCACGAAGAAGCGCGTCGGCTTGCATTGTGGGTGCTGGAATGGGGGGCGCGAAAAATTAATCTAGAGAGCGGATATGCTTCGCGACGCCTGGCGCGTGTTGCACACGGCGATGAAAATCTAGCATTTTCAACCCGGCGTGACCACATGGCAAAAATTACCGCGTGGTTGCGCGAGTGCGGCGCACTGGAGCAAGACGGAAATATATACCGACGTGTGCGTAATGAATCCGGCGTCGAGATGACGCCGCTTGAAATTATGCAGATTTGTGATTTCCCCTACCCCGATTGGCCGCTTCCGAACGTTTTGAACCCGTACAGCACGACACGACACGACACGACAGACGACACGACAAACGACGACGATACTACCCCCTAAAAATTGGGGGGCAAATTCATTTAGAAAAGTGTTTACAAATGTAAACACTCGTGGTATTCTATATACAGTGAGCCAAACGAAAGGAAAATGGAAATGAAAAAGTCAATCAATGAGCTACAGCAGGAGCGCAAAAATCTTATTGAGGATTTGGTCTATTGCACGTACACATCTGACGAGGCCAAAAAACGAGACCGCGAACGAGTTCAGGAAATCGAGCGCACTCTGCTAGAGCGCGGCGTTCGCCCAGATAGCATCGTTGGTTTGTTCGGATAAGCCGAAACGCCCTGATGGGCGTCGCCGGGGAGTGACCTACCCGGCCTGATGATGGCAGGTTAAGTTAATAAAAAGGAGCAATGGAAATGAAAATGACGCACACAACAGATGAAGCAATTGATAGCGCTCTCTTTGAGTTTGGCGCTATTGCGGCATGGCGCGATGACGACACGGTGGTTCGGTGGCGCCAGACGAGCGGCCACATCAGCAACCGGAACTCACAGCCATACGATAGCGCCAGAGACCTCGTTGAGGCCATTAACGACGGGTCTTTATCAAAACCGAAGCAGTCGTTGGTCGATTAAAAACAAACTTTAGGGCAGAGTAACAAAGATCCCCGCCAAAATCGGCGGGGTTTTTTTATGCCATGAGCCACCCGGTCGCGAAATCAAGTGTTGATCGGTGCCATCCGTCGCGCTCCAGCCAGACGACCGGCATATACCGGGCACCAGTCCAGCACCAGAATAACCACAGCAGAAATATCACGGCGTAAATCCGGTCCGCTTTGCCACCTGGTGGGCAATCGGAGCGCCGATTAAGGTTAGGATCAAAAGCAGCGCTTGGTAAACCCATTCGACCACCGGTGCTACATTGAATTGCAGCATTTCACCGGCAATCGCCACGCCTACCATAATGATGGCCCAACCCACCACCAGGAACCGGCCCCAGCCGGGCTGAAAAATTCCAAGCATGGCCAGCAGCCGTTTGGTTATTTCGGTGGCCGCCCACACAAACGCGGAAAGGGTAACCGTGCCGAACGTGAGTTGTTCGGCCCAACCCGGCAGCGCGGGGTCGTCCGGCAGTACCGGCCCATCATTTTGCGCAAGGGCAACGCGCCCAATGCACATCAGTACCACGAGAATAATCAAAACTTTACTAAGCTGTTTCATTTGTATCTCCTTCGATACGGTCTAGCTTTGCCTCAATTCGATGCAGCGCGGACCCGGTCGCCGCCTGTCCGCGCAGCGCCTCGAACATGGCGGAAATTGTTCGGTTGACTTCGATCACCGCCGTGGTGTTTGCCTCTAGCGCGGTTTGGATCCGGTCGCGGTCGGCCCGCAATTCGTCGGCGTAGCGTTTGTCATCGGCGCGTTTCCACATCAAAACAATCACCGCGACTACGCCGCCGATGCCCAACGTCGCCAGCTGTGCAAGGGCCGCGTCCATTTCCATTACGCCACCGGAATAATCCCAAATCCAATTAACAGGATTGCGACAATCGCAAAAATCACAATGCAAATCATAAACATCAATAAAATATTGGTGCGTCCGTTTTGGTGCCAGTCATCAGGCCGTTGATTATTGCTCATTTTTGCAGCCCAGGAAATGCCCGATTGCGCAGCGCAACCACCATTTTTGCCATTGCGACAAGCGCTACCTTCGCGCTAGCCAGGTCGCTCACATTCGTTTCAACCCAATCGGACGCCTCGGCCATCGTCCAGCTTGCCCAGTCCGGAACCGAGGCGGCCTCGGCTTCGGCTCCGTCTCTTACAAGCGCATCGTAATCGGTTGGGTCATGTGCGGCAATAACCGCCGCCGCCGTGTCGGTGTCAGATTGATCCGGCACCGAGGTAAACATTACCTGTACAATCGTGCCGTCGGGTCCGACAAATGTATACCATTCCGGTGGGATATCTACCACGTCGGAAACATCTGCAACGCCCTGGATATCCAAACCAGCGCCGATCAATTCTTCGGTTAATTTACTTGGAAATATCATCCTAAAATCACTCCTGTAATACCTGACTGCCGCAGACCCGTCGCGAGCGATGCGAACGTCGCCGTAGCCGAATTGGTGCGTTCCAGCCATGAGTAATAATGATAGCCGATGCTCGCATACTTTTTTAGGCTAGATGCCAGGCCTACGAACATACCAGCGGTGTTAGTAGTCCACTGAAATAATTCTACTAGTGTTGATGGGTCTATCGTAACTGCCGAATCCTCGCCGATGCCGGTCAGGCAAACCCCATTCGCGCTGTGTGCGACAACTAGATACGCCTCCAGGCTTACTAACGTTGCACCGAGCGGCGAAACGATTTCCACCCTATTTGTCGAATCGTTGTGCACATAGCGCCAGCCGATACCGTCCCATGTCCAAGTGTTCGTGGGATCCGCCTTAAAGAGCAAGCGCGGCTCTGGATTATAAAAATTGACCAAAAATCGTTTGGTCGCGCTGTCTTCGGTTTGGCCGGAGACCGAAGTTGTGCGACCGGTTCCGAGATACCTCCGGGTTGTTGCGCCGGTCTTCACATAGACGCCATCCTGCAATGTAAGCGCCGTGGCGCGCGTGGTGTCGTTGGTCCAGCTTAACGCCTCTAATGCCACGGTACCGGCGTTATTGTATGCAAAAATATCAAACGGCGTGACCGTTGTAGCGGGCACAGCGACGCTTTTCTCAGCAAACGACAGCACATCCCAATCGCTCGATCCATCGTATAGCGCGATTCGGTTCCCCTTGTCCAGCGGCGTAAAATAGACGGTCGTTGCCGCTGTGACGTCGCCGGTGGTTACCGGCGTACCGCTTGTCAATGTTAGGCGCCCCTCGACAATGTGAAGCGGTTGCAGAACACTAGAGCCGGTGCCAAACGGACCGTACTCGGTTCCCGCATCATCAACAATGTACAGGCCATCGCTTTTAGTATACAGGCGCCAGTCTCCGCTCGCCGGCGTTGATGGCGCGCCGGCGCGCTCCTCGAAATTTATAAAATCGTCGGTGCCATTAATTACAATCGTCATTAGATGAACCCCGCTACTCCGTCAATTTCAAACACACCGGTGACCGTAATTGGGCCGGCCAACGACACGTTGCAGCTGCTTTCGAGCGTGTAATTCCCAATCGTCGATGGCTGCGGCGTCAAGAAATCGCATCCGGTCGCGCCCCCACCGCCGCCGGCAGCAGTAGCCGCGATGAACTGCCGGGCATCTGACCATTTATCCGAATTAATGATGCTGCTCATGCTGGGCGTAAGAACCCACCACGACAGCGGTATTCTGAGATCGGACGCGGCGCTAAACGCCTCCTGGGCGTCCGTAATATCAAGCGGGTCAAGCTCCAGCGTCTGCTCGGTGCTCCCGGTTGCTGACAAATCGTTGCTTTCATCGATGTACACCAATGCCATCCGCCAATTGCCGGCGGTCGGCAGCAGGCTGGTCAAATCAACAACATCACCGGGAAAATCATACCAATCGGTCCCCCACAGATACCGTAGCGGGAATGCGCCAATTGACAACGAAGTATCTGCCTGCAGCCCTTGGACGTTGCTCGTGTCGATTGGGAACGTTGCGGCCTGGGGCCATAATTCCGGGTCGAGCCAATTCCCGGCGCCGTCGGCAGCATTATTAAATCCCGGATTGTAGCCGGCCTGCTGTGCCGCCACGCGGTCAGATTTGAGCACCACAAGTTCTTCATTCTCATTATAGCCCAAAATCACCGGCGCGCCCGGTGCCTCGACGATTGACGCCTCGTTATAGGCCGTCGTCGGTACACCAAAGCCCTCGCCTTGCCGGAGCCGGACATAAACTAGGCTGTCATCAATGCCCGGCCTGACCTTAACCTGACCGTTTCCGTTTCCTAACACTGCGCGGATTGGTATAAGGTTATTGTCTTTTTTGTATTGGCGCCGAAGCGCCTGCAAATCTGTGAGTACCATTAACCATATACCTCAATGCCACGTGCCTGACCGGCGCCAGGCCATGGCTTGGTTGTCAATGTCGCGCCCCGGTCGCGCGAATACTCCAAACCGTTTGCCGTAGCGAGAAACAGCTGCAATATTTGCCGGTCGCCCTTGCGCCAGCGCACATGTGGCGCCGGTGTGCCGACATTAAGGCCCGCGCTCCACGAGGCCCCGCCATCGGTCGATACAAACAATTTGTTCTGGAGCACCACGGTAAAAATCACCGCAATATAATTGCTGCTCCACTGCGAGACCGCCACGCACTGGGGGCCAATTGCCACCGCGCTTGTGGCCGGGATAATCATATTCGTGGCGCCAGACGGTCGCACTTTATAAATCGAATTGCCGGTGCCGTCGGTCAAATTTGATGCGACTATATAATCGGGCGCTGCCGTGTTGATATTTTTTGTCGTATTGCCGCCGGTAAGCTGCCAGAACGGGATTACGAGCGCCGTAGGATAGATGCCGACCGGGTGGTTGCTTTCATCAATATACGCGCCTCCGGCTGTGGTTGTGATTTTGGTCTGGTAAAACCCACCAAGTACCGCCGGATCATTAGCACCGCTGCCGATTTTTATCGCGTCAAATCCAATATCTGATGTGCCGGACAACCCCGCGCTTTGTTCGGCGCTGAATGTTGCGCCATCGTCGGTGCTGTAGCGCGTTCCGGATGTTCCGGTAACACTGGCATACGAAATTTCAATGTCATCAATATACCCGGCATCGGCGCCGCCATCGGCGCTGCGGGCCGAATCGATATCAAAAACGAGATAGCGAATACCCGGCTCTTGACCGCTCCACACTTTTTGCTGGTATGATGTTGAACTGTTGGTGCCCGGCTCGTCTAGCAGCGATACGAATGTAAGCGCCGCGTCATATGCAAAAATGCGCGCGGCGTAATTTTTCGCCGCCACCGTGAATTTGTACCAGAACGAGGCTTCGGTAATCAGATACTCCGCGCCCAGGTCCACGATTACCGCCGTTTCGAACAACTGCGAGCCGCCGGAGTCGGGCGTCACCCCGATGTTGTCGCCCACCACCGACCCGCCGCCGGTGCGACCATTGGAATTGATCCAGTGACCGCGCGGCACCACTACACCGCGCCCCGGCCAACCATAGATACCGTTGTACAATGGCACGTGGGTGTTAGATCCCAGCCCGCTTGTAAGATCATCGCTGTAGCTGTAGAGCGTAGTAACGCCGTTAGTCCTGACGATATAAAGTCCGTTGGCGGAAACACGGATGTAGTCCCATTCGACGCCGACAAGTTGCGTTCCGACCCATTCAATCTCGGCGGCAAAAATGTCCTCAGTGTACCAAAAATAACTATCCGAGGAGCCGTCATAGGATAGCAGGTAAGCCTCGCGCGAATTCATCGGGTCCTTGAATACCACGTATTTGATCTGGTGGTTGGCACCCGGCGGAATGATATTTTTCCAGGTTGGAACCGAATATAAAAAATTCCGGCTGAGATATGCCTCGCTGTTGGTCGGCGCCGCCGTCGCCCATCCCCACGCTAAAACGGTATTGCCATCCTTAAGTACATCATCGAAAAGTTCAGCGTTACGCGATAGCCCATAATAGGGCGGCGTGTAATCCTCATTCCAAAATGGGAACATCGGCATTGATGCGCCGTATGGATTGAACGTCGGCATGTTTGGCAACGCATATTCTACCACGCCCGGCGTGGGAGGCTTATAGGTTTGAGCCGGCTCCCCGAACGTTTCAAGTTGAAATGTCGCGGTTACCTGCCGACTGCCAGTCTCATTGCTGTGAGAATGCGAAATATTAATCAAAAACCACCGGGCGGTATCGTCGTATGTTTTTGATCCGATGGTATCCGTGCCGTCAATATCCCACTTGGTGTACTCCGAGAACGTCGGAATAAGAATGTGGTAGCCATCAAGCATTTCGACATTCAATTGATCGGTTGGATTCACGGCCTCGAAATGGTAGCCGATCCGTGTATTCAAAATATCCTGCACATTGGCTTCGGGTCGGTCGGCAAGAATAATTTGACCATTTAGCTGCGCTTTACCCGGCGGGGTATCCTGTGCGCTGCCCGGCGCCAGGCTCGCCACGGAAACAACTGTTTCGATGGCGGTTTGGTAGCTGGCACCGAAACCGATGACCTGGCCGACTGTCCTAATGTGCTCGTGCTGGATGTCAATATTGTACCAATCGCGATTATCGAGCGTCGCCACGACCGGCAACGCATTACGAGATCCTTCCGAAAGGTATCGCGCATCGGTATAGGCATACGCGCTGCCCCACGGCGCGAATTCAAAGCGCGCGTTGCGGCTAAACAGAATATTTTTGATACTATCGAGCAGATTTTGCTCTTTGGTCTCCAGCGCATAGATTTCATAAACATCCGAGATGATGTCAAATTCTACGCTGTGCAGCGACATGAACGTTGAATAGTAGCTAAGCACGTTTACAACGCAGCGCCACAGGGTCAGATCGGGGATATTGTCAATGTTGACAAACCCGGCGACTGTACTATTTTGCATCAGGATAAGCGGCGCAATCGTCCGGGCCAACTGCTGCGCTGGCCCCTCAAGCTGATAGGACACGCGGCGGTCTAAGCTCGCAACGGAATCGGTCGCCGTCGCCTGCTCCTGCTGGCGCAAGCGCCCGCCAAACTCGACATTGCGATAAATCAGCCGGTCGGTGCTGTCGGACGGTTCGCCGTAGTATGTCGTATCGCGCCAAATAATCGCGAGCGTGCCGTCAAGTACATCATCTACGCCGTCGAACGCCTCAACTGTTGCCGACCATCCGTTATCGGCGCTGCCATCAATCGACGCGCCGGTAAAGCCCAGAATCGGCGGGTTAGTCGTATCATCGTGCGCCGATATTGCAATCCAGCGCGTTACAGAGCGACTCCCGGTATCGGTCACAACCAACTTTACCCACCACCATCCCGGATTAAAATCATATGTCACGGTTGATGTGAATTGGCTACCAGATACAATTGATCCGCTGCCGGTCGGGAATGTCCATACATACGTAGAGATTGAAACACCCGATCCGCTTGTTGCAGGAAGCGCGGAAATATCGAACGCGACGCGGTACTTTCCGGTAGACACGTCTACATAGCCAGCGTAATACGAATCCAGGTCGTAAACGAAAGGTGGCAACCCGCTATTTAAGGCGCCGGTGAACTGCAAATCCCAATCAATGCGACGCCCGCCACTTACCTCACGGCTCAATTTTTCCCAAATGCGAAAATCCCAAATAACCCAAAAATAGTCGCCGCTCTCTATTGATGCACTGGTCTCATTGAAATAAAGTGTTGTTGCCGTGGGCGCCTTGCGGATGCGTCCGGTAAATTTAGGCTGCGCGATGTCATTGACGTCCGAAACGATCAAAGTCATGCCGATTTCAACGTCGGTATACGCGCCGGAAGCCGTACCGGTCCATAATGCCTCGGCAAATGAATTGCCGGTCGGCGTCGAATTGATCCGCGCTGCCCAAGCAACTGTGTTCGGGCACAGGCTAAGGTACTGATTGGCGGCGTAGCCGGCCCGGATCGCCGAAAGGTCAAGTGCATTTAATACCGGCGCAATCGTCATAGCGCCACCAATCGCGAAAATCGCATTTCATAATTTCGGAAGCGGCGCCAGACGATATCTGAATCAACAAATTTGTTGACCGAAAGAACCGCATCATAATTAGCGAAAACCTCCGGCAGATCGTTGGTGTTAGTTCGTACCGTGACAAGCCCTGACAATCCCCCGCTGCAATAGGTATCCCGAATATATTCCTCTTGTTCCCACGTCACAGCGGACAAACGCCAAATAATCGATGGGAAGCCCGACACAAACGCAGTGCCGGCGCCGGTTATCCGCGCAATGCCATTGTCATAATTTTGGTATGACTGGATACCCAGCGCGACACGCGGCCACGGCGCGCGCGAGGCGATTTTGTCGATAAGAACTTGCAGCCCGGCGGCGTTATTGTTGCCGGCGGCTAATTGAAACTCTCGAATATTAACGCACGTCACCGGAGCACCTCCCCAAGGGTTCGGGTGATCCGCCGGTCAAGCATTGCACCAATCGCCTGTGGATCATTCCCGGTGATATTATTCGTCATATTAAGGCGGTTGTTCGTGACATTCGTAATGTTTTGCACGGTGGAGCTGGCGCGCTGTGCCAGCGCCTCCAGCCCGCCGACCAAATTCGATGCACTTTGCAATACGGCCTGTTGCGCCTGTCCTTCGATTTGCAACCGTTGTTGCTGAGTACGTGCCAACAATTGAAGCTCCCGTGCCGCCGATGCCTGCCGCGCCTGTAGCTCGCGCGCCCGCTCCCGCGCAACCCCGGCACGGCGCCGGTTAAATTCGTCGCGCAAATCCGCAAGTTCAACTTGCCGCTGCGCTTCAATTTCAGCGCGCTCAATCTCAAATGCTTTTTGCCGGTCCGCTTGCGCCTGCTGGAATGCGACGGCGCGCTCCTGCGCTTCAGCTGCACGCTGGCGCTGTGCCGCTGCAGCGCGCTCCTGCTCGGCAATTTGTGCTTCTTGCCGTTCGGCGCCAAAATCTGCTTGTGCCTCCTCAACGGCGCGACCGCTTGTTCGGCGCTCCCGAAACAGGCCGGCAAAATCACGACTCGCGATTAAATCGAATTCGCGGTCCTGTTGGTCCTGACGAATCTTTTGGAGCCGCCGCGCCTGGTCACGTTCGGCGCGCGCCTGATCCTGCTGAAATTTAATACGCGCCTCTTGCTCGGAGCGGTCGAAATCGCGCGCGGCTTGCGCTTCCTCGCGCCGGTAATCCAGCTGTGCCTGCGATGCCTCGCGCGCAAAATCCCGCGCCAGGTCGATTTGTTCCTGTTGGGCACCCCGCGTAATTTCGATTTGATCTTGTGCAAAATCTTCGGCCAATTTGCGCTGCTGGTCGGCGGCGCGTTGATTGATCCGCTCTGTTTCATCGGCCAATTTTTGCCGGGCCTTTGCGACATCTCCCTGACGCTTTTCTTCTTCTTTGCGCGCGTTCTCTATTGCGGCGGCAAATTCCTCTTGAGCTTGCGCGGCGCTTTCGGCGTTTTGGTTGCTGCGCTCGTTAGCAACCTCGGTACGCCGCGCGGCCTCCTCATTTGCCGACGCTGCCTCCAGCGCCGCGCCGCGATAGAAACCGAGGCTATCGGTAAGTCGATCCTGCTCGGCTTTCGCCGCCGCAATCGCTTTTTCGTACTCCGCGCTGCCATCCGACGCCGCCTCCAATTCGGACACCAGGTTTTTTTGTACTTCAAGTTGACTTTCCAGGCTCGCGATTTGTTCATTGGCCTGCTCGGTAGTGATCGTTCTGAGCACATCGGCGCGGCGCTTTTCTTCTTCGGCGCTATCGAGCAGCGCTTGAATCGCATCCGAGCGCCGCGCGCTTGCTAATTCTTTTTCGGCTTCGGCGGCGGCCTCGGCGGCTTCGGCGGCGGCCTCGGCGGCTTCAGCGCCATCGTTTGCAGCGGTAGCGCCCGATTCAATCACGCCGCTTAGAGCGTTATATTCTGCCTCGAGATCTTTGAGGCTATCGCGGCTCCTGCCAACCGCCGCAGCTAATTCTTCCTCGCGGTTGTCAAACGCTTTAACGGCAGCCCCAACGATACCGGCAAACGTACCAAATGTGTCGTTAAGCCCCTCATTTAAGCCTTCGTAGGCACCTTCGGCGCGCGCCAGGTTTTCCTCTTCGGCGGCGATTAGGCGCTCTAATTCGGCGGCGCGTTTTTTCGCTTCGTCGGTAGTCAAACCGCGCGCTACATCGCGAGTAACTTCGGCTTGTGCATCAAGCGTTCTTTGGAGTAGCACGGCCTGTTCATTTGCCGCAGATGTGACCTCGGACAATACCAACCCCAGCGCACCCACGGCGGCGCCGGCCAGTGCACCGGCGGCGGCGATAGGGCCAAGTGAGACGCTTAAGGTTGCCGCGCCGGTTGCCGCCGCGCCCTCGGCGCTCGCGGTGATGCCCAACGCCGAAGCCAGCGCCGACAAACCCCCGGCGCTGGCTTCGGTAGCACCCAAAATGTCGGCACCAAGCGACAGGGCGGCGGCGGCGCCCTGATCGAACGTACCCACGAGCGAGGATAAAGCAGATAACGCGGTATCGCTGGCACCCACTACCTCGGATTCGGCGGCAGCCAACGCGCTGCTAATCCGGGATTTTTGACCGGTTGAACTCGATAGCGCGGCGTCGGCGTTTTTAGCGGTTTTTTCTACTGCTATGTTCGCCGCGGCGACTTCCCGCTGCGCTTCCTCAACCTGCTTTGTGGAACGCAAAACCGACGGGTCGGTTTCACCGGCCCATCGAAGCAGATTAGTAACCGTGCGTTCCTCGCTCATTCTCTCGCTCTATCCTATGTAATTCACGCTGCACATCCATATGATAGCCATACAATGCCAGCCATAAATGAATTTCGTCCCACAAAATCGCGGGTTGGTCAAGTACACCACCAGCGACCGGCAAAAACCCACGTTCGAACGCAAGTGCACAGCGCCTTACAATATCATACGGAAGCGTAAAACGCGGTTCGGGCGGCTCGGTCGGCCCGTCACTTGGCGCCATTCCCATCCCGACTTTTACGATATTGCATATATCATCGTCGATTTCCGCCCACGCCTTGGCGCGGGCGCTTAATCGTTTGGGTCGTCTGTCACCAAATCGGGATCATTTGGGGCCAGCAATTTTCGCATTGCCACGTTTGCGCAGTCGAAAACCTGGATTGGCAAATCAAGCCAGGCCTCATAAGCCGCTTCGATATCGTCGCCGTCGCCGGGCGGCTGCCAATCGACACCGGATACACTTTCGATGTGACAGCAAGCGTCGGCAAACTGCCATGCCTCCATATCGATATTATCCCCGTCGTCCGCTTTGGCAACAGCATTATACAGCCATTGCCGCCGCGCGCGGTCACGGATGCGCATATGGCGCACCGTGACCAAGATTCCGCCGATTTCGTGTGATACTTTTTCTAGCATTCGTCACACCAGTTATAAAGCGCGATGATCGCCTCGCCCGCCGCCGGGATCGCCCCGGCCTGGAACGTGACGTTATTCGCGCCTACGCTTACGACATAATCGGTAGTGGGCGTCTGTCGTGCGCGATTGACCGCGATAATGACGTCGGCGTCTACGCTCCCGGTCAATAACTGGCGCGGGAAATTGAAAGTTGTTTGCGCGCCGTCGCCGTACCAGGTGACGATATCCAACCAGCACGGTCCATGCCACGGGCGGTACACCAGCGAACAAGTGTTATCCGCTGCGCTCGTAAACGTTTCGCCGGTAAGGTTATAGCGCGTGGCGTCGCCTTCGATCTGCCATTGGTTGGTATGCGCACCGCGTAGCGAAATAGCAGCGGCTCCCAACCACGACATTTGCGCCGAGAGTAGGTAGTTACCGGCGTAGCTTTCTTTGCCGTCATTGGCGCCCCCGCGAACCTTTGCCTTGTTCATCTGCAAAATGGAAACCGTTGGTACCCGCGGGTCTTGCGGCAGGCCATGTCCGAACGTGTTAGGCCCTTCGTCGTCTGGAGTGGTGCCTTGCATCCACCCCTGAAATTCAAGGTCAAACGTACCCACCACCGCGGTAAACGGTGACAGGCGCTGCGCTGGCCCCAGGAGATTCCCAAACGACACCGGGCGAACCTCGCTATCAAGCAAGATATCGTCCGGGGTTGGATTCACCAGCGGAAAATCTTGGGGCATTTCAATTTGATACCCGCCGCCGTTACCATCGGCGTTGCCATTGGCCGGCGTGGTGCCGTCAATATTGATTGGGAATCCCGATGCCCCATATCGATACACAAACACGTATCGATTGCCGACACGGGTCGTCTTTTTTACATTGTCAACCATCGCTTAAAATCCTCCGATTTCTAGCTCTAACGGCACCGAAATAGACCATTCGCCGCCCACTTGAATTCCCGGCGTACCCGCGTTTGCAAGCGCTTTGTGTCCGGAAAAAGATTCCAAATTAACACCAATTGCCGAAAGATAATAGACCGTTCGACCCGTCACCGAATCTGTCCAGTTCGGTTCATATGGGAATGTATCCGAGCGCAGCATAATGCCCTTCGGATTGCACATAAACGCCTGGCGTACCGGTTGAATCGTAGCATCTAGCAGCGCCTCACCCTCGCCCCGGTATCCTTCGGTGAGGTGGGCGACGATTATCCGCAAAACGATTTTCATCGTGGCTGCGTGTACATGCGTGCCTAACTCGGCGCGGTAATCGAACGTCACCGGTCCGGTTCGGGCCGTTACATACGGAAATGCACTTTCCTGCCAGTGAAACCCGTAGGGCTGCCCATCGCATGCGCCACCGAGGTAAGCCTCGATGCCCTCGCAGGCTACCGCCACAATCCGTTTTTTAACTCGGATTTCGAGCGGATCATCCGCGACAATTGCCGGAATGTTAGCCATAAATGTATCCTTGTAGCGCGCTTTTAAGTGAAGCCATTAGATCGGACGGAAAGCGCACCTCGCCGCCGGTGATTGCATTAATCTCGGCTGTGTTAAATGATCCTATCCTACTATACCACATGGCCGCCTGGCGCGCGTATTCCTCGCGAATTCCCCGGTCGGGATACCAAACATATATTGTATCGTCTATACTGTGTGTCGCCGCTGTGCTACCATTTCGCGCGCGCCGTACCGTAAGCTCGTTTGCGGTTTCATCAACCGCATCGATCCGCATATACTCACTGTTGATTTTTAGTAATTGACCAGGCGAAAATCGCGGTGTCTCTGATTCGTAATTTAGGCCGTCGGCATCGGCGACCGTGATTGTGGTTGCTGCTGCGCTGATGCCAATTTGTACATTATCTTCATCTTGCCATGCCGTCGCATACTCCCGACTCATACCCCACGTGCCGGAAACCTGGACCCACACCGCCGACGGCAAACAATACGCCGGGTTGCAATTTGCTGCGCTGTACCAGGTTTTGCATGCGCTGTTGAGGTATAGCGCCCAATACGGTGTAGGAAGTCCCGCCGTTACCCCATGTGGCAGCAACGACGCTTCGCTTACCTCCGTACCGCCAACCTTCACGCCGGTCAATTCAAGCAGAGGATCTGGAAGCGCCAGACGCCCATGTATCGAATTAATCATATCGGCGCGCAATTCAAACGCTACGGTGTCAATATTCGGCTCGAAATACCTCCAGCCGCGCCGCGTAAACATATTATCAATTCGCGGCGTCCGCCGGATCATTGCCAACAACACGCCGCTTTCCACCGCCTGGGCGAGATTGGCGCTGGATTTCCCGGCGCGCAAATGGCGGATTGCATCGGCCAATGTGCAGTAGCTCATTTTGTCGCCCCCAGATAATCTGCAATCATCGCCTCGTGCAGCCGCGTGATTTGCTCGCTCGAAAAATCAACAATCCCGCGCCATATCGTGGTGTCCTCTGGCGCGCGCCATCCGGTGTTGAAATGAAAAACTTGTTGGTCTGGCCTGAACACATAGCGCGCATACGAGCTATCGTTGACCAACTCGAATATCCCGCCGTCGGTTTCGATATCGGTACGTACCCTCCAGGCATCCATCAATTGCCCGGTACGGCGATACGGTATCCCAGCGCCGAATCCATCGGTTGCGAAATATGCCCGTCGCTGCTTTTCGCTGGTCCACTGAATCGGCCTTGATACCGCGCCCGGCGTAGTGCGCTGGATTTCTTGCCGCGCAAACCGGCTTACGCGCCGTGCCGCACTGGGAATCTTGCGATTAAACAGGTCCGGCGCAACCTTGAAGAATTCGCGCGTGTCGGAAAAAATTTTGGGGTCGCCGAATTCAATCTCGCTCGTAATTGCCATCTAATAATCTCTCATCATGCCGGTGTAACTCGCTGCCATTAGCGCCAGACCAGACGCCGCAAGGATAATCACGGCTGGCTTTAGCGGCGTTAGCCACAGCGTATAGCATAGCGCCGCAGTCCACACCGACATACAGTAAATGCAGCCAAACAACGGCGCAACCGGGCCGCGTGCCAGATTGCGTAGGCGCTCGAATAGGTCAAATGGTCCAGCTTCCTCAACTAGCATATACGCCATCCTCCACGCCGCCAGTGCGCAAACAATCAGGTCAATCAGCATCGGCATACCCCCACGCTTTGAGAAAATCCGGCGCTACGCGATTGAATAGCGCCTCGTGTTGTTCGGTCCAATCATAACGCCATGCATCTACTGTGCCGACCCGAAAAGTCGCCGTCTGGATACCCAGGGCGGACGTGGCAACTTCTGCCGGATTATCTACCTCGACGCCAAATATTTCGGCTATCCGCTCCACCTGCGAAGCGCCATCACTGAGTAGGTCCTCGTACCGGAATGCCGGCACATCGTAGCGCCACCCCTCGAATTGGTCATAGAAATCTGCAATATTGTAAGCGTTTTCCGGGTCCATTCCGTCGCCGGTTCCCCATCCCCTAATGATTGCGCATACCCGTGCCGATATCGTCTTAAATTTGCGTAGATGCTCGCTGTGATAATGACCGTGGTGGTCGGTCATATAATGCGCCCGGCTCACAATGACGGCGCGCGGATCACGGTATAAAAACAACGTCGTGAGGCCACATCGCCGGAATGCAAGCGGCAATTCATGATGATAAAAAATATGCCCGGTCCATAGTCCGGAGCCTTTCATAGCGCGCAGTTCAACCGCGCCCTCAATAGTGCACCGGCTAAATGGCGCCTCGCTTACCTCACGAATGAACCGGCCACGCCCATTGTGATGCTCTCCGGTCAGTGTTAGCCACACAAAATTAGCCATTAGATGCGTGCCCGATTTTGGAATTGTGTTCACGAGAACTTTAGGCATCGGGCCATACCTCCGGCAAAATATCAAACCACAGCTGCCGCATCGTTGCCAAGCACGACAGATGATCGACCGCAAATTGTTGTGCTTGTTCAACAATTCGTTTACGTTTGCTTTCCCGGCGACCATCTAGCCAGTACGCGATTTGCTCGCGTAGATCGTTTGTGTCATGCCATGCGATATAGTGCTCGCCCTCCTCGAAACCGATTGCATCATCTAGACCGGGCGAAAATTGCAGCAGGCACAGCGCGCCACCGGCGGCCATAATCTGCGCCACGCGGCGGCTCATATACGCCTGGGCGCCGGGGTAGGTGTCGGATACGGCAAGCCTGGCTTTTTTGTAGAGGTAATCCCCGGCGGTAAAATCATAGTGGGTGTTTCCGGTTGGCGCCGTCCAGCCATTGCCATACATACCGACGTTGACGCCGCTCTCCGCCAGCGCTTCGATTGCCGCGCGAAGTTTCTCGCGATGCGGGTAGATATTCATCTGAACAACCACATCATGAGCCGGCGCCTCAGGCTCATAGCCCAGTACCGGCTCCTCATAGCCTTCTACCCAGTATCGCGCCAGTAGGCCGTCGGCATCATACCGCGCTTGCTGTGCCGCGTTTTTGTGCAGCTGCAAATCAACATGCTCCAGGATTTCCCGGATTGCCGCGCCGTGATGCTTGCCATCCTGCGCGTCGAAATTCCGGTTAATAACCACGGCTTTTGGCGCGGCGGCGCGCATCCGGCGCAGGGTTTTGGCGCTCATTTTTCGCGGGCTATGAAATTGGGTAAAAATTAAATCGGGCTTCCAGGTCGCCGCCGCTTGCGCCGGGTCTGCCGGATTATTCATAAAATCGAATTCGTACACCAGACCGATTTTTTGCAGCGCCTCGCGTTCAGCGTGCTTACTGGCGCGGCTGCGCTCATTGGCAATGATCGGCAAATTCAAAATGCGCAGGGTGCGGGGGCGCTGACCAAACTTCGGATCATTGCCAAGCGCAGGACCGTCGGGAAATTTGCGGTAGTATTGCGCGGCATCGGCTTGGATCGATTCGCGATTGTGATGCTGCTTTACTTCATCGCGCGGCTTGTAATCATCAATCGAAACGCCGCGCGGTGCATCGATGCTATAGCCGGCCTCCCAAATCACCGAGCTTAGATGATTATCGCCACCATAAAGGCCGCTGGCGCGTTTTGCCATGCCGGAGAAGGCGCCCCACCAATCAGCCCAATCACCCAGCCACTTGGGGAATAATCCGACTTCGGCATAATAAACCCGTTCCTCATTGCCGCCTAAATTCGCTTTCATGACTTTAACGCGGCCCGGCGGATGTGGGGAAAACGCAACGCCGCCGCAGGTCGGAGTACCGGCCAGGTGCGACAGCGCGCGTACAATCGAGCCGGAATGAAATTTAATGTCATCGTTTGCGACCAAAACATAATCACCGCGAGCGTGATAGCATCCGATGTTAAAAGCTCGAATTCCGCCAATCATGGCCGGGTATTCGAGCAGGATTACATCATCCTGCTCACGCAGCCACTCAACGCTTCCATCGTTACAACCCTGCGCAACAATGACAAATTCATAGGTGATGCCGACCGGGATATTCTCACGCGCGCTTTCGATCATTTTACGCAGCATCGCAAAGCGGTTAACGGTGCCGGTCACAATCGACAAATTTACCCAGCTCCGGGCCGGCTGCTCAAAATAGCCAATCCCAAGCGGATCATCGGCAGCGATAATTTCAGTCGCGTTTTCCGGCGCGACGGTATCCCATGCAGTGCGTACATCCGCCGCCCACGTCGCATCGGTTTTTCGATAAGCGCCAATATCATGCATGGCGATAAGCTGCGCATGATGTTGATAGAGGTAATAATCGCGCAATGCCTCATTCAGGCTGTGCCCGGCGTCGATAAATACCATGTCGAATTCTCGACCGTAAAGCCCAGGATATGCATCTACCGTTGATGCTTGGATAAATTCCGATACCTGATATTCTGGCTCCGAAATATCAACCGAAGTAACCGACCATCCGAGCGCCTGCTCCATGTAGCTCGCCAGGCCACCGGTGCCGGTGCCGAGTTCTAGCACGGTTTGCACGCCGCGCTCTTGACATACATATAAAAATTCGGCGATTTCGTCGGGGCGCTGTTGGATTTCCAATTCGTACGAATACGACTCGATTTCCTCAACGATCTGATAAAATTCTTTCACCGAAACACCCCGCCGGATTCAAGGCCGCGCTGCCCGGCCTCAATGATGGTTTGATAATCGGGGTCGATTTCGGTCGGCTCCTTCGGCTCGCGATTGATATCATCAATCGTTTCAATGATCTGCCATAGCGCGGGATCGGCGGCGGCGTCGCGTTTATCCATCCAGATCATATTGGGGAATTTCAGGCGCCGATTGTAATGTACCGCATAGTTGAACCGCGTCGCCTTGCCGGTGGTGCTGCGATGGGATCGAGCTCGGCATTGCGCTTTACAGTCAAAGTTAACGCGGGTTACCCCGCCTCCACGCAGCCGGAGCGGGATTTGTAAGCCTGGTTTGCCGAGTACCCCGGCCTCTGAAAGCATCTCGATTTGTGAATCTACATTTGTACGCGGTGCGCTACGCGCGCCCCCGCAGGATCGACACGGTGACATTATTCCCCCATATTTCTGAATGAGTATGTCATGCAACCATTTTTGTTTCTTGTAGTCCGAAGTCCACCGCGCGCCGCGCGAATCCTTGCCGCCATTGTGGTAAACAAACAGCGGTTCATGTAGCGCGACGCCACAGCAACCAGACATGTTCAATGCCACATAAAACGCCTTGTCTTCGCCGCCTTCGGTTAAACTTTCATCGAACCCGCCGACTTTTCCATACCATTCATGGGGTATTAAAGTCGTGACCGGATGAAAATGCTTTTTGCCGCCGGCGTCTAGTGGGCGCGGGCAGAAACAATAAACTTCAGTGGCGGGCCGCGCCTGACAAAGCGCACCGCCTTGCGTCCAATCGGTATAAACGTATCGGTCGGGCGCTGCGACGCTTAGCGCTTTTTCGACGAAATCGGGCTTGATTTCATCGTCGGCATCGAGAAACACCAGATAACCCGGTGTTTCTCGAAGCCGCTTTACCCCCACATTGCGCGCCCAGGCCGGCCCGTGTCCATCATCATCGTGCACCGTAATCACTTCACACGGTACAGTTTGCGAAGCCGCGCTTTCAACGGCGCGGCTTGCAATTTCGCGATGCCTCGAACCAACCGGAATGATGATACCTACGCGCATTTTTCCTTAATGCGGGGAAAAGCGACCGGGGGATGGGCCACTTTCCCCGCTGTTAAACTATTAGTCG
>Ga0180434_10003602_pt1 | contig 19633 bp, 13 predicted proteins | sample SS_ome_7_FD_132453 | JGI IMG/M metagenome (GOLD analysis project Ga0180434, IMG submission 132453) | Hypersaline lake sediment archaeal communities from the Salton Sea, California, USA - SS_1_D_2 metaG | ecosystem: Environmental > Aquatic > Non-marine Saline and Alkaline > Hypersaline >...
AGGACGGCGAGTGGTTCACGTATTCCATCAAGGTGGACGGCAAGCACGTGACCATCAAGATCAACGATAAGGTCACGTGCGACTTCACCGAGCCCGACGACTGGAAAGGCATCCCCCGGTTCCCGGACCGCAAGATCAGCCACGGCACGATTGCCCTCCAGGGCCACGACCCCGGCAGCAAGGTGCTGTACCGGAGCATCAAGGTCCGCCCGCTGCCGAACTGACGCCGGCGCGGTCTGGCATAGAGGCGCCGGCACCGGGAATGGAGCCCGGCGCTGCGGCGCGGCCGCCGCGCGTTCCGAGCCGCGAGCGTGAGCGAGCGGGCGTGGCGCGAGCGCCGCTCCCTGACGGTCGCGGCTCGGTCCCGTCGTGGCGGCAGGCAGGAGGCGCAAGGCGGCGCCCATGGCGACCCTCTCCATCCGAACGCGGCTCATCCTGGTCATGAACCTGCTCGTGGCGGGCGTGGGCGCCACCGTCGGCTGGGTGGGCGTGGCGGTGACCGAGCAGACCGTCGAGAGCCGGCTGGTCGACGGGCCTGCCCGCGGGGCCGCCCGGCTGTTCCAGGCGATGCGGCTGCCGCTCTCCGACGAGATGATGGACCGGCTGGCCCTCCTGTTCGACGCCCACGTGGCTGCCGGCCCGGCCGACCGGCCCGCCCTGGCGGCGTCCAGCCTGCCCAGTTACGAACGGCACACGCTGGAGCGGTACCTGCGCGCGGGCCCGCTGCCGCGCCGGCTGACCATCGCCGGCCGCACGTACGTGGTTGCCACGGTGGAGATGCCCAAGGGCAATGAGGCGGACGGCGCCCCCGCTCGCCTGGTCCTGCTGGTCGAGGCCGACAAAGTGTTGGCCGCCCAGCGGGCCGCCGCCGGCACGATCGTCTGGATCACCCTCGGGGCGGTCGCGGTGGGGACGGCCCTGGGCCTGTGGCTGGCCTGGACGATGGTCCGGCCGCTCCGCGCCATGGCCGCCCGCATGGACCGCGTGGCCGAGCACGCCCGCGACCCGGAACTGCCGGCCGTCCGCCCGGCCGACCGGGCGTCGGCCCCGCGGGAACTCGCCCGCCTGGCGGCCGCGTTCGACCACCTGCTGCTGCAACTGGCCGATGCGCGGAAACAGATCGCCCGCTCGGCCCGCCTGGCCACGCTCGGTCAACTGAGCGCCGCCGTCGTCCACGAGTTGCGGAACCCGCTGAGCGGCCTCCGCATGAACGCCCAGGTGCTGGCCGACGAACTCGCCCGCGCCGGCCGCGACGACGACGCCCTCCGCCGCATCATCCGCGAAACCGACCGCATGGAACTGTACCTGGCCGAACTGCTGACGCTGGCTTCCAGCGCCCCGGGCGACGACGCCGGACCCGCCGACACCGCCGGCTTCCCCGAGGTTCGGCTGGAGGCGGTGGCCGAGTCGGCGCTGGCGCTGCTGGAGGGCCGGTGCCGGCACGCGGGCATCGCGATCCGCCGCGACTGGGGCGACGGCGTGCCGGCCGTCCGCGCCGACGAGACCCGCATCCGCCAGGTCATCGTCAACCTGCTCCTGAACGCCCTCGACGCCACGCCCTCCGGCGGCACGATGACGTTGGCCACGCGCCGGCGCACCGACGACGGCGCCGTCCGCTTCTCGGTGGCCGACACCGGGCCGGGCGTCGGCGTGCCCGACGGGGCCGACCTGTTCGACCCGTTCGTCACGACCAAGTCCGACGGCGTGGGGCTGGGCCTGTACGTGTGCCGGCGGAACATCGAGCGGCATGGCGGGCGGATCGGGTACGAGTCGTCGGCCGCCGGCGCTACGTTCTGGTTCGACTTGCCGCCGGCCGGTTGACGCGTCGGCCCGTCCGCGGCATAATCGCCCCCATGGCCGACCCCGCCGACATCCTGGTCATCGACGATGAGGAGTCCATCTGCTACGCCTTCCGCCGGTGCTTCGAGGGCCGGGGCTGGCAGGTTCGCGTGGCGGGCACCGCCGCCGCCGGCCTGGAGGCGTACCGCGACCGGCCGGCCGACGTGGTCTTCCTGGACGTCCGCCTGCCCGACGCGAGCGGCCTGGACGTGCTGGCCGACCTCCGCCGGGCCGACCCCGGCTGCCGCGTGGTCGTCATCACGGCCCACGGGTCGCTCGAGACGGTCCGCCGGGCGGTCGAGGGCCGCGCGTTCGAGTACCTGGCCAAGCCGATCGACCTCGACCGGGCCGTCGCGGCGGTGGAGGAAGCGCTGGCGGCGCGGCGCGTGGGCGCCCGCGCGGGGGGCGCGGCCCCGGCCGCCGGCGACGACTTGCTCGTCGGCGCCGCGCCCGCCATCCAGGAGGTCTACAAGCGCATCAGCCGGGCCGCCCGCACCGAGAGCACCGTCCTGGTCCTCGGCGAAACGGGCACCGGCAAGGAACTGGTCGCCCGGGCGATTCACGCCCAGAGCGCCCGCGCCGAGGGGCCGTTCGTCCCCGTCAACTGTGCGGCGCTGCCTGACCACCTGGTCGAAAGCGAACTGTTCGGCCACGTGCGCGGGGCGTTCACCGGGGCGGACGCCGACAAGCCCGGCCGGCTCGAGACGGCCGACGGCGGCACGGTGTTCCTGGACGAGGTGGGCGAACTGCCCGCCGCCGCCCAGGTCAAACTCTTAAGATTCCTCGATGACCAGGTGATCGAGCGGCTCGGGTCCGTGGCGCCCGTCCGGGTGGACGTGCGCGTCCTGGCCGCCACGAACCGCGACCTGGCCGGGGCGGTGGCGGCCGGGGCGTTCCGGCGCGACCTGTTCTACCGGCTGGCGGTCATCCAGATCGAGGTCCCGCCGCTGCGCGACCGGGCCGAAGACGTGCCCGCCCTGGTCGCGCATTTCCTGGCGCAGGCGGCGCCGCCGGACGGGCGGCCGCCCGCCGTCAGCCGCGAGGCCATGGACCTGCTGGCGGCCTGCCCGTGGCCGGGCAACGTCCGCGAACTCCGCAACGCGGTCGAGCACGCCGTGGCCGCTTCGGGCGGCGGACCGATTCTGCCGTCGCACCTGCCCGAGCGGGTCCGCCGGGGCGAGGCCGCCGCCCCGCCGGGGGGCGAGTGTGCCGAGGCGCTGCTGGCCCGGTACGTCGACCGCCTGGAGGCCGAGGGGCCCGGCCGGTTCCGCGTCGCCCTGGCCGAGGTCGAGAAGGCGTTCATCCGCCGGGCCCTGGAGGCGGCGGGGGGGAACCTGTCGGCCGCCGCCGAGCGGCTGGGCATCCACCGCAACACCCTCCGCGCCAAGATCCAGGAGTACGGCCTGGAAGGCTGATTTGCCCTTTCTTTGTGCACCGGCCGCCCATTCCTTGTGCACCTGGTGTGCCATCTGCCCGGCCGACCCCGCCCCGTTGTGACCCGAGATCCTCATTTTTCGCACAGAAAAGCGATTTTCTTTGTTCGATGTCCGTATGGCGCGCGGCTTGCCTTACGGGGAGCGTACGGGGAAATGTCTTGCCATGATCAAGGAGAGGCCGAGTGACCAACGGCAACGCGCGCGGGCCGGCCTGCATGGCGATGATAGCGCTGGTTCTGATCGTCGCGGCACCGGTCCGGGCGGCCGGGGCGGAACCCGCAAACGCGTCTGCCGCGCCGAACGCTGTCGTATCGGTCGACACCGATCTCGCCGGCGAAGGACCGGACGGCGCGGCCGACGCCGCGAGCCCCGCCGCCGGCGGCGAGCGGGACCTCGTCGTCACGGCGTCGCGGTTGCCGGAGCCGAAGTTCGACGCCCCGTTCTTCGTCGACACCGTCGGCGCCGAACGCATCCTCGACCGCATGTATCGCACATCCGTCGATCTCTTCCAGGACATCCCCGGCCTCATGGTCCAGAAGACGGGCTACGGCCAGGGGTCGCCGTACATCCGTGGCTTCACCGGCTACCACAACCTGCTCATGGTCGACGGCGTGCGCCTCAACAACGCGGTCTTCCGCGCCGGGCCGAACCAGTACTGGAACACCGTGGACGCGCTGTCCATCGATCACCTGGAGATCGTGCAGGGCCCCGGCTCGGTCCTGTACGGCAGCGACGCCGTCGGCGGCACCGTCAACGCCTTCACGAAGGGGCCCGTGGGATACGGCGAGGGCTATAACTATGGCGGCCGCCTGTACTACCGCCTCTCGAGCGCCGAGCGGTCGCAGGTCGGCCGCGCCGAGGCCTGGAGCACCTGGGACCACACCCTGGGCATCTACGTGGGCGGCTCGGTGAAGGAGTTCGGCGACCTCGAGGGCGGCCGGAACGTGAACACCCAGCGCGATACCGGCTACGACGAATGGGACGGCGACTTCAAGGTCGAGTACTTCCTGGCCCCGAAGCGCAAACTCGTCTTCGCCCATCAGCACGTCCAGCAGTTCGACGCCCCCCGCACGCACAAGACGATCGGCGGCCTGACGTGGGAGGGCCTCGCGCGCGGCAACGAGTTCCGGCGCGACCTCGACCAGCGCCGCGACCTGACGTACTTCCAGTACCATGCCGAGGACCTCGGCGGCCCCGTCGACGCCTTCCACGCCGGCCTCTCCTGGCACCAGCAGAACGAGACCCGGCACCGGGCCCGGCCCGGCAACCGTTTCGACACGCAGGGGTTCGAGGTCGGCACCCTGGGCGCCTTCGCCCAGGCCGAGAGCAATACCTGCATCGGCCGGCTGGCCTACGGCATCGACTTCTACCACGACAACGTGAACTCGTTCTCCACCGGCAACCCCATCCAGGGGCCCGTGGGCGACGACGCCAACTACGACCGGCTGGGCATGTATCTCCAGAACACGATCTCTCTATGTGACCGCTTCGACGTCATCGTGGGCGGCCGGTACGAGTACGCCCGGGCCCGGGCCGGCAGCGTCCAGGACCCGAACACGGGCCTTCGCATCCGCGTGGCCGACTCGTGGAGTTCCGTCGTGGGCAGCGGCCGGGTCGCCTGGCACGTGGACCGGGCCCGGCACTGGAACGTGTTTGCGGGTGTGGGGCAATCTTTCCGGGCGCCGAACCTGTCGGACCTCGCGCGGCTCGACACCGCCCGCACGAACGAACTCGAAACGCCGGCGCCCGGCCTCGACCCGGAACACTTCCTCACGTACGAGGTGGGCACGAAGGCCGAGTACGAGGACTTCGAACTCCAGTTCGCGTACTTCTACACGGTCATCCGCGACATGATCGTCCGGACGCCCACGGGTGTCGTCTTTCCGGGCCCGCTGAACGAGGTCACCAAGCAGAACGCCGGCGACGGGTTCGTCCAGGGCATCGAGATCGCCCCGCGCTGGCGCTTCGCCGACGACTGGATGCTCTTCGGCTGGCTGGCCTGGATCGACGGCCAGGTCGACACGTTCCCGACGGCGGCCCCCGTCAAGCGGCGCGAGCCGATCGACCGCCTCATGCCGACCAACGGCCAGGTGGGCCTGCGGTGGGACTCGCCCAACCGGCGCGTCTGGGCCGAAGCCGTCTGCGTCTGGGCCGACGAGGCCGACGACCTCTCGACCCGCGACATGGCCGACACGTCGCGCATCCCGCCGGGCGGCACGCCGGGGTACGTCATCGGCTCGCTGCGGGTGGGGTGGCGCGTGCGCGACAACGTGACGCTGACGCTGGGCGTCGAGAATATTACGGATGAAGATTACCGCATCCACGGCTCGGGCCAGAACGAGCCCGGCCGCAACGTCGTCCTCGGCCTCGAGATGACGTTCTGAACGTATCCGTCCGCCCTTTTTCCGTCCGCACCGGCCGCCTGCGGGGTTACACTGTGTGACCGGTGCCGCGCTCTGGCTTTGTGCGCCGGCAGGGCCTGGACGGAGAGTGACCGATGCGGAAACGACTCTTTGCCTTCATCGCCATCGGTTTGGTGACGTCGGCGCTCGCCGCCGGCGAACCGTCGGCGCCACAGGCCGGCACGGCAGCCGCGGCTCCCGCCGGCAAGGCCGCCGAGGACGGCCTCATCCCGTCGCCCGAGCCCGGGTGGCCGCAGTGGCACGGCCGGTGGCGCGACGGCGTCTCGCGCGAGACCGGCCTCATGCCGACGTGGCCCGAGGGCGGCCCGAAGGCCCTCTGGACGGCCGAGAACCTCGGCCACGGCTGGTCCGGGCCCATCATCACGGGCGGGTCCATGTACCTCGCCGGCGACTTCGGCCCGGACTGCATCGTCATCTGCCTCGACAGCCAGGGCCAGGAGCGCTGGCGGACCCCCAACGGCAAGGCCTGGACCCGCAACCACAAGGGGGCCCGGGCCTCGTGCGCGTACGCCGACGGCCGCGTGTACCACATGAACGGCCACGGCCGGCTGACGTGTCTGGAGGCCGAGACGGGCAAGGAACTGTGGGCCCAGAACGTGCTGGAACAGTTCGGCGGGAAGCCGATCACGTGGGGCCTTTCGGAGTGCGTCCTGGTGCACGACGGGAAGGTGTTCGCGACGCCGGGCGGGCAGCAGGCGTTCATGGTGGCCCTGGACGCGAAGACGGGCCGGCCCGCCTGGCTCAGCCCGCCGCTGCCCGACGCATCGGTTCAGCGCACGGGGTACGCCTCGCCCATCCTGCTGCGGTTCGGCGGGCGGAACCTGGTGGTGAACCTGGCGCTTCGGGCCCTGGTGTGTCTCGACGCCGACACGGGCAGGATCTACGACACCTTCGCGAAGCGGACGAAGTACGACGCCTCGTGCGCCACGCCCGTCTACCATCGCGGCGGCATCTTCTACACGCTGCCTACCAAGAGCGGGGCCGTGTTCCTGGACCTCGTGGCCGGCGACGGCGGCGTCCGCTTCCGCAAGAAGTGGGAAGGCCGCATGGACAACTGCAACGGCGGGGCCGTGGCTGTCGACGGGTATATCTACGGAAGCGGATGGGACCAGACCGGTTGGGTCTGCTACGACGTGGCCACCGGCGACCAGGCGTACGAGAGCACCGAACTCGCCCGCGGCGCCCCCACGTACGCCGACGGCCGCCTGTACTGCCTGGGCGAGGACGGCACGATGGCGCTCGTGCGGCCGGGTCCGGAGGCGTTCGACATCGTCAGCCGCTTCCGCCTGGTCGAGGAAAAGGTGAAGGACGCCTGGACGCACCCGGTCATCCTCGACGGCCGGCTGTACCTGCGGTACCACGACCGGATGACGTGCTACGATATCATCCAGCCGAAGTGACGCCCGCCCGAAAGGGCGCCTGGCGCTGTGGCCCGGGGCTGCATGTTCGCGGCGAGTGAATAGTTGCGGGGCGGCCCGCGTACAGAAAGGTGACCATCCGGTTGCGTGGGGAGGTGCACGATGAGCGAGTCACACGTTCCGCCGCCCGCCGTCCCGGAACCCCCGCCGCCGGCGCCGCCCGGGTATCCGTCTGGGCCGACGGCGACGGGTCGCCAGAACGGCATGGCGGTTGCCAGCCTGGTGCTGGGCATCCTGGCGGTGACAGGCATGTCGTGCCTGACGGGGATCCCCGGCGTCATCCTCGGCCACATGGCCCTGAAGCAGATTCGTGCGTCGCGCGGGGCCGAGGTGGGCGAGGGCTTGGCCATGGGCGGCCTGGTCTGCGGGTACATCGGCATCGGCATGACGCTGCTCGTGATCCTGGCATGGCTGGTGTTCGTTGGCCTCGTAGGCATCGGTGCGGCCGTGTCGTCCTGACGGCGGAGGGCGCGGGACTCTTCGCGGCCTCGCAGTGGGCTGGGTGTCCGCCCGCGCCGCATTTCGGCGCGCGGACCGCGCCACCTCTTCGTTTCCCCGCTTGTTCTGCGGTGTGCGCGGCGCGATACTGAAAGGTGGAGGCGCGGGAAGTCCCTGCGCTATCGGAAGGAAGGAGCCGTACGATGTGCCGCTTGCGCTGCCTGCTGCCGGCGCTCCTGACTGCCGGCACCGTGGCGGCGGTCCTCATGGTCGCCGGTGGATGCGGCGCCGCCGAGAACGCCGCCGCCCCTGCCTCGGACGACCCGGCCGGGGCCGCTGCCGCACAGCCCGGGAAGACGGCCGACGAACCGTCCGAGGGCCCGGCTAAGACGCCCGCCGAGGGCGAGGCCGGCGCGAAGAAACCACCGGAAGCCGAGAAACCGTGGTCCCCGCCCACGTTCACCGCGCGCCCGGCCGAGCGCGACCGCATGGTCCGCGAGATTGAGCGCTACGGCCTCGCGGACAAGGCCGTGCTGGAGGCGATGCGGTCGGTGCCGCGGCACGAGTTCGTGCCGGCGGCGCAGTCGCGGGACGCCTACGACGACGAGCCGCTGCCCATCGGCTACGGCCAGACGATCTCGCAGCCGTACATGGTGGCCGAGATGACGCGGCAACTGGACCTGGAGGCCGGCGACAAGGTGCTGGAGGTCGGCACGGGGTCGGGGTACCAGGCGGCCGTGCTCACGCACTTTACAAGACATGTGTACACGATGGAGATCGTCGGCCCGCTGGCCGAGGCGGCGCGCAAGCGGCTCGACCGGCTCGGGTACGACGTGGTGGCGGTCCGTCACGGCGACGGGTACCACGGCTGGCCCGCCAAGGGGGCGTTCGACGCCATCATCGTCACGTGCGCGACGGGCCAGATTCCGCCGCCCCTGCTGAAGCAACTCAAGCCCGGCGGGCGGATGGTGATCCCGGTGGGCGGCCCGTTTTCGATCCAGAGGCTGATGCTTGTCCGGAAAGATGAGGCCGGCGACGTGACCAGCCGGTCGCTGATGGCGGTACGGTTCGTGCCGCTGCTTCGCCGGGACCCCACGCGCGACTGATCTATGCCCCCCCTTCGCACACGCCTGGCCGTCGCCCTGGTGTCGCTGGCCGTCATCGGTGTGGAACTGGCGCTGATGCGGTCGCTGTCGCTGCGGTATTGGCATCACTTCGCGTACCTGGTGATCAGCGTGGCCCTGGTGGGGTTCGGGGCGAGCGGGACGGCGCTGGCGCTGGCCGGCCGCACGTGGGAGGCGTGGCGGCGCGAGGCGCTGGCCGGGGCGGCGCTCCTCTTTGCCCTGACGGTGCCGGCCGCGCGGTGGCTGGCGCGCGGCGTGCCCCTCGACGTCCAGTACCTCTCGTGGAACCTGGGCCAGGCGGTGTACGTCGGGCTCCTCCAGGTGCTGCTCTTCGTGCCGTTCCTGTTTGCCGGGGCGGTGGTCGGGCTGGCGCTCGCGGACGAGCCGCGCCGCATCGGCGGGCATTACGCGGCCAACCTGGTGGGATCCGGGTTGGGCGCCGTGGCGGCGGTGCTGCTGATGCACGTGGTGCCGGTCGAGGACCTCTTCATCGTGATGGCGGGCGTGGCGCTGGCGGCCGGGGCGGTCGCCATGCCGTGGTACCGGGCGGGCGGCGTGGCGGCGGTGCTGCTGGCGGCCGTGGGGCTGGTTCACCTGGTGGCCCTGGCGCCGCGGGAGCCGCTCTTCTCGCCGTACAAGATGCTGCCGCAGGCCCTGGCGATGCCGGGCACCCGGATCCTATACCACGACGAGGGTCCGCTGGGCCGGCTCGACGTGGTGGCGGGTCCCGCGCTGCACTACGCGCCGGGCCTCAGCCTCCAGTTCACCGATCCGCTGCCGCCGCAGGTTCTGCTGATGATCGACGGCGACGCCGCCGGCGCGGTGTACGATTGCCCCGATCGCGACGATTGGCGATTTCTTGATTATACGACCGCCGCGTCGGCGTACCACCTGCGGCCGTTTTCCGAGCCGCGACCGGCCCGCCAGGGCGAAGCCGTCGGCGCAGCCTCGTCGGGGAGCGGAGCCGCAGAGGCCGCCGTCCTCGTCGTCGGCGCGGGCGGTGGCGGCGACATCGGCCTGGCGCGGTACCACGGGGCCGGGCCCATCACGGCCCTCGAGCAGAACCCGGACGTCATCGCGGCCATGACGGGTACGCTGCGGGACCGGGGCGGCCGCATCTACGACGCCCCGGGCGTTGAGGTCCGGGCGATCGAGGCCCGCGGGTACCTGGCGTCGACGGGCGCGCGGTTCCGCGTCATCCAGGTGCCGCCGCTCGAGGCGTTCGGGGCGTCGGGGGCGGGCCTGTACGCCACGCAGGAAACGTATCTGTATACGGTCGAGGCGTTGGACGCGATGCTCGACCGCCTGGCCGACGGGGGCGTCGTGTGCCTGACGCGCTGGGCCCGCGAACCGCCGCGCGACGGCCTGCGCCTGTTCGACACGGCCCGGGCGGCGCTCGCGCGGCGGGGCCTGGAGCCGGCCGGCCGGCTGGCGATGATCCGGAACTGGGCCACCGTCACGGTCCTGGCGAGCACCGAGCCGCTGACGCCGGCCGGGACGGCCCGGCTGCGGGCGTTCTGCGAGGCGCGGCGGTTCGACCTCTGCCACCTGCCGGACCTCCGTCCGGACGAAGTGAACCGGTACCACGTGCTGCCCCGGCCGTACTTTGCCGAGGGGGCGGCGGCCCTGCTGGGGCCGCGGCGCGAGGCGTTCCTGGCCGAGTACCCGTTCAACGTCCGCGCGACGACCGACGACCGGCCGTTCTTCGAGCACTTCTTCCGCTGGCAGAGCCTGCCGGCGCTGGCCGACCAACTCGGCCGGCGGCTGCGGGCGTACCTCGAGCGCGGGTACCTGATGCTGGTGGCCGCGCTCGTCCAGTCGGTGGTGCTGGCGGTGGTGCTGATCGTGGCGCCGCTGGTGCCGCGGGCGGGCGCGCTGCGGGGCGCCCCGCGCAAGGCCGTAGGCCTGGCGTACTTCCTGCTCATCGGCCTGGGGTTCATGGCCCTGGAGATGGGGTTCCTGGGCCGGCTGACGCTGTACCTGGCCGACCCGGTGTACGCGGCGGCGGCGGTGATCGCGTCGTTCCTGGTGTTCGGCGGCATCGGGAGCCTGCTGAGCCGGGCGTGGCCGCTTTCGCCGCGGCAGGTGGCGCCGGCGGCCGCGGCCGCCGTGCTGGCCATCGGGGCAACGTACCTGCTGCGCCTGGACGTGTGGCTTGCCGCCACGCAGGGCGAGGCGATGGCCGTCCGTTTCCTGGTGGCGGCGGGGTTCATCGCGCCGCTGGCCATCGCGATGGGGCACCTGTTCCCGTCGGGCCTGAGCCAGGTGAGCCTGGCGGCGCCTGCCGTGGTGCCGTGGGCATGGGCCGTGAATGGGGTGGCGTCGGTCGTCGCGACGGTGGCGGCGCCGCTGGCGGCGATGCACGTCGGCTTCGCGCGGGTGGGCCTGGTGGCGCTCGGATGCTACGCGGCGGCGGGCGTCCTGGCGTGGTGGCTGCCCCAGCGCCGGCCGCGGCCCGCGCCGGCCTCATGGCCGGCGAGCGATGGCGACCAGGTCGTCGGCCCGGCCGAGGAGCCGCCCGGCGGCGGCCATCAGGCCCACGAGCAGCCGTGACCGGGCCAGCCGGCGGTGCCGCTGCTTCCCGGTCTCGTCGGCCAGCCAGGCGTAACTGTGGCGGGTGAAGGTGGGCCGGGCCCGCTGGTGGACGCGTTCGACCTCCAGGCCCGCCTTCTCGAAGTGCCGGGCCAGCGTCGCGGGCGAGAAGTGTGTCAGGTGCCGGGGCAGGTCCAGGCCGTACCACGCCGCCCCGAAGTGCCGGGCCGCCAGGCTCTCGATGTTCGGCACCGACGCCAGCACCCGCCCGCCCGGCCGCAGCAGGTCGCGGGCGGCCCGCAGCGTGGCCAGCGGGCTCGGCACGTGTTCCAGGGCGGCCCAGAGGGTGACGGCGTCGAACGAGCCGGCCTCCAGGTCGGCCCCCGGCAGCGTGCCCTGGTGGCAGATGAGGCCGGCCTCGCGGCAGACGCGGACGGCCGTGGGACTGGCGTCGAGCCCCTCGGCGGTCCAGCCGGCGGCGGCCATGCGGGCCAGGTACCGGCCGGCCCCGCAGCCGACGTCCAGCAGCCGGCCCTCGCCGCTGTACGGCAAGTAGCCGACGTTGCGCCGATGGTCCAGCCTCCGCCGCGCCCACGGGCCCCGAAGCGCCTGGAGGACCGGCCCGGCCGGCTCGCCCAGCGGATACCCGCGGACGTTGACCAGGGCCCACCGCAGCGCGCCCTCCGGCGGCCGCGGCGAGCGCGTGCCGCCTTGGTACGGCGAGTACGCCTCCGGGTAGGCCGTGGCGAGGCTCTCATGCGTGGGCTGCGGATTCGTTCGGACCAAGCCGCACGCCCGGCAGCGGACCACGGCGAACGTGCCCGGCAGGCCGAACGCGCGGTCGCGGCCGGTCAGGAGGACGTCGGTGTCGGTGCTGCCGCAGAAGTCGCACGGCACCTCGGCCAGGTGCCAGGCGCCGGAGGGCGCGGCGGGGGCGTCGGCGCCGGTGGCGTCGCCGGCATCGGTGGCGCGGGCACCAACGTCGGAGGCGTCGGCGGAAGTCGGTTCGGGCGTCTCGGCCATGGCGCGCGAGCATACGGCCGGGCACGCGGTGCGTCAACCTGAAACGCCGGGCGGCCGAGACGGCCCGCGACGCCCGCATCGCGACGGGCGCTGTCACTCGGCGAAGCGGTTGCCGATGCCGGCCCGGCGCGGTACCGTACGGTGGTCGTGGAGCGGTCCTGGATACGGAAAGGAGGATGTATGCGCAGTGCGTGGGGTATCGTCCTGGCGGTGACGGTGGCAGTGGCAGCGGCGGATGCGGCATTCGGCGCAGCGGCGGGGGGCGCGGGCGCGGAGGTGCAGGCGGCGGCGGGCGCCGTCCCACCCGGCGGCGAGGTCGAGGTGGCCTCGCCGTCCGGCGACCTCGTCGTCGCGCTGGCCGTCCGCGACGTGGGCGATGCGCGCGGCTGCCTCGTCTACACCGTGACGTACAAGGGCCGGCCGGTGGTGCGGGAGTCGCGGCTGGGCCTGGACCTGGCCGACGCGCCGCCTCTGGGTGCGGGCCTGGAGATGGCCGGCCTGTCGCGGACCCGCCGCGACGCCGTGTGGCGGCCGGTCTACGGCGAGCGAGCCGAGATTCCCGACCGGTTCAACGGGGCCGTGGTCGACCTGCGCGAGACGGCCGCCCCGCATCGGCGGCTTCAGGTAACGGTCCGCGCGGCCGACGAGGGGGCGGCGCTGCGCTACACGATTCCGCGGCAGCCGGGGCTGGAGCGCGTGACCGTCTCGGCCGAGCGGACCCGCTTCGTCCTGCTGGCGGGCACGGCCGCGTGGGTCTGCCACCACGCCCAGGGCAAGTACGCGCGGGTGCCGGTCGCCGGGATGAAGGGCGAGGCCGAGCGGCCGCTGACGCTGGAACTGCCGGGCGGGCTATTCGCGTCCGTCGCCGAGGCGGGGCTGGTCGATTACGCCCGCATGCGGCTGGTGCGGGCGACGGGCGAGGCGGTGGCGGTCGAGTCGCACCTGGCCGGGCCCGTCGAGGCCGAGACGCCGCTGGAGACGCCTTGGCGCGTGGTCCTGGTGGGCGAGCGGCCGGGCGACCTGCTGGAGCACAACTACCTGCTCTTGAACCTGAACCCGCCGTGCGCCATCGCCGACCCGTCGTGGATCCGGCCGGGCAAGGTCATCCGCGAGGTCACGCTGACCACCGCGGGCGGGAAGGCGTGCGTCGACTTCGCCGCCGCCCACGGCCTCCAGTACGTGGAGTACGACGCCGGCTGGTACGGCCACGAGTACAGCGAGGACGCCGACGCGACGACCGTTTCGGTGGATCCGAAACGGAACCCGACGGCGGAACTGGACCTGCCGGAAGTCATCCGCTACGCCCGCTCGAAAGGCATCGGCCTCCTGTTATATGTCAACCGGCGGGCGCTCGAGCGGCAACTGGACGACCTGCTGCCGCTCTACCAGCGGTGGGGCGTGGCGGGCGTCAAGTACGGTTTCGTGCGGGTGGGCCCGCAGCGGTGGACGCGGTGGCTGCACGAGGCGGTCGAGAAGGCGGCCGCGCATCGCCTGATGGTCGACGTGCACGACGAGTACCGGCCCACGGGCGTCAGCCGGACGTGGCCGAACCTGATGACGCAGGAGGGCATCGGCGGCAACGAGACGATGCCCGACGCCACGCACAACACCGTCCTGCCGTTCACGCGGTTTGTCTGCGGCGCGGGCGACTACACGATCTGCTACTACAACAACCGCATCAAAACCACGCATGCCCATCAGTTGGCGCTGGCGGTCTGCTATTACAGCCCGCTCCAGTTCGTGTTCTGGTACGACAAGCCGTCGGCGTACGGCGGCGAAGCGGAGATCGCCTTCTTCGAGCACGTGCCGACGGTGTGGGACGAGACGCGCGTGGTGGCGGGCGCGATCGGCCAATTCGCCTGCATCGCCCGCCGAAAGGGCCGGGAGTGGTACGTCGGCACGATTACCAACACCGAGGCGCGGACCGTGGACGTGCCGCTGGCCTTCCTGGACGCCGGCCGCAAGTACGTGGCGGAGGTGTACGACGACGCCCGGCCGGGCGACGGCGTCGAGACGCGCACGCAGGTCCGCGTGAGTCGGCGCGCGGTGGACCGGACGACGGTTCTTCGCGCGGAGTTGAAGGCGAGCGGCGGGCAGGCCGTGCGGATCGTCCCGGCAACCGACGTGGACTTGGGCGACGCGCCGGCGCCGAAATGACGCGCGGGGGGCCGTGCGCCGCGGCTACATGTCGGCGTGCGGCATGGCCTTGAGTTGCTCGACCGTAAAGACGGGCCCGTCCTTGCAGACGTACAGGTGCCCGACGTTGCACCGGCCGCACTTCCCCAGGCCGCACTTCATCCGGTTCTCGAGCGTCGTGTACGTGTCGGCCGCGGCGAAGCCGAGTTTGGCGAGCACGGGCAGCGTGAACTTGATCATGATGGGCGGGCCGCACACCAGCGCGATCGTGTCGGCAGGCTTCGGGGCGACTTCCTCGAGGACCGCCGGCACGAAGCCGATCTTGCCTTTCCAGTCGTCGGTTTCGCCGCCGGGGTCGACGGTCTGCACGAGGTCGACGTCCTCGCGCCCCTCCCACTCGGCCAGTTCGTGCTTGTACACCAGGTCGCCCACGGTGCGGGCGCCATAGAGGATGGCGACCTTGCCAAACTCGTCGCGGCGGTCGAGGATGTTCCAGATGACGGACCGCAGCGGCGGCAGGGCGATGCCGCCCGCCACGAACAGCAGGTTCCTGCCCTTCCACTGCTCGATGGGGAAGTGGTTGCCGTACGGCCCGCGGAAGGTGATCTTCTGGCCCACCTCGCGGTCGCGAAGGGCCGCTGTCACGCGACCGGCCTTGCGGAAGGTGCACTCGATGTACTCGGTCCGGGTGGGCGGGCTGGCGACGCAGAAAACGCATTCGCCCTCGCCCGGCACGCCGTAGATGCCGAACTGGCCCACGCGGTACGCCTCGAAGAAGCGCGAGCGCTCGGCGTCGTCGGGGAACTCGAGGCGCAGGGTGCGGACGTCGACGGTCTCGTCGCGGCGGTCGGCCACCGTCATCGGGATGGGCTGATAGATGTTGCGCTCGCGGCGCGTCGGGGCCGCGGCGGATTCGGTGTCAGGACTCATGGGCCGGCGCCTTCCTGGCTTCTTCCTGGATGCGGGTGCAGGCCTCGAGCATGGCCATGCCCGCCGGGCACAGCCGCGCGCACCGCCCGCAGCCGGTGCATCCCAGCAGGTCGAACCGCTCGGGGATGTACGAGAACTTGTGCATGACACGGTTTCGCCAGCGGGCGGCCTGGTCGGGCCGCGGGTTGTGGCCGCCGGCGTGCTTCGTGAAGAGGGCGAATCCGCACGAGTCCCAGTTCCGAAGCCGCACGCTTTCGGTCCGCGTGGCCTCGTCCTGCATGTCGAAACAGTGGCACGTGGGGCAGGCGTACGCGCAGGCGCCGCAGCCCAGGCAGGCGTAACTGAGGATGTCCCACAGGTCGGACTCGAAGTTGTCGGCCAGCCAGGCCCGGACCTTTTCGGGCTCGAAGCGGACGGGCACGTCGGCGGGGGCGTCGGGCGCGGCCTCGCCGTCGGCCAGCGCCGCGCCGGCGGCCTCCACGAGGGCCGAGCCCTTGTCGGTCAGCGGCTCGAGGATGAGCCGCGCGCCGCCGTCGGCCGGGCGCAGCAGCGCGTCGGCGCCTGCCGAGGCGTCGGGCGCGCCGCCCACGCTCGTGCAGAAACACTGGGCGTCGGCCTGCGTGCAGACGATGGGGATGACCGTCGTGGCGGCCCGGCGGGCGTTGTAGAGGTCGTCCTCGTAGTCCCAGTTGAAGATCGTGTCGAGCATGGCCAGGGCGGCCGCATCGCACGGCCGGACGGCCAGCAGGACGGTCCGCGGGGCCGCGGGGCTTACCTCCACCGGTGTGAAGTCGTCGCCGTCCAGTTGGTACCGGTCGATGACCTCGCTCCGCGGCAGCAGGAACTCCTTGACCGAGTTCACGGGAAACGCGTCGGTGCGGATCGTGGCGTCGGGCGTCCACTCGGCGTAGCGGACGCGGTCGCCGTCCTCGACGGGGACGACCACGCGGTACCCCGCGCCGGCCAAGGTCTCGGCCAGGTTGCTGAGTTTCGATGCGTCGAGAATCTTCATAGGCGCCTCGATGCAGCGCGCCGCGCCAGCGCGGCGGCGAACTAGCGGATGAACTCCTCGTCGTCGTCCTTGTTCCACGAGCCGACGACCGGCTCGGCCTCGGCGTCGTAGCCGGGGTGGGCGTCGAACTGGTCGCGGGCCTCGCGGGCCACGAGCGTGTTCAGGAGCATCAGCGGGATGCCCTGCGGGCAGGCGGCCTCGCAGGCCCCGCACTCGACGCACCGGCCCGCCAGGTGAAACGCCCGGATGACGTTCCACGCGTAGTTGCCGTGCCCGGCGGCGGCGGTCGAGATCCACTGCGGCACGTTCTTCTCCACGATGCACCGCTCGCAGTAGCACATCGGGCACGCGGCCCGGCAGGCGTAGCAGCGGGTGCACTTGGCGAACTGCTCGGACCAGAAGCGGGCCCGCTCGTCGGGCGACATCGCCTCGATCCGCCCGATCTCGGCCAGCACGGCCTCGTCGGGCGCCAGGTCGGCGTACGTCTCGTTCAGCAGCCGCTCGGTCTCCTCGATCGTCAGGACGCCGTGGTACGTGTCGCCGCCGACGGCCAGGATGACGACGTCGTCGGCCTCGAGTTGATGCTCGGCCTTCAGGAGCACGAGGCTCCGCATCACCTCCGGCCGGGCCACCAGGGCCACGGGCCGGCGGTGGCGGATCTCGGGCTTCCGCAGATACGCCGCCAGGTTGGCCGTGCAGGTGTCGTCGTAGACGAGCGTCTCGGCTCCGGCGGCGTCGGTGACGAACGCGGGGACGCAGGAGCCGGCGCGCTCGCGGAAGCCGATGACGAGCCGCGCGCGGCCGTCGGAGAGCAGGGCGGCGGCGTCCCGGCGGAGTGTCGCTAGGTCCATGGGCGCTTCCTCGCGGGGTTGGTCGGGTCGAACGGGCCGGCCTGGCGGACCTCGGCGGTGACGGCGTTGATGAGGTCGGCGAACTTCTGTCCCTCGGCGGCCGACACCCAACTGAAGAACAGCCGCTTCGCATCGATGCCCGTGAATTCCAGGAGCCGGCGGAACAGGGCCCACCGCCGCCGGGCGTGGTAGTTGCCCGCCGTGTAGTGGCAGTCGCCGGGATGGCAGCCGGACACGAGGACGCCGTCGGCCCCCTGCTCGAACGCCTTCAGGATGAAGAGCGGATGGATGCGGCCGGTGCAGGGCAGTTTGATGATGCGGACGTTCGGGGCGTACTGGAGGCGGCTGGTGCCGGCCAGGTCGGCCCCGGCGTAGGTGCACCAGTTGCAGACGAAGGCGACGATGCGGGGCGTCCAGGCCTCGGTCGCTTCGGCTTCGCCGGTGGCGGCGTCGGGCGTGGTGGGCGTGTGCGTCATGGTCGGGTTTGCGCTCCTCATTGCGCCTGCGTTTACGGCACGCGCTTGGCACAACACGCGCCGGGCGAGCCCGGCGGCTAAATGGCGCGGCGCGGCTCGACGTACGTTACTCGAGCGCGGCGATCTCGGCCAGGACCTCCTCGTCCGTGAAGCCGTCCAGGTCGATGCTGCCGGACCGGCACACGGCCACGCACGTGCCGCAGCCCTGGCACTCGCCCTCGTTGACGCAGGCGACGGCCCGGATGAGGTTGCCCTTCGAGTCCTTGATTTCCTTGTCCTCGATGGCCCCGTACGGGCACGCGTTGATGCACGCGCGGCAATGGACGCAGGTGGCCTCGTTGACGTTGGCGACGATCGGCTCGCGCTCCAGTTCCGGCTGCGAGAAGAGGCCCAGCACCTTCGAGGCCGCCGCCGATGCCTGGGCCACCGAGTCCGGAATATCCTTCGGAGCCTGGCACGCCCCGGCCAGGAAGACGCCAGCCTTGGCGGTCTCGACCGGCCGCAGTTTCGGGTGGGCCTCGCTGTAGAAGCCGTACTCGTCGTACGAGACGCCCAGCATCTGGGCCAGCGACCGGCTGCCCGGCTGCGGGACGACGGCGTCGGCCAGGACGACGAGGTCGGCCACGATCTCGACGGGCCGGCCGGCCAGCGTGTCGGCGCCCTTGACGACGAGCCTGCCGTCCTTTCGGCGATAGATGCGGCTGACGCGTCCGCGGATGTACTCGGCGCCCTCGGTTTCGATGGCCCGGCGGACGAACTCCTCGTAGTTTTTGCCGCCGGCCCGCACGTCCATGTAGAAGACCACCGCCCGCCCGCCGTGCACCTTGTGCCGGTACAGGATGGCGTGCTTGGCGGTGTACATGCAGCAGATCTTGGAGCAGTACGGGACGCCGCGCTTGGGGTCCCGGCTGCCGCAGCACTGGATGAAGACGACGCTCTCGGCGATGCGTCCGTCGGACGGCCTTCGGATTTCGCCCGCCGTCGGGCCGGAGGCCGACGCCAGCCGCTCGAACTGGAAGCCGTTGATCACGTCCTTCAGGCGGCCGGCCCCGTATTCGCCGTAGGCCGAGTGGTCCCACAGTTCGAAGCCGGTGGCGACCACGATGCCGCCCACCCGGACGGTGACCTCGCGGTCCTGGTCGTCGTAGCGGATGGCGCCCGTGGGGCAGACCTTGGCGCAGATGCCGCACTTGCCCTTGGTCAGCATGAGGCAGTGCTCGGCGTCGATGACGGGCTTGTTGGGCACGGCCTGGGGGAAGGGGCGGTAGATGGCGGTGCGGTTGCCGAGGGCGGCGTCGAACTCGCTCGGAATCTTCCTGGCGGGGCACTTCTCGAAGCACGCCCCGCAGCCGGTGCATTTTTCGGGGTCCACGTACCGGGCCTTCTGGCGGATGGTGACCTCGAAGTTGCCGATGAAGCCGTCCACCTTGGTTACCTCGCTGTACGTCATGAGGGTGATGTTGGGATGGCTGGCGGCCTCGACCATGCGGGGCGTCAGGATGCACTGCGAGCAGTCGAGCGTCGGGAACGTCTCGCTGAGTCGGGCCATGTGGCCGCCCAGCGACGGGCTCTTCTCGACCAGGATGACCTTCTTGCCGCCGCCCGCGATGTCGAGGGCCGCCTGGATGCCCGCGATGCCGCCGCCGATCACCAGGGCCGTCGGCTCGACCGGCACGCGGATCGGCTGCAACTCGGCGTTCTTCTTGACCTTCTCGACCATGACGCGCACTAGGTCGACGGCCTTCTCGGTGGCCACGGGCCGGTCCTCGTGGACCCACGAGCAGTGCTCGCGGAGGTTGGCCATCTCCATCAAATAAGGATTCAGCCCCACCTCGCGAACGCACTCCCGGAAGGTCGGCTCATGCTGTCGCGGAGTGCAGGAGGCGACCACCACCCGGTTCAAGCGGTGCTCCCGGACCGCGTTTTTGATCTCGTTTTGACCCGGATCCGCACAGGTGTACTTGTTGCGGACCGCGCACACCACATCCGGCAGGG
>Ga0180434_10003604_pt1 | contig 19615 bp, 22 predicted proteins | sample SS_ome_7_FD_132453 | JGI IMG/M metagenome (GOLD analysis project Ga0180434, IMG submission 132453) | Hypersaline lake sediment archaeal communities from the Salton Sea, California, USA - SS_1_D_2 metaG | ecosystem: Environmental > Aquatic > Non-marine Saline and Alkaline > Hypersaline >...
ACTCGACGCTGGGTAACCTCGCGCCGATGCGCTACATCATCAAGGAGGAGATCCTGCCACAGCCGGTACTTGGCTTAGCTCTTCAGCGCACCTAGACTGGTGCAAGATTCCGCCCTCAGGTCCCTGCGACCAACGGATTAAGAGATCGCTGGCATGCTGGTCGCGGTACCAGAACGAGAACCCGCGCTTCTTCGGCGAATCCTCGACGAGGCTTCGGCGCAGGGCATCACGCGCGTTCTCGCGCACATCTCGTCGAGGAACCCGCGGAGCATCGCCTTTCATCGAAGGCATGGGTTCGTCGAGTGCGGGTGCTTCCCGGACGTCGGCCGCAAGTGGGGCGAACGGTTCGACGTCGTCGGATGGTGAAGCGCCTCAGCGCCTAGCTGGCGGCTAGATCCTCCGGAGGCGAACGACGAGGACCGGCGGGATCTCGTCGAACTGATCCCACGACAGCGCCGGGTTCTCCGTGCGGCGGCCTGCGAACGCCCGCTCTTCGAGCCCGTCGATCGCCAGCCCGCCGGCGAGGAACGGGCGCAGGAGGTCGTGGAGCGGCCGATGGAAGTAGGTCTGAGGGACCGGCTGTCCGCGGATGCCGATCCCGCGTGCGCGGAACGGCGTGATGTACTTCGTGACCTTGACGGCGGGGGTGACGACAAAGCGCCCGTCGTGCGTCTCCTCCTCGAGCACCATCTTTGCCCCCATCTGGTTGAAGCAGGGATGCAGGATCGAGAAGACGAACCGGCCGGCCGGCTTCAGCAACCGAGGGAGCGCATCGGCGAGCGGGTCGATCGCCTCCATGTCCATCAGCGCCATCGTGCAGACAGCGGCGTCGAACCGGCCTTCGCCGAGGGATCGAAGCGCGCGTCGATCGGTCGCGTCGAGCTCCAGGTACTCGATCCGATCGGCGAGGTCGACGGTTCGCTGCCGCGCACACGCGAGGAACGACGCGCTGAAGTCGAACGCGACGACCCGGGCACCGAGCTGCGCCATCCGGCGCGAAAACGCGCCGTTGCCGCAGGCGACGTCGAGAATCGTCTCCTCGGGCCGGACGTCGAGCAGGCGCTCCGTCGCCGGGGCGACGAGCGTGAGGTGGAAGTCGTTCCCTTCCTCGTAGTACGCGTCCCACCACCGCGCGTTCGTCTCCCACGCGGATCGAACGGGGTCTCGCTCGGGTGCCGACATTACGTCTCCTCTCGGTGTTCGCGCACGGCGGACGTCGTGGAGAGACAAGTCTGCCGCACCCGAAGCTCGTTCGTCGACCCCTGCGCGTCGAGCGGCACGATCTCCCAACGGGTCGTCGTCAGGGCGTCGAGGAAGACCTCGTCGTGGCTGACGAGGAGCAGCCCCCCCGGAAACTCGGCGAGGGCCGCTTCGACGCACTCGATTGACGGGAGATCCATGTGGTTCGTCGGTTCGTCCATCACGATCAAGTGGGGGTTCATCGCCAGGTGGCGCGCCAGGATGAGCTTGCGAACCTCCCCGGGGCTCGGTAGCTCGCTCGCGAGGAGGCGGTCCGGCTCCGATCCGAGGCGCGCGACCCAGGCCATGATGCTGCCGAGGTCCTCGCGGCGGGCTCCGCGGACGACATCGAGCGCGGCGGCCGACGCCTCGGCCGAGATCTCCTGAGGGATGTAGATGAAACGGTCCGGTGGCAGGTCGATTCGCTCCAACAGGTGGCGGATGAGCGTCGACTTCCCCGATCCGTTCGGGCCGACGAGCGCGACGCGATCGGACGGCTGTAGGATCAGATCGGGGTAGCGGACGGCTCGCCCCTCGCCGAGTGGGAGGGCCCCGGCTCCGAGACGGAACAGGGCGTTTCGCGCCGAGGCGCTTCCGTGAACCTCGATCCCGAGGCGCTCGGGGCGCGTGACGTCGATCGAGGCCTCGTGTTCGCTCGCCTTCTTCACCCGCCCCTGCATCTGGTGGAAGCGCTTCCCGACGCCACTGTCCGCGTTGCGGGCCGCGTACGCCTTGGCTCTCGCGTCGTGATCGCGCGGCGCGACGCCTCGGAGGGACTTCTTCTTCTCTGCCTTCTGGAGATGGATCCGCCGGACGACGGCCTCCTGCTCCAGGCGCTTCCGTTCCTTCCTCGCCTTCGTTCGTGCGTCCCGTGCGCGCTCGGCCTCCTGCTCGAGCTCGCCGACGGCGATCGAGTAGCCGCCGGAGCGAAGGATGACCCGCGGCGGATCGACGAACAGGCAGTGAGCACAGAGATCGTCGAGGAGTTCCCGATCGTGGCTGACGAGAAGCCCGATCCCGCGATAGGCGCGAAGGGCGTCGACGACCATCTGCCGGGCGCGGCGATCGAGGTGATTCGTCGGTTCGTCGACGGCGAGGAGACCCGGTTGAAGCCAGAGGCACGTCGCGATCTGGGCGCGCTTCCGCTCTCCGTGGCTGAGCGTCTCCCACCGGTCGAGCCAGTCGTCCTCCACGCCGAGGCGGCCGCGGATGCGAAACGCCTCGCCGTCGGTCGCTTCGAGGAGCGGGCCGAATGCGTCCATCGGATGATCGGTTCGCTGAGGGCAGTAGAGCCCGTCCTTCGGCCGGTCGATGACTCCCTCCCTCGGATCGAGCTCGCCGCACGCGAGTTGCAGCAGGGTCGTCTTGCCGGCGCCGTTTGCGCCGATCACGCCCGTCCATCCCTCGGAGACGCCGAACCGAACGCCGGCGAGAAGCCCGGCCGGGGCGGCGTCGTAAGAAAAAGCTACGTTGCTGAAGACGATCGAAGACACGTCTGCTCCCTTCGTCGGAGACTACACGGCGCGACGCGCGGAGCGAAACGGAGGAAGACCTTGCGGCGGGGGTGGAACCGACGACTACTCCGCGCGCGACGCCGACTGCGAGAGCCAGGCTCTCGTCGGACGTCGTCGGACTCGGTCGCGGATTAGTCGGTCATCGACACTCTCCCAGGTTCAGACGTACGTGGCTCGGAGTGTACCGCCTTTCGTGGCCGGCTTCAGGCAGGATCGCGGGACTGCCCTGCTACAGCGGGCGACCCATCTTCAGATACTCGACTCGCCGCCGGAATCCGCACGCTTCGGCGGCTGCGGCGACGGCCGGCATCCAGCGGGGGACGCCGATCTCGACGCGAAGCGTCGGGCTGAGGGAGACGACCTTGGCAAGCGCGGTGTGGACCAGATGTGGTGCGAGATCGGGGTGCTCGGGATCGAGTCGGATGCGGATCGAATTGACGCCCTTGCCGCGCATCGAGGCGCTGTAGCCGAATCGGGCGACCGGCCGTCCGTTCGGCGACGTGCGGACGATGAAGTCCTCCTCCTTCTCGCGCTGCAGGAGATTCATGATCGGAACGAGGAGCCGCATCATGAGCGGACTGCGGAAACGTCCCTTCTCGATCGGCTCGTACCGGCGGGTCTCGTCGGGAGCGATTCGGTCTTCGAGGTCGTACCGCGTCTTCCAGTCGGACCGCTTGAGCTTCGTGATCGTGTAGCCGGACGGGAGGGGAGGGACGTTCGGCGCTGCGGGATCGGTGAGGGTGTAGTCGGTCGTTCCGTCGTAGAGCTCGAACCCGAGACTCCGGTAGAGGCTCTGCGCCGGCGTGTTCCCGTCGATGACGCCGAGCCACGTCTTCGAGGCGCCGCGTTCGCGCATCAGATCGAGCGACTTCTCGAGGCCGGCGCGCGCGAGACCGCGGCGCCGATACTCGGGGAGAACGCCGACCGTCCCGACAACCCAGGCGTTCGTCGTTCCGCGACGCTGGAGGAGGGTCAGGCCGACGATCTTGTCGTCTTCGACGGCGACGTAGCCGCGGAAGAAGTCGCGCAGCGACGGCGAGACGATTTGCATGATGCGGAAGAGGGGCCAGAGGCGCCGGAGGGTTGTGATCGCGTGGGCGATCTGTTCCTTCTCGTCGGTCTGAACGCTCCACTCCGGGTTCTCGGGATACTGGAACGCTTCGCAGATCATCTCGCCGATCGGGGCGAAGTCGTTGGGAAACCTCAGAAGTCTGAGAGTCGTCATCGGTCCTCATGCGTCGTTGCGAGCGGGTTTCATCTCTCTCGTGCGGGCATTCGTAGGTCAGCGATGGCGCGCTGCCGGTTCAATCGGAGTCGGGGGCATCCTCGTCGATCCGCCAGTAGACGCTGTCCTTCCGATCCATCAGGCCGTAGACGATGAACTCGCGCCGGACCGTCGCCGTGTCGGGATGGTGTCGTGCCAGGATCCGATTGATCTCCGCCTGCGGATACCGCCGATCCCGCTCGAACCTTTCGACCAGCCACCGGAGGACGACCATCCGCTTCTTCCAGCGCGCGGGGAGGCGGACGATCCGCTCCCCGTCGAGGAAGCTCGCGAGGACCTTCTTCTCCCAGTCGGTCGGCTCGGTCGACATGCCTCATCGTAGCCGATTACGATTCGGGCATGACGACGCAACGACGACCGGAACCGATGGCCGACTTCTTCGACGCACGAGTCGATGGCTACGACGAGCACATGCGGGCGAACGTCGAGACGTTCGACGCCTTCTACGAGGCGATCGGGGCCGCCTGTCCTCGGACCGACGCGTCGATCGAGGTCCTCGATCTCGGGATCGGAACGGGTCTCGAACTCGGCCCGCTCTTCGCCCGCGCCCCAGGTGCTCGAGTCACCGGGATCGACGTCTCCGCAGGGATGCTCGCCCGGCTGCGTGCCAAGTACGCCGACCGGATCGATCAGCTGTGCCTCGTGCAGGCCTCGTTTCTCGACGTCGATCTTCGGCGAGAGGCGTACGATCTCGTCGTCTCGTCGATGGCGCTTCATCACTGGCTCGCGGAGAAGAAGCTCGGGTTCTATCGGCGGATCTTCGACGCGCTCCGGCCCGGCGGGCGGTTCGTCAACGGCGACTACGTGCGATCAGACGACGACGAGTCGCTCCCAACGTGTCCGGGGGCGTCGGACGAGACGGCGACGGGGCTGGTGCACGTCGATCGGCCGCTGTCGGTCGACGAGGAGGAACGGCTGCTCGGCGAGAGCGGGTTCGCGTCGGTTCGAGTGACTTTCGCCACGGCGCGGTCGGCCGTCTTCGTCGCGAACCGGGCCGACGGCTAGGCGGTCGCTTTGAGAGCCCGCCGATAGGCGGATTCGATCGGTTCGGAGAAGGCGACGAGGAGGGCGCGCTCCGGCATCGCGCTCGACGCTGAGAACCGTGACGTCTCCTCGACGGCGATCGTGCACGCCCGGTCGATCGGATAGCCGTAGACGCCGCAGCTGATCGCCGGGAACGCGATCGTCCGAACCCCATTCTCGGCTGCCAGTGCGAGAACCGAACGATAGCACGATTGCAGGCGCTCGGCCTCGGCGCGGTTGCCGCCGCGCCAGACCGGGCCGACGGTGTGGATCACGAACGACGCGGGAAGATCGTAGCCTTCCGTGATCCGCGCTTCGCCGGTCGGACAGCGGACGCCGGGGCGCACCTCCGGAATCCGCCGACACGCCTCGAGGAGGCCCGGACCGGCCGCGCGATGGATCGCGCCGTCGACCCCGCCGCCGCCGAGCATCCGCTCGTTCGCCGCGTTGACGATCGCGTCAACGTCGAGCGCCGTGATGTCCCCGCGAACGATCTCGATTCGGCTCACGACGCCGGTTGGCATCGGGGACAGACGTAGCAGGAGCCGCCGAGGTAGGAGATCTTGGAGATCGGCGTCCCGCAGTTCGGGCAGGGCGCGCCGTTCGCCCGCCGGTCGAGGAGCGGGATGTACCCGCCCGGATCGTCGTACAGGTCCTTCTCGGTGTCACGACCGCCGAGATCGATCGCCTCGGCGATCGTGTCGACGATCGCCCGGTGGAGGCGCGCACGCTCGCCGGCGTCGATCCCGGGGACCTTCCGCCTGGGACTGAGCTTGGCGCGGAACAGGATGTCCTGGAGGTATCCGTTCCCGATGCCGCAGACGTTCCCCTCGTGGACGAGGAACGCCTTGATCGGCTTCCGGCTCCATTCGCCGCGGTCGTCGAGAAGCCGGTCGAACCGCTCGGGCGTGAACGACGGATCGGTCGGCGACGGCCCTTGATCGCCGGCGAACGGATGCGCGGCGAGTTCGTCCGGGGTCAGGGCGAGGACCCCGCCCCACGCCTGAACCGTGACGACGAGGCGACTGCCGTCTGCGAAGCCGACGACGGCGTGGGCCTTCTTCGGGAGCGCGGCGTCGGGCGGCACATGGCGGATCCGGCCGAACATCTCGCCGAGGAGGAGGATCATCCCGTTGTCGAGGCGGTTCTGGATCCACTTCCCGCTCGCGCGCGACGCGGCGATCGTCGCCCCGACGAGCCGATCGTCGTAGTCGCCGAGATCCTCGTTCAGGAAGAGGAACTTCGGTCGGTCGTCGGCGATCGAGACCGACGCGATCCGACGTCCGACGTACGTCTCGCCGATCTGTCGTGCGATTGTCGTCGCCTCGGGAAGCTCGATCATCCCTCTTCCTCGAACAGGATCCGGCTCGGCCACGTCGTCTTCACGCGCTCGGACCAGTCGCGGAGCCGGTCGGCGGGATCTTCGTCCGGCTCGCGGACGAACAGGCCGGCGGTTCGTGCCCCCTCGCGCATCTGCTCGAGGACCGCGTCGTTCGGGCAGGCTCCGAATTCCGGACAACCGGCGCAGTCGGCGAGGGCCCGTTCGACCGCGCAGGCGCGCAGCGCGCAATCGTCCCGTCCGCCGCCCTTTCGGCACCCGACGCAGGTCGCGATCTCGCGCAGGACGGAGAGACTCCGGGTGAAGGCCGGGTAGTCCATCTCCGCGGGCGCCCAGTGCCCGACGCCGTGGGCGTCGAGCACCTGCTCGAACCGGGCGGTGAGCGTGCGCAACGACCCGTTGCCGACGGCGCAGCTTCCGCACCAGATCCCGCAACCGCCGATCTGGTCCCTCACGTTCTCGTACGCCTCGCGCACGGCGATCACCTCTTGTGGGACGATTCTAGTCCGCTCGATCGATCGTGGGAAGCGCTGGCGTCCGACGGAGGAGCATCCCGACCGACGGGTGCATCCCGAAACGTCGGTAGAACGGCTGAAGCTCCGGATCGCAGGTCAGATCGATTGCCGGGATCGTTCCCAGCCGATCGAGGAGCCCGCGGACGAGTTCGGTTCCGATCCCGCGACCCTGGAACCCGGGAAGAACCTCGAGGAGCGGGATGAACGCCGCTTGGACGCCGTCGGTCAGCGCCGTCGCGAACCCGACGACGCGGTCCGTCTCGGAATCGACCGCGAGGGCGATGAGGTCGCTTCCTCGAAGGAGGGCCAGGTGCTCTGCGGGCGTTCGCGGATCCCGCCAGCCGACGAAGAATCCCTCAAGCTGGTCGGCCGTGATCCCGTCGAGCGACTCGCGGTAGCGGATCATTGGGGCGGCTGCGGGCTCACGACGCGGCCGACGAACAGGACGCTTCCGGTCGGGCGATCGCGGACGACGAACAGGAACGGACGATCGACGGTGACGACGACCGGCTCGATCGGCATCCCCGTCCCGCGGAAGACGACGGCGGTCGCGGCGGCGGCCTCGGTTCCGGCCTCGTCGACGGCGACGAACGCCTTGTGCAGGACGTCGGAGACGACGAGGTCGCGCTCTCCGGTGATCCCGGAGAAGTCGGCGCGCGCTCCGTCGAACGCGTCGGTCATCCCGAGGGCGGTCAGCGGGTCGACGAGGGAGGCGGCGTAGACGAACGTGAACCGGGGGAAGCCGAGCGCGATCGACCGACTTGCGAGCGAGGCGACGACCCCGTCGAAGATCTCGACGGTCAGCGCCGCGTCGAAGGCGTCGAACGTCCCTTCGTCGGGGACGAGGACGATCATCGCCAGCTCGTTCCCGTTGTAGGGGAGTTCGAACGCGACCCCGCCGTCCCAGGCAGCGTACAGGAGCGACTCGGTGGTGTGCATCATCGAAACGTCGACACGACCGCCGTCGAGGAGCGCGAACGACTCGGTCGTCGTTCGTTCCGGATCGAACGGGTGAAGCCACGGGGCGTTGAAGTAGATCGCGTTCGTCAGGACGAGTCTCGTCAGCGTGTCGATCGCGCCCTCGGGAATCAGGTCGACGATCCGGTTTGCGGTCTGTTCGGCGACCCAATCGTTGATCGTCCTCCGTGCTGCGGACGGATCGCGGGCGAAGTCGAGCTCTCGCAGCCCGGCCCGGTAGTCCGTTTCGAGTGCCGCGACGAAGGATTCGAGAAGCGGGAATCCGGCTTGCGTCCACATCGCGTTCACGACGTGGAACGCGAACCCTTCGCCCTCGTACGGCGCCGCCGGGGTTCCCCGCGCGCTCAGCGTCTCGTCGAGCGCGGCGAAGGCCGCGCCGAGCGCGTCGGGGTCGGCGTCCCATCGCAGCGTTGCGGCGATCTGCGCTGCCGTAACTCCGCGCGCGCCGGCGAGCGTCATCGCCAGGGCGGCGAAGACGCTGTATGGCGAGACGAACAGGTTCCCGGGTTCGGTCCGCAGCGCCCGATACAGGTCGAACGCGAACGTCCGACCCGCGGCGGCGGGGACGCACAACCCGACGGCGACGAGTTCGGCTCCGTCCGCCTCCGGTTCCTCGCTGACTGTCGTCACAGCGCGCTCCGTCTCACGGTTTGCATCCTCGTTGCATCCCGCGCCGACGAGCAGGCACGCGACGAGCGTGAGACAGAGGACTCCAAGGATCGGCTTCACCGTTCTTCGCGTCACTCCGATCACCTCGGTTCGGATTCGCTGTTCTCGTTCGCCAAGGGTAGCATCTGGACTGACGGAGGCCGAACCGGGCGGCGTGCCCGGGCACGACCGGAGGGTCCCGAAGGAGGGCGCGATGACCTGGACGGAGCTTCTCAAGGCACAAGCGGAGTCTGCCTACGCGTCGACCGAACGGTTGATCGATCTCGTGGACGACGACGGCCTCGGCTGGAAGCCGGCGACCGGCGAAAACTGGATGACGACTGGGCAGCTCCTGCGGCACGTGGCCGACGCGTGCGGGGCGCCGTGCCGAGGGTTCGTCACCGGCGACTGGGGGATGCCCGACGGATTCGATCCGAGCGAGCTTCCGCCCGAGGAGATGCTCCCCCCGGCGGAGAAGCTTCCGACGGTCGGCAGCGTCGCCGAGGCGAAGCGCCTGCTCGCCGAGGACAAGGCCGTCGCCCTCGAGATGATCGAATCGTGCGGCGAGGAGGATCTGGCGAACCGCAGAGTGAGCGCGCCGTGGGATCCGCGCGAGGAGATCCTCGGCCGATCCCTTCTTCAGATGATCGGGCACCTCGCGGGGCACAAGGCCCAGCTCTTCTACTACCTGAAGCTCCAGGGGAAGCCCGTCAACACCTCGCACCTGTGGAGCGGGTAGTCGGACGCGTTCAGAGCCGCTTCCGGAAGTAGATCCGGCTCTGCCCGGGTGCGTAGTCGGGGAGTTCGGCGAACGCCTCGTAGCCGAGCCGGCGATAGAACTGGGGCGCCTGGAAGCCGAGGGTGTCGACGTGGGCGTGGGTGCATCCGCGCGTGCGACCCAGATTCTCGATCGCCTCCATCAGTCGGCGTCCGAGCCCGGTGCCGCGCCGCTCCTCGGCGACCCAGAGGAGGCGGACGGAGAGCCAGGTCCAGCTGATCGCTCCCGTCACGCCGCCGACGAGGGTGCCCGCTGCGTCGCGGGCGACGACGCCGACGGAGTGGAAGCCCGGGTCGCCGATCGCCGCTCGCGCATGCTCCTCGAGCGCGGCTTCCAGTCGTGCCACGACGGCGTCCGAGACGGGGGTTTCGATCACGAGACGTGGGTCATCCATGGCCGGATTGTCGAGTTCGGCGGGGCGGCGAACAAGCGGGAGCGGGTGTCGCTGAGTGCTGTTCGCCTGGACCTTGATCGCTTCACGCGATCGGCTATCCTTCCCGCGCACTGCGCATCCGGCAATGGGGTCTGCCGTAACCGCCGCATGGGGCTGATGACTCCTGCCTCGATCCTGAACGTAGAGGAAGGAGATCCTCATGGCAGAACTGCTCGCCGTCGGTGCGGGAGGCTTCCTCGGTGCGGTCGCCCGCTACGGGTTCTCGCGGGCGCTTGCGCTTCTCGCCACGGGGCTTCCGTGGTTGGCGACGACGGGCGTCAACACGCTCGGCTGCTTCGCGCTCGGCCTCCTGATGGGTTCGCTCGACCGGTGGGCGTCGATTTCCGCGCACGCACGCCACTTCCTGATCGTCGGGCTCCTCGGATCGTTCACCACGTTCTCGACATTCAGCTGGGAGTCGCTCGAGTTCTTCCGAAGCGGGAACGTGCGGGCCGGCATCGGGCACATCGTGGTGAGCGTCGCCCTCGGCCTCGCCGCCGCCGTCGCCGGGTTCCTCCTCGTCCGGCGGTGACGGGAGCCCTCGCGCGCCCTCCGTCGCGTCCGGTGGGACGTATACTCCGGGCTGACGGGGAAAGGACGGGATGAATCTCGCGGTCCTGCTTGCACTCGCGTCCGGCGCGACGTGGGCGATCGGGATGACGGTCGCCAAACCTGCGCTGCGTCACATCGACCTTCCGTCGTACATGCTCGGTCGGTGGCTGCTCGTCGCCCCGCTCGCCCTCGCCTACGCGGCGATCACCGGATCGCTCGGGTTCCCCGGCGTCTACGCGGTCGGGATGGCCGCGCTCGCCGGTGCGCTCGACTCGGCCGTCGGCGGGTTCTTCTACCTCCTGGCGATGGAGCGGACGCCGGCATATCAGGCATCGACCCTCGCCAGCACCGCGCCGGTCTGGGGCGTGACGACGGCGATCCTCCTCCTCGGAGAGCCGGCGCGATGGCAGGTTCTCGCCGCCGCGCTCCTCGCCGTGGTCGGGGCGTTCCTCCTGGTCGGGCGGCGGGTGCGGATCCGGGATCACGCCCTCGGATCGGCGTTCGGCCTGCTGACGGGATTCGTGTGGGGATTCGCGGAGACGATCCCCGCGAAGCTGGCGCTCGACGCGGGGCTGTCGCCGGTCTCGCTCCTGTTCGTGTTCGCCTGCTCCGGCTTCGTCACCATCGCCGCCGCCCTGCCCCTTCTGCGCTCGCGGTACCCGCGCCGGATCGATCGAACGGGCGCCGGTCTCACCCTCCTGTCCGCGGTCGGCGGGGCGTTCCTCGGCTGGTTCTTCTGGTTGTCGGCGCTCGACCGAGCCCCGGCGAGCATCGTCTCACCGATTCGCGGTTCGACGCTTGTCTTCGCGCTCGTCTACTCGATCCTCTTCCTGCGCGAGCGTCCGCATCGGATCGCGCTTCTCGGCGTCGCGCTCGTCCTCGGGGGCGTGCTGTTGGTCTCGACGACGGCGTAGACGTTCGGGTGATGGCTTGGCCTCGTCGGGCGGTGGTCGAACGCGGGTCGTGGCCCTAGGTGCTTCGCCACGCCTCCGCGTTCGACGCGCGGAACCGCCCGTCGGAGATCCCTCCACGGGAGATCTCCGATGCTTCCGTTGCGCTTCCGCATCGCGCGCCCGTTGTGCCTCTCCGGTGCAGGACGCCCCACGCTGTGTTGCGGGGCGTCAACTCGGCTCCCCGGCGCGTCGCCGTGCGACGTCTTCCCCGAGGGCGAACGCCTCTCGCAGCCGCTCCGGCGTCCGATCGATCGGCACGTCGCGGCCGGTCTCCGGATCGTAGGTCTGACAAGCGAGGGCGTGCGCTCGACTGCCGAGTCCGGTCGCGATTCGCTCGAGCCACTCGATCATCGACCCGTAGTAGTGTCGGTAGCCGATCAGGAGGACGAAGTCCTTGTTCCCGAAGTACGTCGGCGTCACGACGGCTTCGAGACGGTCGAACAGCGTCTTCAGCTGCGAGGTCATGTACCCCCAGAACATCGGGGTCGCCATCACGACGACTTCGGCGTCACGGAAGACGGGATAGACGGTCTGCATGTCGTCCTCGACGACGCAGCCGTTCCCGCTCGCGCAGCCCATGCACGTCTCGCCCCGGCAGTGGGCGATCTCCATCTCGATCGGCCGGACGTGGGTGACCTCGTGCGCGGACTCCCCGCCGAGTCCGCGGACGAAGTGCTCGGCGAGGGTATCGGTGTCTCCCCCCGTCCGAGCGCTTCCGTGCAAAACGATGACCTTCAAGGTCGAACCGACCTCCCTCCCGCGTAGACGATAGATCGTCGAGCAGAGGCGTCTCGCAGTCGTCTTCCCGACGACTTGCGGAGGGCGTTGCGGCGATTGACTGAACACCTTCCGCGGGGTAAACGTCATACATGTGAACACGCACTCAGGAGGAGGTCACATGAGGTTCAGTCTTCAAGAGATGCTTGAGACGATTCGGGCTTCGAGCGGATCGCCCGCTCTCTCGGCAGTCGTGGTCACCAGCGAGGAGATCGTGGATGCCGCCGCGGTCGGAGTGAAGCGCCTCGGCGAGATGGACGAGATCTCAGTCCACGACATCTTCCACGCGGGCTCCAACGCGAAGGCGATGACGGCAACGATGTGCGGGAGCCTCGTATCGGAGGGCGCGCTGGCGTGGGACACGACTCCCAAGGACGTCTTCTCTTCGGATGACACGGAGTTTCTTCCCGCCTACGAGCGGGTGACACTCCGGCTCCTTCTCATGCATCACGCCGGGGTCCCCCCGTACACGGATGATGAGGCCGACGACTACGTGATCCCCGATCTGTCCGACGTTCGCCGGGATGGGCAGATCCGAGCCTTCTCGGAGTGGGTGCTCGCGAACCGCCCCCCGGTGGTCGAACCTGGGACCGAATTCTCGTACTCCAACGCCGGGTACGCGATCGCGGGGGCGATGGCCGAAGCGGCGACCGGCCTTCGATGGGAAGCCCTCCTGCAGAAGCACGTCTTCGAACCGCTCGGGATTTCGGCCATGGCCGGCAAGGGGTGGCCGGCGAAGAGCGATTCGAGTCAACCGTGGGGGCACCTTGGCGAGGAGGGAGACTGGCGGCCTCATCCACCGAACGATGCGTATCAGCTCTCTCCGTGCTTGGCCCCTGCGGGCGACGTCGGCCTCTCGATTTCGGACTACGGCAGGTTCCTGCAGGTCCACTTGCGCGGACTCCGGGGGAAGGAATCCATCCTTCCGAGCCCGTTGGTCCGGGATCTTCACAATGGTGGGGAGCCTGGAACGGGAATGGGATGGAACGTCAAGGAGTTGAAGCGGCTGCAGGGCTTCGGTCTCTTGAGCACGCACGGCGGAAGTGCAAGGACGTTCATCATGCTGGCTGCCGTCGCCCACCGGGTCGACCTCGCGGTTGGGGTCGCTGGGAATTGCTGGGGAACGCAGGCCGAGATCGACGGCATGAAGGACATCTTCATCGAGTACGCGAAGCGCGCGTAGAACGACGATCTCCTACGGGTCCGGGAGCCATGCGATCGGGGAGAGGCGGAAGCGATCGTCTCTGCCCTCGCCCGTCTGGCGTGCGCCTTGTCGGGACGATCCCCCGCCACTTGTCCCCCGCCTCCGCTCCGGCTAGGCTGGGCTGGCCCGGAGTCTCGAACGGGAAGGAGGCGCCCGCTTGGCCCACACGCACTGCCGACGCTGCCTCCTCCCCGCGGGCAAGTTCCACGTCGAGCTCGACGCGTCGGGGCTGTGCAACTACTGCCGGTTCTGGGACGAGACGAAAGCGCAGATGCTCGACTTCGACGCGCGTCGGCCGCTTTTCGTCGATCGATTGGAGCGGTTTCGGGGTCGGTTCCACTACGACGCCGCGATCGGGATGAGCGGGGGGAAGGACAGCACGTACGTCCTCCATCGGCTCACCGAGGCCTACCGTGCGAAGGTCCTGGCGGTGACGTTCGACAACGGGTTCCTGACCGACTACGCCTGGCACAACATCCGCGAGATCGCCCGCGCCACCGGGGTCGATCACTTCGTCTACAAGCCGGATTGGAACGCATACCGCCCGTTCTACCGCGCCGCCGTGCGCAAGCTCGGGGATCCGTGCTTCGCCTGTTCGGTCGGCGGATACATCCTCTCGATCCGCGGGTGTCGGAACCTGCGGATTCCGTTCTTCATCCACGGTCGGTCGCCGATGCAGATGTTCCGGCACTGGTACCCGGGGACGCGGGACCTCGGCGTCGGCGTCCTCCGCGGAAACCTGCGGGAGCACTCCGTCGACGCGCTACGCGCCCAGTACCGAACCCTCATCCATCGGATGCGGTGGCTCCTCGTCTACCTCGTCCCTGATCCCCGACGACGCGGAAGGATCCTCCGGGAGCTGCTCGGCGGCGGGATCGGGCGCGACGACGTCGTTCCCGAGTTCCTCGCGTTCTTCCTGTTCGAGCCGTACGACGAGGTGGCGATCGTCGACCACCTCGAAGGCCTCGACGTCGGATATCGCCGTCCGGAGAACCACGCCGTCCTCGGCCACGGGGACTGCCTGATCCACGACGCGGCCGCGTTCCTGTACGAGAAGCACCACGGCGTGAATCGTGTCCTCCCCGACGTCGCGGCGATGCTCCGTCGCGGCGAGGTCGAGCACGACGAGGCGCGCGCCATCCTGCGCGCCAACACGCCGTCGGAGGAGGCGGTCGAGACCTCCGTCGGGCACCTCCTCGAGCGGATCGAGATGCCGCGCGCCGAATTCGACGCGGTCGTCGATCGGCTGCGCCGGAAGGGCGGCCGGATGCCGTCCGGGTGACGTGGCGAAGGGAGGTCGCGCGATGAGGGTCTGGCTTCTCGGTCTGACGGCGGCACTTGCGGCACTTGCGGCCTATCTCCTCCTCTGGCCGGTCCCGATCGAGCCAGCGCGCTGGAGACCGCCAAAGGCACCGGCACTCGCAGGCGACTACGCGCCGAACGACGCGCTGGCGGGCGTGGAGCGACTCGCGGTCGGGTTCGCGCCGGAGAGCGTCGCCGTCGCTCCGTCGCGCGACGTCTACGCCGGCCTCGAGGACGGGTCGATCGTCCGCTGGTCCGACGGCGCGCCGGAGACCGTCGCCCGGATCGACGGGCGTCCGCTCGGGATGGGATTCGACGAGGTCGGCGATCTCGTCGTCTGCGACCTCGACGGGCGACTCCTTGCGATCGATGCGGACGGCGGCGTGCGCGCGCTCGTGACCGCGGTTGACGGGCGCCCGCTCGGCCTGGTCAACGACGTCGCCGTCGCCGCCGACGGGACGATCTACTTCAGCGAGTCGTCGACCGAGACGACGGACACGCTCCTCGACCTCCTCGAGCACCGCGGGAACGGGCGATTACTCGCCCATCGGCCCGATACCGGCGAGACCGAGATCCTGCTCGACGGGCTCTACTACGCCAACGGGGTCGCCGTCAGCGCGGACGGATCGTTCGTCGTCGTCGTCGAGACGACCGAGTACCGCGTCCGTCGGCTCTGGCTCGACGGGCCACGGAAGGGGGAGAGCGACGTCTTCGTCGACAACCTCCCCGGATTTCCCGACGGGATCTCGTGCGACCTCGATGGCACGTTCTGGCTCGCGCTGATGAATCCGCGCAACGCGTTCATCGACTGGGCGCTCGAGCGCCCGTGGATCCGGAAGGTCGCCGCCCGCCTTCCGCTCGCCTGGTTCGCCGGGGCTGCGCCGCGCTACGGATTCGTCCTCGGCCTCGACGCCGACGGGGACGTGATCCGCAACCTGCAGGATCCGACCGGCAGACACTTCGCCGGGATCTCGTCCGTCGTCCGGCACGAGGGAACGCTCTACCTCGGGAGCCTGCTCGAGGATGCGATCGGAGCTCTCGCGGCTCCATAGGATCTGGATTGACCGGTCTTGTGGCGACCCGGCACGCCGGCTAGTCTTCTCCTCCGATCTGCGAGATGTGTCGAAAGGAGCCTCACCGTGAGAACCGCCCTGGTGGTGATCGACGTTCAGCCCGTCTGGCTCGAGATGGCCGAGTTCCGAACCATCGACGGCGACGACCTGGTGGAGAAGTGCTGTGCGCTGATCGAACGCGCGCGAGGCGAAGGTGTTCCCGTCATCTACATCGAGCACACCGGCGAAGCGGTGATGCCCGAGGGGACGCCGACCGAGGCGATTCGGACTCATCGCGATCTCGCGCCGGGCCCCGGCGATCCGGTGGTGTTCAAGTCCTACCAGAGCGCGTTCGTCGAGACGAATCTCGCCGACGTGCTTTCGGAGCGCGAGATCGGCCGAACGGTGATTTGCGGTCTCTCGACCTTCGGATGTGTTCAGGCGACCGTGTTGTTCGCCAAGCTCCTCGGGTACGAGACGGCAGTCGTCGCTGACGCCGTTGCGGGTTCGAATGCAGAGGGCTTCCCCGCGCGTGAGCGGATTCCTCCGCTTCTCGGCGGGTGGAAGGCGTGCGGCATCGAGATCCTCGGGCCGCAGGTCGATCCGTTTGCGGCGTAGGCTTCGCGGATCGTCCGACGGGGTGGCCGTCTATGCCATCTCAGCGATCGCGTTGAGGCAACGGTCGACCTCCCCGCGGGTGTTGTAGTGGTTGATCCCGATCCGGACGAGCCCGCCGTCCTCCGTGAGGCCGAGCCGGTCGATCGCGTGAACGGCGTAGAATTCGCCGTCCCAGACGAAGATCGCCCGTTCGCCGAGTCGTCGCGCGACCTCGCGCGGGGCGACCCCGTCGACGGTGAATGAGACGACCGGCACTCGCTCTCGGAGTCGACCCGGGTCGGTGATTCCGTAGATCCGAACGCCGCGGATCGCTTGCAGTCCCGCGATGAGGTGCGACGTGAGCGCCCGCTCGTGGGTTTCGATGGCTGTGAACGCGCGGAGGATCTCGTCGCGGAAGGCGCCGGTCCCCGGCGGCTCGCCGAAGCGTCGTCCGACCGTCGCCAGGTACTCGACCGCCGCCGCCGCGCCGGCCATCCCCTCGAAGTTCGGCGTGCCCGTCTCGAACTTGTCGGGTGGTGCGTCGTCCGCCGGGATCACCTTGTAGGCGGGGAGCGTCGCGAGCAGCTCCCGGCGCCCCCAGAGAACGCCGAGGTGCGGGCCGAACAGCTTGTAGGTGGAGAAGACGAGGAAGTCGGCGTCGATCGCGCGGACGTCGATCGCGCCGTGCGGCGCGTACTGGACGGCGTCGACGTAGATCCACGCTCCCGCGTCGTGGGCCCACCCGCCGATCTGCACGGCGTCGTTCACCGTGCCGACGGCGTTCGACGCGGCGCCGACGGCGACGAGCTTCGTTCTCGGACCGATCGCTGCCTGCATCGCGTCGAGGTCGAGAGTGCAGTCGGCCGGATCGAAGTCGATCCGACGGATCACTGCGCCCTGTTCCTCGAGGGCGATCCACGGGGCGACGTTGGCGTCGTGATCGAGGGCCGTCACCACGATCTCGTCACCCGGCTCAAGGGTCCGTCCGATCGCGCGGCTCACGTTGAACGTCAGCGCCGTCATGCTCGGGCCGAAGACGATCTCGTCGGCGCTCGGCGCGTTGACGAGGCTCGCCATCGCCGCGCGCGCGGCGGCGACTGTCGCGTCGGTCCGGCGTGAGAACTCGAATACCCCGTGGGCATTGGAATTCGCCTCGGCGTAGTAGCGGGCGATCGCGTCGACGACCGAGGCGTGGACCTGCGTCCCGCCCGGCCCGTCGAAGAACGCAATCGGCCGTCCGTCGAGCGTCTGTCCGAGCGCCGGGAACTCAGCGCGCAGCGTGTTCAATCCGTTCTCCGTCAGCGGCATCGTGCCTCCCGTGCTGTCTGCCCGATTCTAGAGCAGAAGGCGGCAACGATCACCGCCCGTGGCCTGCGTATTGGATGTCATGCTATGATCGGCTCATCCTTCTGACGCAAACGGAGGTTGGAGTGGCAGCTGAGGCAAAGGAGTGCACGTGCGAAGGCTTCCTGGACGAGTTCATGGAGATCGAAGACCACGTGAAGGACCGGTCCTTCCTCTTCATCCTTGGTGCCGGGGCGTCGATCACGTCAGGCATTCCAGGTGGAGCTTCCCTCGCGAGGAAGTGGCTTGAGGAGTACCGGGTTCGGCGAGTCGGCAGCAGCGGTCCTTCTCTCGAGGAGTGGGCAACGCCTGAGTCCCTCGGGATCGAGGATTTCGATCTCAGTCGAATCGCCGAGTTCTACCCCGATATCTACGATCTGCGGTTCGGGGAGGATCAGGATCGAGGACAGGCGGCCCTCGAGAAGGAGATGGAGACAGCGAAGCCGGACATCGGGTACTCGATTCTGGCGCAGATCCTGGCGAAGAAGAGACACAAGACGGTCATCACGACGAACTTCGACAATCTCGTTGCTGATGCCCTTGCTCTCTACACAGACACCTTCCCGCTCGTGTGTGGGCACGAATCTCTCGTTGGTTTCGTGCGTGCGAGAATGCGGCGGCCGTTGGTCGCCAAGGTGCATCGAGATCTCCTGCTGGACCCGAAGAGCTTGCCGGAAGACATCAGCGAGCTGGACGAGCGATGGGTCAGAGCCCTCACGACCCTCCTGCAGGCGTTCATCCCGGTGGTGATCGGCTATGGCGGGAACGATGGCAGTCTCATGGGGTTCCTTGAGAAAGTCCCGTCAGACGTGCTCAAGAGGGGGATTCATTGGTGCTATCGGGTGACGGATGGCAAGCCGTCGGACCGGGTTCAGAGCCTTGTCGCCAAGCACAGCGGACGCCTTGTGCCAATCCTAGGGTTCGACGAGCTGATGGTGCAACTGAACGAGCGCTACGAGTGGCCGCCCCTCGTCGAGGCCATGGAGAAGGAATCGCGAGACAGAGTGACCCGGTACCAGAAGCGATTCGAGGAGCTTCTGTCGCGGGTCCGGGAAGCGGCAGCAGCCAGCGAAAGCGCAGTCTCTGCAGCACCTGTCCTCCGTGCGCTTGAAGACACCGTCTCCAGAGCGGGCTCTTGGTGGCAATGGAACTTGATGGCTCAAGCGGAATCGGATCCGGAGCGCAGAGAGGCTGTCTATCGAGACGGCATGGAGGAGCTTCCCCGAAGCTTTGAACTTGCAGTCAACTTCGCGATCTTCATGACGCGTGTGCGCAAGGACCACGACGAAGCGGAGCGGCTGTATCGCCGAGCGCTGGAGCTTGATCCGGACAACGCGACCAGCACGGGCAACTTCGCAAACCTCATGACGGACGTGCGCAAGGACCACGACGAAGCGGAGCGGCTGTATCGCCGAGCGCTGGAGCTTGATCCGGACAACGCGACCAACATGAGCAACTTCGCTGCTTTCATGACGAATGTGCGCGAGGATCACGGCGAAGCGGAACGGCTCTATCGCCGAGCGCTGGAGCTTGATCCGGACGACGCGAACATCGCGGGCAACTTCGCGGGGTTCCTCATTGCGCAAGGACACCTTGGGGAGGCTCTCGAGCACCTGAAGACTGCGTGGCGATTGGCCGAGAGTTCGCCAACCCAGTTGTCCGCCGAGATTCTCATCTACTGGTGCCTGCTTGCACGGCTCAGGGCGAAGAATGCCGATCCCGGATTGGCGAGACTGAAGACCCTCCTTCTCCCACCAGGGTACGAGCGCGAGCCTTGGACCTTCGACGTCGTTCTCGAAGCGGTGAAGGGCTCGATCGATCCTGACGATTTCGATCTCTACGTTGCCTTGGCGGCGGCAATCCTTGACGAGGCCAGACTTGAACTGCTGAGCGCTTTCCCGCATTGGGCGGCGATCGAGGCGATTCCGCTGGACGAACCGTGGGACATGGCTCCCTAGCCTGTCGTATTCCGTAGTACTGTTTACAGGTGGCCGGTTGAAGTAGGCGGGAAGAAGAGGGTCACCAGTGCAGAATCACCAGGTAGTCACAACACAACCTGGGAGGACTGCCGATGACCCTCGA
>Ga0180434_10003606_pt1 | contig 19614 bp, 9 predicted proteins | sample SS_ome_7_FD_132453 | JGI IMG/M metagenome (GOLD analysis project Ga0180434, IMG submission 132453) | Hypersaline lake sediment archaeal communities from the Salton Sea, California, USA - SS_1_D_2 metaG | ecosystem: Environmental > Aquatic > Non-marine Saline and Alkaline > Hypersaline > Sediment...
GACATACAGTATGGGACGCTTGGCTTCTGCTATCGCCTCGGCTGCGAGCTTGATCTGGCGTGGATTGCCTTCGTAATTGGGCTTGTAGCCGGGCAGCTCCATTTCCTTGGGAAGCTCGTCATCCACGATATCGTTGGTCACATCGTAGGGCAGGTCGATGACAACCGGACCGGGCCTCCCTGTTGATGCTATGTAGAAAGCCTCATTGATCGTCCGCCTTAGATCACGGATGTTCTGCACAAGAGTAGTGTACTTTGTGATCGGGCGCATGATGCCGGTGGTATCTGCTTCCTGGAAGGCGTCATTGCCGATCAGAAAGGTTTTCACCTGGCCCGTAATAGTCACGACTGGTGATGAGTCGAAGTTGGCCGTCGCAATACCGGTCGTCGTATTTGTCGCGCCAGGACCGGAAGTCACGAGGCATACACCTACTTTGCCACTTGCACGAGCATAGCCATCCGCCGCGTGCGATGCACCTTGTTCATGGCGGGTGAGAATTACTTTTATTGGCGATTTCTCAAGGACATCGAAGATCGGTATTACCACGCCCCCGGGTATTCCGAAGATGACTTCGACACCTTGTTCGACCAGACTATCTATAAGGACTTGTGCACCTGTTCGTTTCATTTTTCCCCCTGACCAGCGGGTCAAACATGAAAATAAAACGGCGGGCAATCAACTAACCCGCCCGATAAACCAGAACACGCATTACTTTCACAAGAGGCCCACGTTTACCAGCAATATCATAACCGGACTAGGTGGGATGTCAAGTTGAGAGTAGTCTGACCAAAACGATATGACCAACTCGACAGTGTAAGATGTAAACCTGCATACCCTCATCCATCTCCAGTCTGCATGCGGGTCATATCGAGGTTATGCATCTCGGCAACTGCCAACATCGCGATCGAACACCTTTTGAAAGCCTTGTCAATCCGAGATTCTTGTATCGACTCGGAGCCGAGGATGGTTGGCCAAGGTTTGACCCCTTCTCAGATGTTTCTGTGTGCTACTCTGGTGGATTCAATAGGTCATAGATCTTTCTGACGAGCCTCACGTCACTGGCCGTCATTAGCAGTTGATTGTTGATGAGCACCATTGGGGCATAACGTATATGCAGCTCTTTTTGGAGCTTGAAATTTCTGTCCATCAACTCCACCCCCCGTCTGCCTTGAGCGCATCTTTGGACCTTTTCGAGGGGGATATTGACAGTTTTCAAGCTCTGCGTTCCTGCCCAAGGCAAGCCGAAGAACCCTCTGTACTCTGTCAGGTATTTGTAGAAGTGCTCTGGATAGTCCTTTTGTATGCAAAGCTGCCAAGTAGAGTGTTTCAACTCAACGATCCCGTTGGCACTGCTATAGCGAGAAGAAACTCCCGATGGCCATTGCCGCAGTTCCGTGGAGCTTGAGGGTGAATCCGACACAAGATAGTGGAAATTGCAGTATCCCTTTCTCAAGGCCGCGTGACTGATCAGACCTGTCTCCACGCGAAGAGAGCTTTCGCTATGCGGTTCAACCCAAACATCAATACCGCCAACTTTTGGCTTTCGGTTGGGGAAGTAGCTGATTGCATTCAGTCCGGGGTCGAGCAGCATGTAGTCGCCAAAATCAGCCAACTCATTTCTGATGCGATCGTACCGAGGGTGTTCTTGCACATTTTTGCCAAGAAGGTAGGATGGGAAAGAATTCAACTCATACTTTTTCGCTAGCTTTTGAGCAAGCGGATCTTCATACGCAAGCGACCGAACACGACAGTAGGGGAAGAGCCTGAGCAACGACTGCAATCCCGGTCCGGAGTAGCACACCGAACAATCATTGGCGGGCGCGTTGATGGCGATTAATTCGAATGGACTGGGATCATGGAGTGTACACTTTGCATCGAGAGTGCCCGCGCCCACACATATGCCTATTCTGCCGGGCTGGTCGCAATCTGCATCTTTCAGGCAGGCAGGCTCCTCCGTACAAAGCGGCAGGTCCGGTTGAGATTGACAGACCGAACTCATAATATCCAGAATCCTGATGGGGACGTCACTTTCTGTTCCGTTGATGAGTACCGTTGGCGAGGCCTTGATATTCAAAGCATGCGCCCGAGCTATGTTTTTGCGAAACATCTTTTCACCTTCAGGACCAGTCGACAATTGTTCGACAGCGTCTGCGTCGATTCCGTTCTGCAACGCACAGACCCGCCAGTCGCCTCCCCGGATATCTTTGTTGCGACACAAAATGTACTTTCGATACCTATCTGGATAGAGTTCCATAATTACGGCTTGGCGAATGTCTTCAGCCACTTCAGCGGGTCCATGGAGGCTTGCGAAAGGTCCCTCCGACGGTTCCGGCTCTCCGGAGCATGCGATTTCTTCTTCGAAGCGCAACCTTCCACTATCTTCCGCGCTTGGCTCTACCGTTTCTGCATCTATTTCTTGCTGATCGCGAGCAACAAAGTGCAGACGGAATTCGACACGGTCTCCGACCTTTTCTAGCCAATCGAAAAGCAGTTCTTCCGTCTTCATCCCGTAGGGACACATGCTCATCGTGAAAAGCTCAATCAGCGGTTTACTTGCGGACACGACTGGCGTAGTGGGCGGTCTCTTCACGACCGGTGAGGGCGTCGGCGGTACAAAGTGCTTGTGATCGATTTCACCTGCGTATCGCTGTTGCTCAAACTCGAAGTCTGGCGAATTGCTCTCATCATGGCACTGAGCACACAGTGTCGCTTCAACCGTTTTGCGTATGTTCGTCTTCGCAGGATTCAGCACATGTTCGCTGGCGGGGCCGTGGCATGACTCGCAAGACACATTGCGTAGTCCAGGTGTGCCGATTGTCGGATCGTAGCCACCTTCGTGACCAAACCCCGTGGTATGACACGACTGACAAGAGGGCAAGAGATGACGCTGACCTTCGTAGAGCGAGTCGAAAGCATGAGCGTGCTTTGTCTGGCGCCACTGGGCGAACTGATCCTTGTGACAATCCGCACAGACCTCGGCTCCCACGTATGCTCGATCTGCTTTGGGCAGCGGTTTGATCGGCTTCGTATGAAACTCAGCTTTTGTTGCTGTCTCAGCGCGGAATGCTGCCAGCACTTCTTCGACGCCACGGTCTCTTGGCACTTTGGCATCGAGTGGCAAGCGAACAATACCCAATATGTGCAGACCTTTCCCGTCGATCTCGGCATCCACTCTGCCCAGGGAAATCCCATTGGGTTCGCAGTGCACGACAGTCACGCTGCCGATCTTTTCAGATTCAGGTCCACTGTCGGCGCTCACGATAAGATCGACCCCTCTTACTGCCGCCAAATCGACAAGCACGTCACGGGGCACGGATGCCAATACCACCACAACGTCTGCCTGCTTCTTGAGGTCGCTGACAACTCGCGATGCGGCCGGAACGACCTCTTCCCAATGTTCCTTTGCTGAAGCGGGGGCCGTGTGTTCTGGATATGCAAAACCGACCAAGCCGACCCGCCAGGGGCCAATCTCTGCAACTCCGGCGCTTCGCATTTTGATGTCAGCATATTCGTTTGGCACACGCAGGTTGGCAGATACCAATGGCACGTCCGCACCGAAGTGAGATTCACGAAGAATATCGGCAAGCCATTCCCAACCGAAACGGAGTTCGTCAGGAGAAAGGTTGATTGCAGCGTGGCCAAGCAGTGTCAGCAATTGCAGATAGGTAGAGCTGCGGTGTTTGTCGAATGGCTCTTCTCCGTCAAATACACCGCCGGCGTCGAGAAGCAACACAGGAGCCTTTTCCATGCGAGCCTCAATTATCGCGTGTGTTCGACGCGACAGCCCCCCCAGATCAGGCGAGGCCACATCAAGGTAGCTGTGAGTATTACCGGTGAAAAGAATCACAAGTGGACTGGCCTTACCATTCGTTTCCGCTGCGGCCGACTTGTCGGAGGTTGAGAATACTGCGCTCAACAACAATAGCAGCGCCAGCAGGCGCGTTGTCCTATTACCAGTTCTACACTCGATTAGCATTATTTCTTACGCTGAGTCCAAAAAGTATTGAAAACAGGGACAATAGATTCTACCGGGATGGCAGACGCACGAAAAGTCTGTGGAAGCACGCGTTGAAAGTGTAGCAGGCTCAGGAGTCTTCATTCTCCCGTTCAATTGTGGCACGTATGGCGGGCGGGATGTACATATTCTCAAGTCCGTCGCGTGGAAGGCAGCGTGCGATCACGCGTATTTTCTCAGAAATAGGGAGGTTCAAGTCAACCATCAAGACCATACGACCTTTAACCTTGCAAAGACCACCGTCGCTGTCGAGTATTGAGTAGCGCAGTTCGATGCCAAGTTTATCTGCAAGGTCTTCGAGAAGGTCCAGAACCCTTTCGGGGATCATTGTCTCTCCGATTTTCACAACGTCACACAAGGAAACGCCGCCCGCCCGTAGGGTAGGTTTCGCGGTCTCACTGCAGAGGTCCGCCCAAAAGAAACCGGCACGCGCCAGAGTATCTGGGCACGTGCCGGGTAGTATAGCCCGTTATACACTCGATCTCAACAACAATGGACCGGGCAAACGTGACACTGAAAACTGACAATCCTCACTTGAAGCTAAAGATGTCCTTGAGCTTTATCTTCAAAGGCGCAGACGGCTTGGACTCCTTGCCGTCCTTGTCTTTGTAAACGACGAATACGTAGAAGTCGAGCTCGGGTCGAAGTCCACGCACAATCTGCCCTGATTCCTTCCAGTTCTGCGCGAGCTTCAACGCTCCGGTACCATCGGGATAGGCGCTGACCCAGATGTCATAACTCTGTGCGTCAGGGACCGTCTCAAAGTTCACGTGGCATTTTCTGCCGTCCGGTCGATAATGTGGATCCTCGACCGAGATCACCTTGGTCGGTGCACCGACGCCAGAGACCATCATCTTCTCGATCGGGTTCTCCATTCCCGGTACACCTTCGGGTATCGGCATACGAAGCCTTGAGAGCTTTACTGCTTTTTCTGTTTTGTCGAAAGGCTTTGCATACTCGACATACAGATCACCCAGCAACACGTCTTCGCCGTTCGTGGGTTGAGGATCGTTGACATACATCGCGTGCGTCCTTCGCTCGACAATTACCTTTTCGAGCGAGAGCGGCAAATCAATGACGCCGTCACCTTCTTCCGGATGACCCCACCACGTGGTGCCCAGCTCACGATAGGAATCGTACTCGGCGTGAGAAGGCATCTCGAAGCGAATATAACGCCAGTCATCGAAGTTGAAGTAGCTGCGGCTATGCACGTCATCGCAGTTCCACTGATCCTTTGTTCCGACACTTATCCAGCGTTCGCCGGCTGCATCACGCAGGCAGTAGACCACACGACCCCAGTCGCTGGAAGCCTTGGCCCAAATACCGATATGACTCGCCTTGCCGGGAATCTCTATCGGCTTGTCAGGCAAGAGAGACGTGTAGTAGGGCATAGTCCTGCGTGGCTTGTTGTGCTTGCTCAGGTGAACTGCCAGAGCCTTCTTGCCCTTGTTCTTCGGAGCATTTACAACTCGGACGGCCATATTTCCGACTTTGCGGTCGACTTGAAGGTAACTGTTGTTTTCGTAAGACGGATCCGTATCAGTTGACATCGTCCATTCGCCATTGCCCATATTGGACAACACGACAGCATCAGGAGCGGGCACCGCGTCTGAGTGGTCAGGCTTGCCCAACAAGATGGTCGGATTATCACCAAGACCGTGAACGAAACAAGGTGACGGATCAATCTCGAATGAGACCTTGCCATTCTTGGCAGTCAGCTTGGTCTCGTTGTCCATCAGCGTGAAGTGCTGGACCTTAGCGCCGGCCGGCACCTTGACGGTGACGGGCCTCTTGCCGCGAATCGTCCAGATGGCGTGCACCAGCTCGCCGGTCTTGTAGTGCTTGAACTGCATGGCGTATGTCGACAAGCTGCCGGTCGGGATCCACTTGTCGAAGTTCACGCGGTTGAGATGCCGTGTCATTGTGGCGAACGCGGCATAACCCTGTTTCGGGCTGCAGTGAGGGATCCTCTCGATAATACCAGCATTGCCGTAGTGCTCACCGCCGTAGTAGGAGGCAAAGTCAAATGCCTGCCAGGATCCGAGGAAGGTGTGCACGTCATAACCCATCATAAGCAGGTTGTGACGTGTGTACCGGTTTGCCTGCTCCTTGTAAGTGCAAGCTCCGGGAAGGGTCGGTATGAATGGCCCCTCGATCAGGATGAGGTATGGATCGTCGTGGCCAAACTTCTTGTACTCCTCACGAAGAGTCCAGATCCTGTGAGTGCTGATCTGATGAAGTTGTTGCTCGGGCATGCGCTCAAAGGCACAAATATCGAGAGCCGTTCCATCGAGAAGGTCAGGAGTAATGATCTTCTCTCGCAAGAAGGGCACAACAAACAGAGGATCGCCGTAGGGCATCAGCAGTTTGACGTCAGGCCAGCGTTTCTTGATGCCCGTTGCGTGAACTACAAACCGGTTTGACATATCTGTCATTATTGATCGTTCCCGATCAGTGAGAACGTATGGTTTGCCACCCCAATATTCGGCGAAGTTGCCGGTGGTGATGGTTCCGAGCACGGGTTCCGCCCAGAACATCATGAATTCCGGCTTTCTGAAGGGGTTAGGCTCGAAGAGATGCTCCGCGATGAACTCACCTGATTTTTCGATTGCCCATTCCCGGGTCCAGCCCTCTTTGTCCGGCGTATAGAACTTACCGAGCTTGTGACTGGGTACCTGATGCTGCCTCACAAAGTGGGTATTGAGATATCCGGCTTCTTCAGCCATTTTTCGGGCAATCTCTTCGTACTTCTCTTTGTCTTTTACTCCCGCCAGAGACTCTTCAATATCCCAGCTTCCTGTTTCAGCCCCTGCGTCGAACATGAGCTTCAGTCCGCGCAGACCTCTGCCAGGTCCACCCGGCCCGCAATGGACACCATTACCGTAGTCCCAAAAGCCATAAAGCGCACCTTTGCCGACTTCCCAATTGCCTCGCTCGCGGGTGTCAGACTGGATGCGGACAAGGCTTCGGTTCTCCACCCAATCTCTATCTTCGTCGGTCATTGTCAGAACGACTTTGTGATAACCATATTTCTCCAGTTCGATCTTGAATTTCACTTCGTGATCGATCGCGTTTGCGGGAACCGTGATGGTCTCTTCTTGATTCGTCGACTCCTTACCGTCGTCACTCAGAGTAGTCAGAACGAATTTCACCTCGCGGGGATCTGGTGTCCTGTTGTCCAGTGTGACAGTGTAGCTAGGCATATCGTCGGGACCAACCCAGACGTGTGCAAAATTGTCCGGATCAAATTCCATATGAACTGGTGGACGCTCAAGCGTCATCGCGTAGACATGAACGCCACTAGGCCTTCCAGCCGGGTGGAAGTCGTAGCAGATAGGGTCGGGGTATTCTCGGAACTGCCTGATCTCCTTGGTCAGCTCGATTTCATAGCGACCTGTGCCACCGTATACATTAGACGTGGGGGTTGCGAAAAACTTGTCCCAGTTTACCAGGCTTGAGATCTCGCCGGGCTGAATCGGGATCGTCACAAGATACAGATTGCCCTTTTTTCCGTTTTCCTGTTTCACGGGCAGGCGAACAACTTTGGAAGCTTTCTTTGAGAACAGAGGGGCACGGCCTTCAAAGTGTTTGGGGAAGCCGATGGACGGATAGTAGAACTGAGCCGTGATGACTGGAACGCTGTCATCATCACCGTCGGCTGCCGCAATGAAGTGGATGTTTGAGTAGAGGTCCGTCGGAACAGCCAATTTGATTCTGGCGGGATCGAGGTATCCTGCGTCCTGCCACCGCGGCATAGTCGTCAGGTACGCCTCGGCATTTGCGAAGTATACCCAGCTCCTTTCAATGTCGATGTGGTCATTACCTTTCTCATCGGGTTCGGGGAAAACGAACGGGATGTTGTTCACCATCGCCACCTTATCCGGCAACGGGAGCGACTCACGACTGATGCTGCTGCCCTTTATCTCAGATTCATTGACATAGCCTTTCAAGGCTACTGTCTCAAAGATCGGGTCTTTCGGGGCAAGCTTCTTGACGCGAACGGAAGAGATATAAGTGTTTGGGCCTAGTGTGAGACGGACATGTCCTGTGAAGCCTGACGTCTCGCCGGACTCATCACGCGCGAGACGATCCTCCAGGAAGATCTGGAACGCATTCTCACGGAGGATCAAACGCAGAGTCACCCATTTCTCTGTGGACTTTGGCACCAAAGCCATGTTGGATTCAACTGTCTTGCGAATTGCCTCCGGCCATTCGAGTTTCCTGGTGGTGTGGCCCTTGAAGTGAAGGCCGAAGTTGTAAGGACTGCTCTTGCGCTCTCCTTCGTATTGAGAGGCACAACTGATAGTGTTTCCATTGCCCGTGCCTGTGAGCTGAATTCTCAGGCCTTGCTCGGCCATGTCAGAGCTATCTTTCAAGCCAGCGTTCAGTGTGAGATATGATGATGCATACTCCGGCGCAGTGAACTTGACGCGCACCGAAAGCTCTGTGTCCGGCTCGAGGCGTTGGAGGCCAAGGAGCTTCACCAGATGTGCGTCAGCAGTGGAAAGAGCAGTATACTCGTCCACCTTTGTGACCGTTGGATCGACCGGATTGCCTTTGCTATCGACGTGTTTCCACATTAGTGGGTCCGAGCCGAGCACGTCGGATATCGTAGTTTTTTCTGCCGGTTTGGCCTCCTGTGTCCACCAAGGTTTGGCATGTGCACTGGCGCACATACATGCGAAGAGAAGAACACCCAGCATCATCCAACCATACGATTTTGTCTGATGAACAATTATTGTTCGCCCCATTGATTTCTCCCTGACAAAGGACCGTGAAGAGAAGGCAATCTAATAGTATCATAGATTTAAGCGGCATTATATGAATGCCATAGCTCAATGACAATATGCCACTTGTAACAAGTTGTAACGCCACATCATCGCCTCTGCAATTGGTGGGCAGTAGCAGGGAAGTGTAGTGAGAAGGACTGATGTGATGCAGTTTCTTCAGCGCCGTTTGAAGTGCTTTTCCAACTCCCTCAAAGACAGGCGCAAAGACGTGGGCCGACCGTGGGGACAGGCTTCGGGGCGTTCGGTGTCATTGCGTTTTCGAAGTAGCGACGCAATCTCTTCATCAGACAACGCGTCGCCAGCTTTCACGGCTGCCTTGCACGCTATCATCTGCATCAACTTGTTTCGCAGAGTGTCGACAACTTTCACCTCGCCGGAAGAACTCAATTCGTCAAGCAACTCTCGCATAAGCTGCGCCGGGTTTTCATCAGACAGCAGACTCGGCAAGGCGTGAACCGCTATGCTGCGATCACCAAATGGAGCAAGCTCGATCCCAAGTTGTCTTGCCGTCTCCACTGCCGACATCAGCAGCTCAATCTCCTGCTTGGACAGTTCGATGATTTCCGGCACAAGCAGCCTCTGACTCTCAAGCGGCGCCCGACTCAGTCGCCGCTCCATCTCTTCATATAGGATCCGCTCGTGAAGCGCGTGCTGGTCGATGATCTCCAGACCACCATCGCGTTCAACGACGATATATGAATCATGAACCTGCACAAACCTGTCAGGAGACGTAGGGCGGGGCACTTCGGAACGCGAACACCTGACTTCCCGTTCCGCCGTCGTATCCGACGGGCGTTTCGCACTTGGCGTTGGAAATGAAGCTGGCTCCCGCCAAGAGAAAGGCAGCGAGAACGTCGATACAGACTTGGCTGACTCTGGCGACCGTACGCTCCGCATCGACTCGGTTCCCGGTACCGGAATGTGGGGCTGAATGTCATGCGACGACAGCGCCTTCGAGACGGCCGACTGCACAGCTACAAAGACTTGCTGTGAGTTGCGAAAACGAACGTGCAGCTTTGTCGGCGACACATTCACGTCCACCTCGCGTGGGTCCATCTGTATGAAAAGAAACGCTGGCGGGAAACGTCCCGGAGGTAACAGACCGGTGTACGCGTTCATCAAAGCCCGCGTCAGACTTTTCTCGTGAACGAGGCGCCGGTTTAGGAATATCTTTTGAAGCTTGGCATTGCCACGTGATTCGCTCGGCGGAGCCACATATCCGGTAACGCGGATGGGACCGTCCCCGCCATCCACGGACACGAGCACTTCGGCTAAGTCGGCACCGAAGAAATGTCCGACCCGTTCGCCACGATCTTCGGTCGAGGGGGCGTTGACGATTTCCTTTTGATTTCGCTTCAGCGTGAAATGCACATCAGGTCGAGCCAGGGCGATGTGTGTGATCGCGTCAACAATGTGGCTTGTCTCGGTTGGTATTGATTTCAGAAACTTACGCCGAGCGGGGACATTAAAGAAAAGATTGCGCACCTCGACCATTGTTCCCTCGGCTGCGCCTTGTGCCTTGACTTCGGATTTCTTTCCACCGCTCACCGTGATCTCGTAGCCACCTTGAGAACCTTTCGGCCGGGAAAGAAGTCGCATCTGCGAGACAGCGGCAATGCTTGGCAGCGCTTCGCCACGAAAGCCCATTGTTGTGATGAAAAAGAGATCGGAGGAGTCGCGGAGTTTGCTCGTGGCATGGCTTTCGAGAGCAAGAGAAACGTCATCAGCATCCATACCCTGTCCGTTGTCGGTCACTCGTATGAGTTTTCGCCCGCCTTCTTCGATCTCAACATCAATGCGTGTAGCATTTGCATCAAGAGAGTTCTCCAGAAGCTCCTTGATGACGGACGCGGGACGCTCGACGACCTCGCCGGCCGCGATCTTGTTGATCACGATTTGTGGCAGAATTCGTATGACACTCATTCTTCTTGACCGAAAGAGGCATAGGATCAGGGTGACATACAACTATACACGAAGTGATGGGAAGAATGGAAGTGGGAAGCGCTCAGCGAGTCGATACATAAATTTTGGGCTATTTGTCAGCGCTCCATCATTGTGCAAAGCACATCGCGAACAATCTTACCACGACGACACGACGAACTCGACGTGGGGAAACCGAGGGAAGAATAGGAACGTTTACCGATTTCCCTACTACATGCGAGTTATATGGAGGTTGCACTTGCATCAATTGGCTAATCGCGAATTCTTTCGCGACAGCAACGGCAGCGCCCTAGGGAAAACCGGGACACAATACTAATTTTGCAGAACGGTGTCACGCACCGTTACTCGACAACTGGCACAAAATAGTATTGTGTCCCGGTTTTCCCAAAGGTCTTCTGCCATTCTACATGGCAGACTGGAGTCGCGCTTTCATATTTTCATTGCGAGGAGTTCGTTTCGACGAACGACGCGGCAATCTCTCCTGTTTCAATACCCTCCCTCGCACGTCCGCTAGTTGGATAGTAATAGTACATGCGGGTTATATGGAGGAAATTGGCAAGGGGTTTGGGGAAGGCGGGCCGAAACACCTTCCCCGATTCTTGGAGTGAGGCTAGTGAACCAGAACGGCTTCGTCTTCGACGGTCTGGTCCGCAATGTGGTTGCCTTCTTCGTTTGCGTTTGTGAATTTCACCGAGACCTTCCTCGAAACACCTGGCTCCTGCATTGTCACGCCATAGAGAGCGTCGGCGAGGCTCATCGTTCGCTTGCTGTGGGTGATGACTATGAACTGGGAGTGCTCGAGGAATTCGCGTAGCATCGTTATGAATCGTCCAATGTTCTCTTCATCAAGAGCAGCATCGACTTCGTCAAGAACACAGAAGGGACTTGGCTTTGCCTGGAAGACGGCAAATAGCAACGCAACCGCTGTGAGGACCTTCTCACCACCTGAAAGCAGCAGGATGGATCGTGGCTCTTTGCCGGGCGGGCGGGCGACGATCTCTACGCCCGCTTCCAGGACGTCCATGTCCGGTTCGAGGAAGATATCCGCCTTGCCACCGCCGAATAGCTTGCGGAACAGAACCTGGAAGTTGCCACGAACTTTCTCGAAAGTCTCCTGGAAGAGCTTGCGGCTTGTGTGGTTGATCTTTCGGATAGCTTCCTGCAGAGAGCGTTTGGCGGTGGAGATGTCCTCGTACTGTGAGCTTAGGAACTCTTCCCGCTCCTGCAATTGTTCAAGCTCCTGGATGGCAAGCAGATTGACCGGGCCGATGGCGTCGCGCTTTCTCCTTAACTCGTCAATCTCCTGTTGAGCTTGATCCCAATCTTGGTCGGGAGCCTGTTCGTCAACGGGGAGTTCGGCGAGGTTTGCCTCGCATTCGAGACGAGCACGTTCTTCGAGCGAGCGGATTTCGTAGTCCAGTTCGTTGACACGCAACCTGCCGTCTTGGATCTGTTCATCAAGCTTTTGCAGTTGCGAATGAAGCTCGCGTGCTCTTGTCTTGATCGTATCCAGCGCCTCACGCAGCGCGGCGCGTTCAGACTCAAGGGTACCCATCTGCACGCGCAAGGTGTCACGTCGTTCGACAAGTGTTCGTAGCTCTTGTTCTTTTTCAGTGATGGTTTGTGCTGCGAGTTCGCGTCGCTCGATGCTGTTTTCGATTTCTTTCTTCGTTCGCTCAATGAGGCTGAGTTGTTCCTGTATGGAGCGTTGGAGGTGGACGACTGAGTTTTTGAGCGCGTCGCGACGTTCTGCTCTCTGTGCTAGTCTTACCTTGAGACTCGTGATCTCTTCGTCAAGCTCAGCCTTTTCCTGGACAGACTCATTGCGCTCACGTTCAAGTGTCGCAACGCTTTCCTTGACTTCGTTTTCCACGCGTGTCAGGCGATCCACTTCGGCATCCAGTATCTGATGTCGTTGCCCCATTTCTTCAAGGGTGCTGTTGATATCGGTGATCTCGCTGTTGCTGACATCAATTTCTTCTCGGCGTGCCTCGATATCGGCATCGACACGGTTCAGCTCGTCAGATCGGCGAGCGATGCTGAGTTCGTCGCGCGTAATCTGAGCTTCGCAGGCCAGTATGGCTTCCTGAAGCTGACTTGCTCGGGCGGCCACTGTTGACCTTTCATCCTCAATTCTGGCGAGCTGCTGTGAGAGGTCGGACATCTCAGTCTCAAGTTCTCGCAGCTCACTGCGACGGGAGATCATCCCGAGCTTTTCCTGGCCGTTGCCGCCGAACAGGAAACCATCGGAGCGGGCCAATTCGCCGGTCGGTGTTACGTAGCTTCGTGTTCGACTGTCGCCGACTGAGGCAAGTCGGAGAGCTGTTTCCATGTTGCTGACGACTGTCGCGTCGGAAAGCAACGCATCTGCCATAGATTTCATGTCGTCAGTGGCTCGGACGACGTCTTTCGCACGAGCAACGAAGGCCCCCTCGCAGTCAGGTTGAGTCGAGTCGGCATGTGTTCCTGAGGGTTTTGACATATTTTCCAGCGACAAGAAAGCTGCGCGCCCTTTGTGGTTGTCTCTCAAGAAACTCATCGCTGCTTTGGCGTCTTGCTGACTGTTGACCACAATGGCCTGCACATAATCGCCGAGAATCGTTTCAACCGCGGGGGCATACTCAAGGTTGACGTCAAACATTTCAGCGACCAGCCCGCGAACGCCGGTCAGGGCTGTCCCTTCGCGTCGGGATTCCTCGATTACCGCCTTCACTGCGGCATCGAGTCCCTCGCATCGCGCTTCAAGGTCAGTCAGCAATTCATGTCGCGATTCTTTGCTTTTGAGCGTCATACGAAGGTCATGGACCTGGTCGGTCAATTGCTGTCGCTTTTCGTTGCAGGAAGCGAGTTCCTTGCGATCTCGCTCGAGAGTTTCCCGCTGTCCGGCGGCTGACTGATTTAGTCTGCCAAGACTCTCACGCAGACCTGCCTGATTCTGGGCAAGCCTTTCAATTTCCTGTCTCAGCGTCTGGGCACGTGTCTCAAGACGATTGCGGTCGTTTTCCAGTGATTTCTGTCCACTAGAGACTCTGGCGATTTCGTTTTGTACAGAAGAGCGCTGCTGAACTGTATCAACAATCGATGCTCGCTGCTCTTCGACGCGCTGTGTAAGCTCTGTCAATTTTTCTGACAGCGTCCGTGCCTGTTCTTGTTTGAAATTGAGAGCTGATTCTTGCTGGACAATTTCCTGATCCGCCGCCGAAGCTTCAGCAGTCTGACGTTCGAGTTCTTTTTCGGTCTCGGCGATACGGGTTGTTGCCTGTCGGATTTCCTCTCGGCAGCGTGTCTCGGCCAGTTCCAATTCATGAATGCGCTCGCGGTTTATGGAAACCGTTGCTTCAGCGCTGCTGATCTGAGCCTGAGCTTCGGAGTCAGTCGTGTGAAGTTGTGACAACTTCTGTTCCAGATCAATTGCCTCAGTTTCCTTGACCGTAAGCTCTGCATCCAGCTCGTCTGAGTGTGTGTTTAGCGATTCACGTTGCCGGGTAGAGGCATCTAGGCTTTGGTTGAGTACTTTCAGTTTTTCCTCAGCCACATGGTATTCGTGTAGCAGAATGTCCAGTTCTTTTGCTCGCAGCTTGTCGGCAAGAGCTTTGTATCGGCGTGCTTTTGATGCCTGTCGCTCGATGGAGCGAATTTGTTTTCGGACTTCTTGCAGGATGTCATTGATACGAACGAGGTCATTGTCAACACGAGCGAGTTTGCTCTGGGCAGCTTTCTTCCTTGCCTTGTACTTGCTGATACCGGCAGCCTCTTCGAAGATCGATCGCCGGTCCTGGCCGTTGGCTTGGAGGAGAATATCGACCTTGCCCTGTTCAATGACCGAGTAGGCATCCATACCAATGCCGGTGTCCATTATGACTTCTCGAATGTCCTTGAGCCGGCACGGCTGCTTGTTGAGGAGATACTCGCTTTCGCCGGACCTGTAGAGCCTGCGTGCAATACTGACTTCGTCGTAGTCTACGGGCAGACGGCGGGATGAGTTGTCGATGGTGATTACGGCTTCGGCATAACCAAGCGACTTGCGGCCTGAAGTGCCGCCAAAAATGACGTCGAGCATCTCATTGCCGCGGAGGGATTTCGCTCGTTGTTCCCCGAGCACCCAGCGTATGGCGTCAACGACGTTGCTCTTTCCGCACCCGTTGGGTCCGACAATTCCCGTCAGGCCAGGTTCAAAGATGAATTCTGTCCGATCCGCAAAGGACTTGAAGCCAGTCAGCCCAAGCTTGCGTAGATGCATAGAAGACTCCCCTTCATTCCGATTTATCTCGGCCACAAATGTTGTAGCTGAAATTCTAACTTAAAACCTTAGTCTTTGAAAACTCTTCTCCAAAACGAGCAACAAGATGTCGCGCATGCGGTGCCGTAGGGGCGTTTGTTGTATTTGAGAGTATTTGACCACCACTAAGCCGTCATCACGCGTGACGATTAGAATACATATCGACATTTTTGACGCAAGTCTTTAGCGAAAAATGGGCTCCGTGAAAACGCAGAAAACACTTATCTTTCGAACCCAAGAAATGCGATGGGCTGTTCTTGCTTTCCTAAGAGCAGACACGGATTGTTGCCTTCCACATACGGTGACGTCGTCCACATGCAGGGGAGCTCATTTGAGGAGAGACACGAGGCTTTTCTCGTTTGCAGAATTCTGTGATTGTCTCTTTAGCGCTTGACCGCTTAGTTTGAATTCTATATTGTGCTGCAATTGCCGGTTGACGGGTAATCTCAACTCGGAGAGTGTGCGGTGAAGAAGAATGCTTTTTCAAGAGAGGTACAGCCCAATTGGCAGGGTCTTTATGACTGCGTTTTGCGGAAGGGAACTCCCGATCGCGTTTATAACGCTGAGCTTCTTCTTGATACAGAGGTGCAGGAAGCTGTTTGTGAGCGGTTTGGTCTCCTGAAAGGCATTGAAAAGACGGACCCACACTATGACCTGCACATGCACATGGCTGTGCAGAGGTTCCTGGGCTACGACTATGTGAGAGTGGGTCTGTTGGGCGCGGACTTGCAGCTTTCCTTTATCTCGACAAAAGATACAGCAGATCTTGCTCGAAAGGGAGGGAGGAGAGATTTCATAGACGAGCACAAAGGACCGATTGGCAGTTGGGATGACTTCAACGCCTACCCTTGGCCCGATGTGGAGAAAGCCTCGACCGAAGCTCTAGAGTGGTATTCAGAGAATTTGCCGGAAGGCATGTGCATCATTGGTGGTGGCGGCTTTGCACATTCCGCAGAGCACCTGACTATGCTCTTTGGTTATGAAAAGCTGTGTTTTGCTCTCTTCGATCAGCGGGATCTTGTCAAAGCAGTTGCAGATCGACTTCTCGACATGTATCGGACAATGTTGAAGAAGATATTGGAATTCGAACGAGTCAAGTTTGTTTGGGGCAGTGATGATATGGGCTTTCGGTCTGGCACTCTCATAAGCCCAGATGACTTGCGCGAGTTTGCGTTGCCCGGTCACAAGCTGATGGCTCAAATGTCTCACAATGCAGGAAGACCTTACCTTCTCCATTCGTGCGGCAATCTCGGTGATATCATGGAAGATCTCATCGAAGATGTAGAGATTGACGCAAAGCATTCTTTTGAAGACACAATCGAAGATGTCCGTGATGCGAAGAAGAAATATGGAAACCGAATTGCGCTGTTTGGCGGCATAGATGTCGACTTTCTTTGTCGATCAGATGAACAACAGATTCGCGAACGAGTCCGCGATACACTGGACAAATGCATGCCGGGCGGAGGCTACTGCCTGGGCACAGGCAACAGCGTGGCGAACTACATTCCTCTTGACAATTACCTCGCCATGTTGGATGAAGGGAGAAACTACGCCTCTTAATTTTGCATCGTATTCCGAAGCAAAGGTTATTCTATTGTGACTTCACGTGAACGTGTGCTGACGGCTTTCGAACACAAGAAACCCGACCGAGTGCCGGCTTGGTGCGGCGCTTCGCCAGATTTTTGGGAAAAGGCGAGACAAGAGCTGGGTTTGGATGATGAAGAGTTGAGGCTCCGGTTTGGCGATGATTTCAGATGGGTTTTCCACAAATATGTTGGATCACTGTCCCGAACGGCTCCGACATGTTTGACTGAAACGGTCTTCGGCATCAAGCGAGATGGTGTAGGTTATGGTCAACCACTAAGCCATCCACTTGCTGAGGCGTCTCTGAAGGAAATCCATGATTACCCTTGGCCTGATCCGACCGAAGTGGATGCTTCTTCAATGCGGGCTGACGCGGAGAAGTACCGAGGGGAGTATGCGATTTTTGGTGGTCAGTGGTCACCTTTCTTTCATGACGTCATAGACATGTTCGGCATGGAGAATCTCTATTTCAAGATGTACGATGAGCCGGAACTCGTTGACGCGGCAATTCAACACATCGTCGATTTCTATGCTGAATCCACTACGCGGATATTCGACGCGACAGGAGACGTAATCGACATATTGTTTATGGGCAATGACTTTGGAAGCCAGACAGGGCCTATGCTCGGGGTCGAGCTTTTTGACAGATTCATTCTGCCTCACCTTAGACGTCTGTCGGACATCGGGCACTCGTATGGCCTCAAGACAATGCTCCACTGCTGCGGCGGTATTGCTCCGTTGATCCCTTCTCTCATCGAATCCGGGCTTGACGGATTGCACGCCATTCAGACAACTTGCCAGGGAATGGATTTGGCCAAGCTCAAAGCGGACTTCGGAGATAAGATTCTCTTCAACGGCGGTATCGACTCCCATCATGTTCTGATTGAGGGAACACCCGAGTTGGTGCGCGAAGAGACACAACATGTCCTTGAAATCATGATGCCCGGTGGTGGCTACGTTGCTGGTGCCACTCATGATTACATTCTTGGTGAGACTCCTGTTGAAAATGTCGTGGCAATGTTCGACGCAATTCGTGAGTACGGCAGTTACAGTTGAAAATAACACCAGACCAGGAAAGGGCCTTTGAGAATGATCGAATGGAAAGAGGTATTGCGATTAGACCAGAAGATGAATAAGGTCTCCGGTAGTGAAAAGGACCTGGCCGATGCAGTCCGGAATGCTGCAGATTTGCGCTTCGCCGTGGAGTTCATCCACAATGAGCATGTCGATCCTTCCTCAGACAGCCCGGAGCTGGTCCGGGAGGAATGCGAGTTTGCCGTCTCCTACTTGATGCGCGATGAATGGGTCGCTGGCATCATGAACCTGCGCCAGCCCACAGACTTGCTTCATGGCTTTGGCATGCAGCCGTCGATGTCCTTCTTCATATACAACCAAAACGGCCAGCAGGCAATCGGTCGACCATACCTTGATGGAAGACAGCCGACAGGCAAGAAAGGACCCTCGCCTGCTGGAGAGAGCAGCATGTGGAAGCACGAACCTCAGGAAGCGTGGGACCAGGACACAAACGCCCCCAGTCACAACTTCATCTGGTACTTCGAGACATACCGCTGTCATGTGAATGATTCTTGGCGTGAGGTGCTTGCTCACGATGCCGATGGAAACGTCACGTCAGGCTCAATCGACGAGTTGGCAGACGCGTTTGGACGGGGCTGTTCTGTGAAAGTTGGCATAAACGGCCTCTGCTCGGATTTGGCCGAAGACCCGGAAAACGCAATGGAGCATGAGGTGTTCGTCCACACAGGCTCGAACTATTACTACACCGAACAGAAGATATTCATCGCCGGTTCTCATCCAGTAGTCCGTGTGAGACCGGCCACTCCACTGGTGTATAAGACTGATGCATGGGACTTTGGCTGGCTGATGGTCCAGACAGATGGCAATGTATGGTACCGCCGGTGCGATCCGTATACGCTGAAGTCTGAAGACTTGCATTATAACCACGGAATCCGCTGGTTCGTTCGCTAAAGAGAACCTCGCAAATCGAATTCGTGGACACAGAAGGGCGGGAGGCTTGGTCAAATCCGTTTCTTGCCGTCTGAATCTCAGGACTGCCCAAAGAGCGGACCAACCACGACGGCACGACGATCACGACGAAGGAGAATCAGGGTAGGGGACAAATATCACCCCCGGAGCCTCGTTCCCACTGGGGGGCCTAACTAGGTTCAATGTGACGCATCATAGAGACGATATCTTGCGGAGGGAGTTGTAATGAATCCCATGTTCGGACAGGACCTAACTGATGGACAGGCGGACTTCGCTTTGTTTGAAACCGTTGTGCTCGTCATGTCGTCGTGGTACGGTCTCCTTTGCCAAAGACGATAGATGGAGGAAGAGATAGTGCGAAAAACTGTCTTCGCACCGGTACCAAGAGACTTGGAAGAGCTTGCCTCAAGGACTATTGAATGCGCCTTTAGAGTGCACCGAACATTGGGTCCGGGTTTGATTGAGTCGGTGTATGAAGCATGTTTCTGCCACGAATTGTCCCGTGACAAGATTCCATTTGAGCATCAGGTTGATTTGCCTGTCGAATATGGCGATGTTCTTTTGGACGCGGGTCTGAGGCTGGACCTTTGGGTTGACAAGAAACTTGTGATTGAGCTGAAGGCTGTTGAAACCGTACATCCAGTTCATGAAGCGCAATTGCTCACTTACATGAAACTGGCAGGATCTCGCTTGGGGTTTCTGATGAATTTCAACGTGGCAAAACTCAAAGACGGCATCACTCGTAGAGTGCTATAGGCCGTACTGCATTCGGACAGACCCTGAGTAAAGGGTCAGTAAGTCTTGAAGTTGTTGTGCTCGTTGTGTCGTTGTGGTAAAGATTTCCCTTTTCCAATCAGGATCGGGATACACCACTACGATACGACGATCACGATGTAAGATGCCTGACGGTCAATGAGGCGAACACGCGTATGTACTCTCTGAAAGACTGACGGGCTTGGGCGACAAGCGTTTCACGCTCAATCAGATTTGAGGGTAGTCTA
>Ga0180434_10003608_pt1 | contig 19608 bp, 15 predicted proteins | sample SS_ome_7_FD_132453 | JGI IMG/M metagenome (GOLD analysis project Ga0180434, IMG submission 132453) | Hypersaline lake sediment archaeal communities from the Salton Sea, California, USA - SS_1_D_2 metaG | ecosystem: Environmental > Aquatic > Non-marine Saline and Alkaline > Hypersaline >...
ATCTCACCGTAGCTTGCGAGTATGAAATCGATGTCGAGATCCTGACCGGCAACGGGGACGGCACGTTCGGCGCGGCCACCCACGCATTCTACACTCCCCCCAATCCGGTAGCGCTGGTGGCCGGGGACCTCGATGGCGACCTGATCCCCGACCTGGCGATCTGCTGCCCGCAAGTCGATGCGGTCGACACCTGGTTCGGCGACGGTGACGGCACGTTCCACCCGGGAGGCGGCGTGTCCGTCGGCAACTACCCGGTCGACTTGGCACTCGACGACCTCAACGGCGATTCGATGCTCGATATGGCCGTGGTTTGCCGCCTCGACGATGAGCTCTCTGTCCTGCTGGGTTTGGGCGGCGGCGCATTCTCAACCGCGACGCCCTACATTGCTGGAGACGATCCCCGCGACGTGGCGATCGCCGACTTCAACGACGACACCGTCCCCGACGTCGTTACCATCAGCCACATCAGCAGCTGCGGCGAGGTCTTCCTCGGACGCGGCGACGGCAGTCTCGTGACCAGCCCCGCCTACGCCGCCGGCAGCGGACCGTGCCAGGTCGCCGCGGGGCTGTTCAACGACGACCCGCTCCCCGATGTGGCGATCGCAGACTACGACGCCGACTCGGTCACCGTACTGCTGGCAGAAGTCGACGGGTCGTTCGGCAGCGCCACGCGCTTTCACGCCGACCATCTGCCCATTGGCATCGTCAGCGCCGACCTCGACAGCGACAGTGAGTTGGACCTCGTCGTCGCCCGCCATCTGGGTGTCGACGTCTATCTCGGCGCCGGCGACGGGACCTTCGGCTTCGATGGCGCCTACGGCACCGGCGGCGACCCGGTCGCTATCGCCACTGCCGACCTCAACGGAGATCTCGTTCCCGACATCGTGACCGCCAACGAAGTGACCAGTGACGTCGGGGTCTGCCTCGCCGCTGGCGACGGGACCCTTGCCGCGCCGGCCGTCTACCCGATGATCGCCACCCCGTCGTGGATCGCGTTGGGCGATCTCGATGGCGACGAGATCGTCGATGTCGCGGCGAGCATCGATGACATCGACAACGGTCTCGCCGTGCTGCTCGGCAGTGGAGACGGCTCCTTTGGCAGCGTGGCCTACTACGACGTCGGGGAGATCCCCACGCACGTGGCGATCGGTGACCTCGACGACGACGGCGTGCCCGACATCGCCCTGACGGGCCCCTACGCCTGGGAGGTCCTGATTCTGACGGGCAACGGCGACGGCACCTTCGTCCCTCCGGTCGCCCTTCCGGCAGCCGGATCGCCCGGCCAGCTGGCCATCGAGGATCTCGACGGCGATGGACGCACCGATCTGGTGATCGCCAATACCGATGGCGACAATATCGCCGTTCGCGCCGGACTCGGTGACGGATCGCTCGACGAGCCACGATTCTACGGCACGGGACTCGCTCCTCGTGGATTCGCAATCATCCCGAAAGATGGCGCCGGCACTGCCGATCTGGTCATCGCCAATGCCAGCTCCGACAATGTGACCGTCCTTCGCGGCAACGACGCCACGCTGCACTCCGTCGCCGCGGACGGATCGGGTGACTACCCCACCATCCAGGCGGCGGTCGATGCCGCTCTTCCGGGCGAGATCATCGAACTTGCCGACGGTGTCTTCACGGGCACCGGCAACCGTGATATCAACTTCGGCGGCAAAGCCGTCACCGTGCGCTCCCAAAGCGGCGATCCGGAGCTGTGCATCATCGACTGTGAAGGAAGCGAGGCGGGCGAACACCGCGGATTCCTGTTCAACTCTGGTGAAGGACCTTCGGCCGTCGTCGCCAATCTCACGGTCACCGGCGGCTACGCCTGGGACGGAGGTGGCATCAAGTGCTCAGCGGTTCCCTCTTCACCCACCATAGTGGGTTGCATCCTCGAGGGCAACCACAGCACGGATGATTCTGGCGGCTTGCACTGCTCGCACGGGTCCTCACCCACTGTTCTTGATTGCATCATTCGGGACAACACCGCCGAAGACGAAGGAGGCGGGGTGTACTGCTGGGAAGCGTCTCCCGCGATCACCGACTGCATCATCACGGGAAACAGGGCGATCTCGGGTCACGGCGGCGGGGTGTACTGCGAATCGAACTCCTCCCCCGTCTTGACCGGCCTTGTCATCGGCGAGAATCAGTGTGGCGACAAGGGCGGCGCGATTCACGCGCGGGTCGGGTCAGCACCTGCTTTGGAAACCTGTGTGATCTATGGCAACCACGCCGAGTTGATGGGGGGCGCACTCTACTGCCATGGGCCTGCGAGCATTGAAGCGAACGGATGCACCTTCTACGGCAATCAGGCGCCCGACGCGTGTGTGCGGGTTCGGGAAAGCGGGAGCATTCATCTGGAAAACACGATCATCGCGTTCTCACTTCAATGCCCGGCCGCCCACGCTGAGGAGGGCGACACAATCACGGTGGCCTGTTGCGATGTTTTTGGCAACGACGGGGGCGACTACGTCGGCTGCCTGGCCGGCCTCGACGGAGTCGACGGCAACTTCTCGCTCGATCCGCTTTTCTGCAATGCGCCATCGGCCAACTACTACCTGCATGAGGACTCCCCCTGCCTGCCGGGCAACCCGCCGAGCGAGATCTGCGGCCTGATCGGCCGCTATGATGCCGCCTGCGCCGCCTCGGGGGTCGACGAGGCCCAGGGGACAAGGGTGCTGGCCTTCGGTCTGCGCGCGATCAACCCGAATCCCTCCCGGGGAGGTGCACGCATCCGCTTCGCGATCCCGAGCGAGCCGGCGGGCAAGGCGGTCTCGCTACGGATTTTCGATGCGACCGGGCGGTTGGTGCGCACGCTGCTGGACAGCCCGCTCGAGGCGGGCGAGTACGAGCTCGCCTGGGACGGGCGCGATCGGGCGGGCGCGCCGACGGGCACCGGGCTCTACTTCGCCCAGTTGCGCTGGAACGGACAGAACGAACGCAGCCGATTGCTGAAGCTGAGGTGATCTGAGCGGGCACTCTCATAGAGGCAGCGGCGGCCACCCTCCCTGGACGGGGGGTGGCCGCTCCGCGATACGGCCCGATCGATGCTGGGGCCGACCCGATCACAGGTCGCAGGGACGCCCCTTGATCACTACCAGCCGCCTCATCCAGCCGCGGAGACGGCCCACCCGGAGACCTTTCCGGGGCCCGAGCGCCCCGGCACGGAGGAGGCGACGCATGACCGGTGATCCGACGGGAACACCGCACCCCGCAACCCCCAATACGATGGCTTCCGGCGGCCCTCCCTCTCAGGGCAACGACGGGCACCAACCCTACATCCCGGCCACGCAGTCCCTGCCCGAGATCCCGCTGAAGGCGATCCTGCTCGGCATCATCCTCTCGGCGGTCCTGATCTCGGTCGGCTACATCGTCGGCATCAACATCGCGGCGATCGTCTTCTTGGGCGGTGCGCTCAACTGGCTGGTGGCGACCCGATCTATGCAGCCAATCATCCCTGGCCGATGGAGAACGGCGCGCCGATGAAGTGGGTCATCTGGGCGCTGCTATTCTCGGTCGTGCCGCTCTTCTTCCTCTATCTGAGCGTGGTCCACGGCTTTGCCATCTCGCTGCTGATGGCGATCATCATGCTGATCGCCGGCTTCCTCTTCGCCGCCGTCGCCGGCTACATGGCCGGGCTGGTCGGCTCCTCGAACAATCCGATCTCAGACGTGACGATCTCGACGATCTTGCTCTCGAGCTTCCTGCTCCTCGCCCTGGAAACAGCAGGTGATTCAGGGTATCGGCACGCTGAGCGCAGCACTCGTGATGGCCCCGGTGCTCACCCTGCTGCTGAAGGCCTCTGGCTTCGGCGAACCACCGCCCGAACATCCCAACGCGCTGGCCGCGCCGCAGGCGACACTGATGGCCTCGGTCGCCCGCGGTGTTTTCGATCGGGGTCTTCCCTGAACCTGGGTGATCCTCGGCGCATAGGAAGATCCAGCCCGATTTCGACCCGATTCCGGTGCTCCCGGCGATCAAGCCGCCGAGGTTGCGCGCCCCGGACCAGTCCTTCGAACGCTCTCCTCTCGCCCAATCAACCCAGCACGGCCCTCACTGCCGGCGTATCACGCCTCCACCTGAGCCCCGGGGATCTCGGCGGACGTAGCTCCCCCACCACCTCGGCAAGCAACGCGCCAAGGCCTGCTGGAATGTCCTCCGGGCTTGATCCCCCTCCTCCCCTTCAGCAACTGCGTCAGGGCGGAGAACGTGCCCCCCCGGATGCGTCTGCCCGAACCTCTGGGTGCCCTCCTCGATCCCCGGCCACTAACGTTTGTCTAACCCGAGCGCAGTATACTCGTCGCTGTCAGGCTCGGCGATTCCACCGCGGTCTCACAGAATCGGGAGGCTCAGCCAGATGCGAACGCTTCTACAGACCACGCTGTTGCTCGCGCTCACCAGCCCTTGCTTCGCGACGACACACACCGTCCTCCCCGATGGCACCGGGGACTTCCCCACCATCCAGGCCGCCATCGATGCGGCCGTCGACGGTGACATCGTCGCACTCGCCGACGGCGTCTTCACCGGACCCGGCAATCGCGACATCGACCTCCTGGGCAAGGAGATCACGGTGCGGTCGCAGAACGGCTACGCAAACTGCGTGATCGACTGCGAGGGGACCGGACGGGGATTCCTGCTCGTCTCGGGCGAAACGGCGCTCTCCGTGCTGCAGGGCCTCACCGTGACCCATGGCTGGAGCGGTGGCGAGTGGGAAGAGGGAGGCGCCGTGCAATGCGACGGCTCCTCGCCCACGTTGACCGATTGCGCCTTCGTCGACAACCAGGCTCATGGCGGCGGGGCGCTCACCTTCTCGGGTGGTGCCCCGAGCATCGAGGGTTGCCTCTTTGAGGGCAATCTCTCCAGCGGCGATGCCGCCGACGGGGGGGCCATACGGGCCAGCGGCACTACGCTGACGATGTCGGGATGCACGTTTCGCCAGAACGAGGCATCCGCCGGAGGCGGAGCCGTTGCCTGCTGGTCGGGCGTGCTCGACGCAGCCGACTGCGCCTTCGAAGCGAACACAGCCGAATCGGGGGGGGCACTCGCCTATGCCTTCACGCCCTTGACGCTGACCGACTGCGCATTCACGCAGAACTCCGCCGCGAGCGGCGGAGCGACCCTGAGCCAGAGCGGAACGCTGCACTCGGTCTCGGCGTGCCTGTTCGCCGAGAACACAGCCTCGAGCAGTGGCGGCGGGATGCGTTTCCAGAACCTGCCGGGCAACGCCGTGATCGAGATCAACGGATGCTCACTGGTCGGGAACAGCAATGGTCAGTTGGATGGGATCGATGGCGATGCCGAGATCGCGAATACGATCATCGCGTTCGCCGAAGCAGGCCCGGCCGTGACGGGCAGCGCGACCGCCACCTGCTGTGACATCTTCGGCAACGCCGGCGGCGACTGGACCGGCGATCTCGCCGGCCAACTGGGCCTCGACGGGAACTTCAGTGAGGATCCACGCTTCTGCGATCCGGTCTCGGGGGACTACACCCTCGAGGCAGGCTCGCCCTGCCTGCCGGGGAACCATCCGCAGGGGAGCGACTGCGGCGTGATCGGGGCGCTCGGCGAAGGCTGCCCTGCATCGCCGGTGGAAGCCACGACGTGGGGAGGCATCAAGGCGGCGTATCGGTAGGAGTCCGCGCGGGCGGCGTGCAGCGTCCGTCAGACCGCACTCGTGGGGCGAGACGCCGGGTGGGCGCGCAGGCGCTCTGCGCCGGAGTCGGGCGACGCTACCGACGGCGAAACAAGGCGCGCCACCGCTCCGGCGCCGCATCGCGCGGAAACTCGTCTTCCCAGATCGTCAGGTAGAGCTCCGCCATCTCTCGCTTGTCGTGAAAGGCAAGCAGGCGGACCGTGCGCTCGAGATAAGGCCGGCCGGCCGGAGCGCCCTCCTCGGCCGCGACCCCAAGGGCGACGCGCCCGAGCAACGCCGCGTAGTTGATGCCGAGGTGCACGACCGAGGACTCGCGCGCCCAGTCGGTGCGCGGATCGGTGATGCTCGCCAGACGAAACTCCTCGTCGAGCAGGCGGCGCGTGCGCTCGAGATCGAAGGCGTCGGATCCTGCTTCGGATCCCGCAGCGGCTCGCCGCGGGGCCCCATCGCGCGCGCCCTTTGCGGAGCGCAGGCGCCAGACGAGTCCCGAGGTCACCCGGTCGTTGGGCACGGCGATCGCGTCTTCGTAGACGGTGACCGCGTAGCAGATCTCCCGCCAGCGTGATGAGCGCTCCAGGTGCGCGGCGATGTGACGCTGCATCTGGTCCGACACGCGATCCTGGGCCGTGGGCCGCAGGGCGTCGATCGCCCGGTCGTCGAGCGCGATCGGCAGCCCTATCTCGCGTAGATGGCGGATGTACCACTGCGTATTGAGCAACGAGAGATTGACGATGGCCACGTCGGGGCGCACGCCGTATAGCGCCTGCTGCGCCAGCGGCGGATAGGTGTCGTTGTCGCCGTTGGTGAAGAGGATCGCCCCCGGCGGCGCGGAGACGAGCAGGTTGTACGCGTAGTCGAGCAGCACCGGCGGCATGTCGCCCGTCGTCACCATGCGGCGCAGCGATTCCTTGGCCCACACCGCGTCCCCCTGCGTCAGGGCAGCGATGTAGAGCATGTAGTAGGCCGGGGCGTGGTCGGGAGAGCTCTCCGCGACAGAACGCAGCTTGCGGTAGGCCCAGCGGGCGGTCGGCGCATGATCCATGCGATGGGTCATCATGTCGGCGACGTAGGCGGTGATCGCGCCGGCCTCGGTCGAGTCGATCGCAAACGCGCGCGCGTACTTGGCGCGCGCCGCCTCATCGTCGCCCGCGTAGCGCAGCGCATCGCCCCATTCGACCCACGCCCGCGGGTCCTCGGGATGGGCCTCGACGTACTGCTCCCAGGCGGAGGCGAGCTCGCCGTAGCGCTCCAGCGGCAGGACTTGATGGCGCCAGGAGAGCACCTCCGGGGGGCGGCTCGTGCTCGGTTTCTGGGTGGATGCGGCAGCGGCTTGGGCTGCGGCCGTGGCTGCCGCGGCGCAGGCACAAAGGAGGACTACTGCGCCCGCTGCACTCCATCGGCCGCGAGCGGTGAAGCGAGCACGCGCCCGAGCCTGGCTCGGCCCGAGCCGACGGCGCCGAAGGGTCCGGCTCGGTGGCGTTCGGAACATGAAGCGCGGCAGTCCGACCATGCTGTCCTCCCGAGCGCTGGCGCGCTGATCCTGGGGCTGGCCTTCCCTACGTAACGCCGCACACATCCAGAGCGTTCAGTGGAAGTCGTCCCGTGCCAACGGAAGTCCGCTTGCGGATGTGCGTGCTCCCCAGGCAGCAGATAGACCACGCCGCGCGCTCGCAGATCCTCGATGCAGCGGGCGAACTCGACGCGTTGCTCCTCTCTCCAGAACCAGGGTGCACCGGGCAGATGGCATACTCCCAATCGGCCGCAGAGGTCGCTTGGAGGACCGTGTAATCCGGCATTCCGGACCGAAAAACGATCCGCGGGGGCGGGCGCGCAGGGCCGTCTTCTCTGACTCGCCGCCCCCGAAGAACCGGTAGACGCGCTCGCCCATCTGGCCGAGCGCCTGCCCCGTGGCGTGGCCCGTTCGCGCACAATGCTTGCTGATTCGATGCTCCCTGCAGCACAGAGCGCGAGTTCCCATTCTCGCGCATGAGCCTCGCCAATCGATAGCTCAAGGCTCCAACCACAGCTCCTCGAAGACACGCTTGCGATCCACATCGCGCCAATACGCGAGAGCCAACGAGCGGATCGCCGCCCAGTATGCCGGTGTGAGCGCACCATGGACATCCACGCAGTTCGCGACGTCCTCCCGAATGCGAGCCACCAAGTCATCGCGGATCTCGAGCTGCAAGAGCCGATCGTCCTTGCGGAACTGAGCTGCGGGGCGTGAGACACCGGGGATGACTGCGATCGCACCTCGGCCCAGGGTTGCCCCCGTTGAAACCTGTAGCCCGTCGGTCAGGCAGCTGAGTGGTGGGTCAAAACCCGCCATGCTCGACACCTCCAGCTCATCGACCCCTGCCCCCAGGAGCTCTCTAGCCCGAATGCCCATCTTCGCACCGAGAATCGAGTAGATGCCCAGATGCCGGTGAAGCTCATTGGTCAGCAGGACAGCGTTCCACTCCTCGCTGCCGTGCAGACTCAGCGCCACACCCTGAATCTCCGCCACGTCAGGACGCAGCCATTCCTTCGCGAAGCTAAGATCGCGCAACGTGACACCATGGCGATGACCTGGCCTAAGGCTAAGATCACCGGCCAGCAAACCGAGGTAGGAGCGGCGAGCCCGATCGGTGTCACTAGCAAGCTGCAACCGACCGGCTGACGAAGGACGCCAAGCAAAGAGACCCGGAAAGAGGAAATCCAGGACCAGAGACTCGTCCCAGCAGACGAAGTGTCCCGCGGAGATCAGAGAGCGAACCCGCTCATCGCGGTGGAGGCGGCACAGCAGCTCGGCGGCAGCTTCCTCCATCCCGCAGACGGCTTCGGCCAGCTCGGTGTCGTAGACCAGTAGGAGCGAATCGGGGACGTGGTGGGTGTGGATCGGCAAGCCCGCGTCGAACACGCTCTGGGCCGCCTCCGGATCCCGAGCCGTGTTCCACGAGAGCGGGGTGATCCCGGGCGGGGATCCCCGGTAGTAGATCGCGCTGAAACGCTCGGCGGCGCGTGGCTGCTCGACGATGAGATCGGCCAGGTTGGTAAGCGGTCCCAAGCAAAGGTAGACGACCTCACTGTGTCCGGCCACCCGTGCCGCCACGCGCCCGACAGGGGTAGCGGGTGAGGATCCGTCCGGCCGAGGGGGAATGGAGCTGGGGTCAACGGATCGTGTCCAGCCCAGGGACTCTGACATCGAACGCCAAGCCGGGGCGGGCCTGTCCAGCGCTCGTCCCGCGATGACCGGCACGTGACTGTGTCCCAAAGCGTCGAGGACGAAGCGGGCATTCCAGGCCCCCGCGGGCGGGGCACAAGCCCCATCGGAGCAGACGCAGGCCAGGATCTCGACCGCGTCAGAGCACGCCAGCAGCGTCAATGCCCGAACGTCGTCGAGGGCCATGTCTGTGTCGATCACGACAACCCGCGGGGAGGCCTCATGGGCGGTAGCGCTGAGAGTCGAGATCAAGATGACGAGGATCACCAACGGAACAAGCCGCATGCGTTTCATGCTCTCTCCTCCGGCCCACGGCGCGAGTCCACCGGCGACAGCTCGCCCGGCCCGATCGTGTTACGCCTCCACCATACGTAACACCCATTCGGCTGTCATCGGCCGAGTGGAGGCCGGATCGGAGAAGGTGTCACTTGGTCGCGATTCTACGGTCTGCGGTTGGGCATCGAAGCCCGCGGCGTCCTGGAGGCTCGGCTTGTAGGTTGTGGATCGGATGCTGCTGAAGGATCAGCGCAACTCATTGCTTAGGTGTCCATTGGCCGATTGCAAGCGATGCGCGTGACGAAGAGCGGCGGCGAGAGTGGCGGCGAGGGCGGTTCGTGCCCAGAACTGCCTTGGCGGCAGCCGACTCGGGGGCAGACAACGCCTTCCCCCGGGGTCGGTTGCGCGGCCGAATCAGCACGATTCGAGCCACAAGCAAACCGCTACACCGGGGAATCGATTCGCGAGCCGATTTTGGGTCGGTCTGGCACCGGCTGCCATCACCCCAACGGCGGAATTGCCCCCCCTCGAAGGCGGTTCGGGGCTCGCAATCCAAAGATTACAAAATAGTTGGCGCGGCCGGTCACGAATCCTCAGTCCACAACCCAGCGCGTTGTCGCGGGCGGTGAACCTCGGTATGCTCCGGCGCGAAATCGTTGCGAGCGCCTTCGCGAGACGGCGGGACCGAGGGAGCGGACCCATGCTTGAGACCCTGTCGGCCATCCTGCTGGCCGCTGTTGCGGCGCCCCTGCTCGTTCGCAGTTCGCGCCGCGCCGCACCTTGGGTCCTCGCCGCCGTCGCCCCACTGTCGGTCACCTACCTCGGCCTGCGCGCCCATTCCGCCGGGCCCACGCCCTTGACGGCTTCCCTAACGTGGGTGCCGGCCCTGGGCGCCGACTTGGCGTTGCGGCTCGACAGCCTGGCGCTGCTGATGGCGCTCCTGATCGGGTGGATCGGCGGGTTCGTGACGCTGCACGCCGGAAGCTATCTGCGAGGCCACCCGCAGCTCGGCCGCTTCTACTTCCTGCTGCTGACCTTCCTGGCCGCGATGCTGGGCTTGGTGCTGGCCGACAATCTCCTGCTGCTGTTCGTCTGCTGGGAGCTGACCAGCATCACCTCTTACTTCCTGATCGGCTTCAAGCACCAGGAGATGTATGCGCGGGCGGCGGCCCAGCGGGCACTGGTGACCACCGGGGCGGGCGGACTGGCCCTGTTGGGCGGTCTCGTGCTGCTCGTCATGATCGGCGAGCGCGCGGGACTGGATCCGGGTGCGGCCGCCACTCTCTCGACGCTCTTCGAGCACGGCGCCGCGCTGCGAGCCGATCCGCTCTATCCGGCGACCCTGATCCTCATCTTCATCGGCTGCTTCACCAAGAGCGCGCAGGTGCCCTTTCACCACTGGCTGCCGCAGGCGATGGCTGGCCCCACGCCGGTGTCGGCGCTGCTGCACTCGGCCACGATGGTCAAGGCGGGAATCTACTTGCTGGCGCGACTGCACCCGGCGCTGGGCGGGACGCCGCTGTGGATGGCCGTACTGACGACGGGGGGCGCACTGACCATGGTCACCGGCGCGGTGCTCGCCGTGGGGCAGCGTGATCTGAAGGCCTTGCTCGCCTATACCACCGTGAGCGCGTTGGGTACGCTGACGCTGCTGCTGGGCATCGGCTCGGATCAGGCGCTCGCGGCGTTCGTGGTGTTCCTGACCGTCCACGCGTTGTACAAGTCCTCCCTGTTCCTGGCGATCGGCAATGTGGACCAGCAGGCCGGTTCGCGCGATTTGGCCCACCTGCGGGGCCTGCGCCGCGCCATGCCGGTGACCGCGGCGGCCGCCCTGCTGGCGGCGGTAGGCAAGGCCGGCGCGCCTCCGGCGCTGGGGTATCTGGGCAAGAAGATCGCGCTGCAGGCCAAACTCCAGTTCGCCGCGGTTAGCGAATGGTTGATGCTGGCGGCGGTGTTAACCAACGTCCTCATGGTGGCCGCCAGCTTGGCGGTGGCCTGGCGACCTTTTCGGGGTCCCCTTCGCAAGCTGGACCGGCCGATTCGGGAGGCCGCGCCGCCGATGCTCCTTGGGCCAGCGGTACTGGCCGCGGCCGGGATTGCCGTCGGCATTGTGCCGGCGCTCTTCGAGCGCCCCTTGGGCGAGGGTGCGGCCGCGGCCATCGCCGGCCGGCCGGTGGCGATTGAACTGAAGCTCTGGTCGGGCCTCAGTCTGGAAGCCCTTCTGCTGATCGCCACCAGCCTGGCCGCCTTCCTGCTCGGCTACGGGGTGTACCGGCGGCTGGATACGATCTGGCGCTTGCCGCCGCTGCCGGCACCGCTGGTACGGCTGTGTCCCACGGTCCTGCATGACCGCGGTCTGGCGGCCCTCGACCGCCTGGCGCGAACGCACACGCGCATCGTGCAGTCCGGCCGACTGCGGATCTACGTCGGCCTGACCGCACTGGCTGCCACCGCCGCCGTGGGGCCGTGGGTCCTGCGGGCTCTCCAGGGCAGCGGCGCGGCGGCGTCCCACGCCTGGCCGGTGCAGATGCACGACGTTCTCCTCCTGCTCCTGATCGCCGCGGGAGCGGCCGGCGCACTGGCCGCGCAGCGTCCCATCGTGGCCGTGCTGGCGGCCGGTGTGCCGGGGCTCGCGCTGGCACTCGTCTTCGCCCGCTTCGGTGGCATCGACCTGGCCATCACCCAGCTGCTCGTGGAAACGCTGCTGGTGGTGCTGCTGGCGGCCGTGCTGCACCGCTTCGCGCGGCGCATGCGTCCCTGCCGCTTCGGCTGGCGCGTTTGGCTGCCCGCGGGGCTCGGGGGCGGGTTGGTCGCGGGCATCATCCTGGCCGCCGCCGCCGTGCAGCGCTCCCCGCATGTGGCCGACGCGATGCTAGCGCGCGCCGGACCGGCGGCCTTCGGGCGCAACGTGGTCAACGTCATCTTGGTCGACTTCCGCGCTCTGGACACCTTGGGCGAGATCACCGTGGTTCTGGCGGCCGCCGTGGGCCTTGGGGCCCTGCTGCGGGCGCGGGGAGGGCGCCCATGAACTGGTTTCCCCTGATGGTCCTCGCGCGGCCGGTCGCGCTGCTGCTGGTCGGGATCTCGATCGTCGTGCTGCTGCGGGGCCACAACGAACCGGGCGGTGGGTTCATTGGCGGGCTGCTGGCGGCGTCGGGGTTCCTGGTCTACGCGTTGGCGTTCGGTTCCGCGGCCGCGGCACGGCTCCTGCGGGTGAAACCGTTGCGTTTAATGGCCGGCGGACTGCTGCTGGCGCTGGCGAGCGGTTCGGTCGCACTCGTGCGCGGTCAGCCCTTTCTCTCCGGCCAGTGGTGGGGACAGCTGCTCAATCTGGGCAAGGTCGGCACGGTGCTGTTGTTCGATACCGGGGTCTACCTGGTCATCCTGGGTGCCGCGACGCTGATGCTCTTGCGGCTGCTCGATCCCGAAGGCGCGGACTCGCAGTGGAAGGGAGGCGGCGCGTGATCGTCTGGCTCGCGCTCATTGCCGGCCTGCTGTTCGCCGCGGGGTTGCACCAGTTGCAGCAGCGCTCCTTGCCCCGCATCCTGATCGGGCTGCTGCTGCTGAGCAATGCCGCCAATCTGGCACTCTTCACCGCCAGCGCTCCCTTGCGCGAAGTGCCGCCCCTCGCGGCCGTGGGCGAGTCTGCGCCACCCGCGGGCGCCGCGGATCCGCTGCCCCAGGCGCTGGTTCTGACCGCCATCGTGATCGGCTTCGCCGTCCTGGCCTTCACCGGCGCGCTGCTCCTGCGCACCCGGGACGTCCTCGCCGAAGAAGACACCGATCTCATCCGGGAGACCGACGCGTGAACTGGCTCATCGCCGCCCCACTGCTCGTGCCGCTGCTCAGCGCCGGCCTCGGCCTGCTGGCCTGGAGACGTCCGCGCCTGCAGGCCGCGATCTCACTCGCGGGGCAGATCGGCCTCGTCGCGGTGGCGGTGATCCTGGTGCTGCAGGTCGACCGTGGCGGGATCCGCACCCTGCAGGCCGGCGGCTGGGCCGCTCCGATCGGCATTACGCTGGCCGTGGACGCCCTGAGCGCCCTGTTGCTACTACTGTCATCCGTAATGGCCCTTGCCGCGGGGCTCTACGGGCTGGGCTGGTGGAACGCCCGACCGGCACCGGCGCTCCAACCGCTGATGAGCGTGCTGATCCTGGGCGTGAACGGCGCCTTTATGACCGGGGACCTGTTCAACCTGTATGTCTGGTTCGAGGTCCTACTGCTGGCCAGCTTCGCGTTGCTGGCGCTCTCCGGTGGGCGGGCCGGGCTCGAGGGGGCGGTCAAGGCGCTGGTCCTGAACATGATCGGTTCCCTGTTCTTCCTGGTCGCGGTCGGCGTGGTCTACGGTCTGGCGGGCACGCTCAACCTGGCCGACCTGCACCTGCGCATGGAAGCGATCCATGCCGCGCATCCGACGGCCGTGATGGCCGCGGCCTCGATGCTGGGCGTGGCTTTTGCGTTGAAGGCGGCGCTCTTCCCGGTCTACTTCTGGCTGCCGGCCAGCTACCACGTGCCGGCCCCCGGCATCTGCGCCCTGTTCGCGGCGTTGCTGACCAAAGTGGGCCTCTACTCGCTGCTGCGCCTGTTCACCCTCCCCTTCGCCGTCGCCGGCGCCTTGCTCCCGGCGCTGCTGACGCTGACCGCGATCACGATGGTGAGCGGCGTGCTGGGCGCCCTGACACGCTTCGAGATCAAGCGCATTCTCGCCTGGCACAGCATCAGCCAAACCGGGTACATCGCCGCCGGCATCGGTCTGCTGCTGACAAAGGACCCGCAGGTGCGCCTGCTGGCGGTCACGGCAGTCGTCTTCTTCTTGCTCCATCACGCGCTGGTCAAGCCGGCGCTCTTCATGATCAGTGGGCTGATCGCGCGGCGCGGCGGCGGTACCGAGTTGACGCTTGCCGGCGGTCTCTACCCGGCGCGGCCGGTGCTGTCGGCCGCCTTTCTGCTGGCGGCGCTGTCTCTGGCGGGGCTTCCCCCGCTGTCGGGCTTCTGGGCCAAGCTGGCCGTGTTGCGCGCCGCAGCGTTGAGCGGTCAGTGGGGTTTGCTGGCCGCCGCTCTGGCCGCGGGTCTGATGACGCTCTTGAGCATGCTCAAGATCTGGAACGAGGCCTTCTGGAAACCCCGCCCCGCCGGCGAAACCGCGGCGCCCAGCGCGCCCCGTTCGGCTGCGATCGGACCGGCGCTGTGGGGACCGGTTCTCCTCCTGCTCGCCCTGGTAGCCGTGATGGGGGTCTTCCCGCAACCGGTGCTGGATCTTTCGCGCCGGGCCGCCGCCGGCGTGCTCGATCCCCAGGCCTATGTCGCGGCAGTGCGCTGGGACGATGCCGACCCCGCCCGAGGCGCCCCGCAGGCCAGAACGGAGACAACGCTGACAGCACCGAACCCTAGGCCAGAACGGAGGCAACGCTGACAGCACCGAACCCTGGAGGCCAGCATCGATGAGGAGAGTCGCGCTAGCACTTGTCCTGGCCGGCCTGTGGATGCTGCTCACCGGCGATCCGAGCCCGGCCAACGGTCTGGCCGGCTTCGTCGTGGGGCTGGGCTTACTGGTCTGGATGCTGCCCGCCAGCGGGCGGTACGAACGCGAGGTGCGCATTCCGATCCCGGCCACGCTGCGCAAGGTGCCCGGCGCGTCTGTGTTCCTGCTGTTCCTCGTTCAAGAGCTGCTGCTCTCCTCGCTGCGCATCGCGCACGATGTGATCACGCCCGGGCCCCAGCGTCACCCGGCGCTCCTCGTGGTGCCGCTCGACCTGGACAGCCCGACACAAATCACGGTGCTAGCACACCTGGTGTCGCTCACGCCGGGCACGCTCGCCGTGGAAGTTTCCGCCGACCGGCGTTGCATGCTGGTACACGCCATGTTCGCGCCCGACCCCGACGCGCTGCGGCGTGAGATCAAGGTCGGCTACGAGCGGCGCGTCAAGGAGCTGTTCTCATGATCCCGATCGCGGACGGACCGTTGGCGATTGCACTCGCGGCGCTGCGCATCGTGGTGCTGCTCGCCATGGGGCTGGCCCTGGTGCGTCTGCTGCGCGGACCCACGCTGGCAGACCGCGTGATCGCCCTGGATGTCCTCGTCATCGCGGCGGTCGCCGTGGTCGCGCTCCAAGCCTGGCAGCTCGGCCGCGCGGCGCTGCTCGACTTCGCCGTGGGCGTGGCGATGGTGACCTTCATCACCGCCGTGGCCCTGGCCTGGTACCTCGAGCAACGGGGAGACGCATGATGACCATCTTGGGGCTTCTAGTGGCCGGCCTGGGGGCGGTGATGATCCTGCTGGCCGCGGCCGGACTGCTGCGGTTACCCGATGTCTACACGCGCAGCCACGCCGCCGGCAAGGCCGCGACACTGGGCGTGTGCGGCATCTTGCTCGGATGTGCACTGGGGCTGGCAGAGACCGGGGCCTGGATCCGCGCGCTGGTTTCGGTGGCATTCCTGTTCGTCACCATCCCCGTGGGAGCACAACTCGTCGCGCGCGCCGCCCTGCGCAACGGTGCGCGCCCGGCGCCCGAGACGTATGTGGAGCCCGGGGTCTTCGCGCAGGCGGAGGAGGAGACGGTGCGGCGCTCCGGGGATCCGCCGACGCCGCGGCCGGGCGGCTGAGCGTAGGGGGCCGGATACCGCAGGATCGATACTCGCGCCCCCGGGGGAACCCAAGCTGCCAAACGCGCTCGCCAACGGCTATCCGCCGCCAGCAACCAGGCCCTCTTGCTCTTGCGACCCGCGAGCCTTCCCAATACCTGCAGGACCATTAAGTGCTGAACTCTCTTTCCTCGTACGCGTTAACACGCCTGAAAGGAAAGAGCGCCGCCCGGTGGCCTCAAGCGCTCGCCGGGCCAAGAGGAACGCGGGAATGTCAACCGAACTGCCGTTCGTCAGCCCCTCAGCGCAGGAAGCGCCGAGCGATCTCGAGCTGATCCGCGCCATCGGCGCCGGCTCCGAGGGGGCCTTCCGCCAGCTCTACCGGCGGTGGGCACCCCGGCTCGGGCGCTTCTTGCTGCAGTCGACGCAGTCGCGTGAAACGGCCGACGATCTCCTGCAAGAAGCCTTCCTGCGAATCTTGCGCGCGGCGCATCGCTTCGAGCCGCGGGCCTCGGTCGCCGCCTGGATGCATCGCATTTGTGCCAACCTCGCGTACAGCCACTGGCGCCGGCGGCGGGCATCTCCGGTCGCCGAGGGGGTCGATGTCAGTCTCCTGCCGGACCCACCGGCGCGCGTCGATCTCGACCGCGAGCGCATCCGGCGTAGCTTTGAGCAGGACGCGCAGGCAGCGCTGACGGCGATCCCCGAAAACCAGCGCATGGTCTTCCTGCTCAAGATCGATCGCGGACTGACCTACGAGGAGATCGCCGCCGTCTTGCGCTGCCCGGTCGGAACGGCGAAGTCGCGCTTCCACCACGCGGTCCGCAAGCTGCGCGCGGCGCTTGAGGAATGGGATACATCCAGCACGCAAGCTTCCACCACGCCGGCGACCGAGACGCCCGGCCGGGCGGTGAAGATGCGCCCCGCATCCCGCGAGGAGGGTCACGATGAGCCCCGATGATGATCGCGCGCTGTGGCACGAGTGGCTGATCGAACGTCTGGCCGGCGAGCTCGATTCGGAGCGGGAGATCCTGCTCGAGCAACACCTGGCTGAATGCGAGGACTGCCGCGCGCTCGCCGCCCGCGATCAGGCGTTCGCGGCGGCGGCCGCGCCGCGCACCGAGTGGCATCCGGATCCCGAGATCGAAGCGCGGATCCTCGAACGCTGGCGGCGGATGCCCACCGAGCTCGCCCCGACCACGACCGCCGGCGCACAGCCCTGCGCTGATCCGGCGGAGGCTCCGAGTCCACGCGCGAGCGAATCGCGCCAGCCCCCCCGCCCGGGAGGGTGGCGCCAGCGGCTCGGGCGCATCTTCGCTCACCCGCTACCCGGCTACGCCGCCGCGGCCCTGCTCGCGCTCTGGTTGATCGTTGGCTCGCCAGCCGAGCGCGGGCGCGACGTCGCGAGCGGGACCGGGCCGGCGGCCGCCACGACGCCGATCGATTCCTCCTTCGCCGATGTCGCTGTCGCCCTCCCCACCACGAGCAGCATGAAGGCCACGCCGCGCAACTCGACCCGCCCGGCGGGCAGGGCTACGTTCGCGCACTTCCAGCCAGCCTTGTCGGATGCGATGCGGCTGCGGCGGGGAAGCTCGATCGACAGCCTCTAAGGAAAGCCGCCCCCAGGGTCAGGGGCGCGTGCGGATCGAGCGGGGCTGGCCGGAGTGGGCCGCGCGCTTCGCGCTCCGCCATGATGGGGCTTGCGACCCGCTAGCCCAGCGCCAGCAGCTCGGCCTCCTCCATCGCCGCGAAGACCCGGTCGAGGTAAGCCTCCCAGGTATGCCCGGCGATCGCCTGCGCCCCGCGCACGGCCCAGGCGCGGCTGGCGGCCGGATCGCGCAGCAGATGCGCGAGCTTGGAGGCAATGCCTTCGACCGTCGGCTGCGCGAGAAGCATCTCGTCGTCATCGATCAGCTCCGCCGCGCCGACCCGGCGCGAGGTGATCACCGGAAGCCCCGAGGCGAGCGCTTCGGCAACAACCAGGCCGAATTCCTCGATGTGCGCCGGGTGCACGAGAATGTCGAGCGCCTGGTAGATCTTCTCGACCTCGGGGTTGGGAGAGACGAAGCGTACTTGCGCCTGGAGCTCGAGCTGCTCGATCTGGTTGAGGTACGGCCGCATGCGATCGCGGCCGACGATCACGAGCGCGGTGCCCGCGCGCAGCTGCACCGGCAGGCGCGCGTAGGCGTCAAAGAGCAGCGAGAGGCCGCGCTTGCGGAAGTCGCCACTCGTCACGAGCCCGATCAGTCGCGTCTCTTCCGGCAGCCCGAGCTTGGCGCGCAGCGCGTGACGCTCGGCTCCGCTCGGGTCGGGCCGGAAGCGCTGGGGGTCGTAGCCCGGATAGACGACGCGCACGCGCTCCGGCGGCAGGTCGAAGCGCGCGATCAAGTCGTCGCGCATCAACCGCGAGTTGGCGATCAGCAACCGGAAGCGACGGCGCGAGAGGATCTTCTTGTGGAAGCGCCCGGCCGTCGCGACGATCCCCGGCGTGCCGCCCGGGATCACCTCATCGGCGCGATGCACCAGGTTGTGCATGAAGAGCACATCCTGGTGACTCGAGTCGCCGTGGCCGATCACGATCTCGTGTTGATCGCGCCGGCGCCGCAGTTCGCAGAACCAGGCGAACGTCTTGCGATCGCCGTAGCCGCGCAGAAACGGCGGCGTGCGAATCCGGATCGGACGCGCGCCCACCGCGCGCCATGGCTGGGGACGAATCTGCTGGCCGTAGACGTCGACTTCCCAGCCGGCCTGGTGCAGGCGGCCCGCAAGCGCGTGGACGATCGCGACCGACCCTGTCGGACGTCTGGCATTGCGACTGATGAGCAGAGCACGGCGCATAGGCGATCCCCTAGAATCGACGCGTCATCGTCACGCCGACGTAGGTCGGCTGATACTTGCCCGGCACGCGGCGGGCATGCGGATCATAGTCGACCTCGAAGCGCGCCGCGCGCACTTTGAGCCCCAGATCGTAAGATCCAAGCGCGACCGACACCGCCGCCAGAGCGCCGATCGTGAGCGCATTGACCGGCGCCAGCGCCTGCAGCAGCCCGAGACCCGCTTCGAACCGCAGCGGCCGCCACCCCTCGTACGCGCAGCGCAGTACGTCGAAGGCGAGCAGCGAGTAGGAATCGGGCCAGGCGCGATCGAGGGTCAGCATCGCCTCTAGCGCCGTGGCGAAGCGTACGGGCGAGCCGGACGCAAGCGGGCGCTCGAGGCCGATCTCGAGGTCGAGCAGGTCGCGCACGAAGAGCCGCTCGCGCGGATGGAGCAAGTCATAGAACGCGCGCCCCGAGCCGATGGCGACGAAGGCGCCCGCTTCGCGGCCGGCAATCGCGGGCGCCGCCGGGCCGCGCCGAGCCGCGCGCCCCGTCCGCCCCGGCTCCCGGCCGCTCCCCTCGCCCCCCACTGCCGCACCGGCACCGCCTGTCGCGCGCGCGCCGGGCATGAAGGTAACCGCGGGCGGCGGGCCCCAGGTCGTTTCCACTCCGATCGATGCGAGGAAGAAGCGCTCGTTGCGCGGGGTCAGTCCGCCGTAAGTGCGCAGCCGCAGACCGAGGCGGTCGGCGAGCGCATGGCGGCAGACGAGATCGGCCTCGAGCCCCGGCCGATAGGCGATGCTCGCATCGGAGTAGGCGGGAAACGAGCGCAGGCGCGTGTGGCGCAGCGTCGCCGCGAGTTGGCGGCCGCGGGTCGTGTGCACCAGCATCAGGCTGTGCAGCTCGGCCTCGATCTCGTGGCGCCAGCGCTCGCGATTGAAGTCGTAGAGCCAGTGGCCGAGCACGTGTCCGGCGTGACGGACACCGTCCTGATAGATCAGGTGTTCGTACCAGCGGTTCTGGCCGACGGAGTATTCGTAGCGCAGCGTCAGCTCCGGGGTGAGCGCCGGCAGGTAGGC
>Ga0180434_10003609_pt1 | contig 19600 bp, 14 predicted proteins | sample SS_ome_7_FD_132453 | JGI IMG/M metagenome (GOLD analysis project Ga0180434, IMG submission 132453) | Hypersaline lake sediment archaeal communities from the Salton Sea, California, USA - SS_1_D_2 metaG | ecosystem: Environmental > Aquatic > Non-marine Saline and Alkaline > Hypersaline >...
AGGATACGCTCGGAATCAACCGCACGACTGAAGGCGAGCCGATTGTCTATCTCGTTGAACGGGGGCCGTTGATTGTTCAGCCCCAGCATCGCGAACGTCGAGGCAGGGCCTTTGATCAACTGCAGTTCGGGCCGCTTCCGTATCCGGTTCAAATCGGAGAATGAAACGGGGGATGCAATCTGAACCGTCCCCGTTTCCAGTGCGTCGAGGGCAGCCAGAGGACCCGGGTAGGCATGCAGTTCCACCCTGCGAAAAGACAGTGCCGTCGCACGCTCTGCCGGATTGCGCTCGAGGGTGATGACATCCCGCTGATGGTTGAGACGCACGATCCGGTACGGCCCTGTCCCGACCGGAACCGGGCCGGCGCCGGGAACCTCCTGCATGGGACCTGTGATCGGTGTCAGAACCGGGAAGGCCAGGGTCCGCAACATCGGGGAGTGCGGTCGGGGCAGCACAACCCGCAGAGTCAGGGAATCCGGGGCAGTGATAGCCGTCGGCCGACCGAGCAGATCGTAGACATCGGTATGCACGGCCTGATCGATTCCCGCGTCCAGCCCGGCAGCTGACCGGAGGCTGGCCGCCGCGTCGGATGCCCGGAGAGGGGAGCCGTCGTGGAATCTGACCGTGTCGGGCAGAGTGAGCGTCAACTCCGTTCGCGTCTCATCGAAAAAATAGTCCGCGGCCAGATTCGGGACGATGTTCCCCGCCGGATCGACATCGAGCAGGCTCTCGTACACGTTGGCGGCGCACTGGTACATGAGTCCGTTCTCGAGCACTCTGAACGGATCGAGACTCTCAGCCGGCAGGCTGACTATGGCCACCCGCAGGGTCTCCCGGCGCCCGGTGCACGCCGGAACGATGAGGGCGAGGCACAGAGCGAGGGCCGGCAGCTGCGATATTTTCCTCCGCATCAGCATCGATCCGAGTATAGCGCATGCGCCGGCACGAGCTACCCCTATGTATGAGCCCGGAACCTGTTCAGCAGGCCGGGAGCTGATGGGAGGAATCCGGAAGATTCTCTGGAACTGCGATGCCCGACAGCCGCGTGCCTGTCAATCCATCATCAGGAACACCCGTGATGCTGCTCCCGTGCTGGCGATGAGGCTGAAGACGAAACTGGTGATGCTCAGGATACGGGACAGAGTCGAACGCATGTTTGTCTCCTTATCGTTTTGCTGCATCTGCAGGACTGGATTGTGAATCGATTTCACGGTGCAGCCGCCGTTGATTCACGGGTTCGGACCGTACGTCCGAACAGCTTCCGGCAGCGCTCGTGAACCGAGGCTGCGAAGAGTCTGGCATGCGCCGGCAGATTGCGAAGCCAGGCGAATGCGGGCAGGATGACCTTGAGTGCCAGCCAGGAGAGCCGGCTGAGCCAGCGCACCTTCGGATCCTTGAAATCCCAGGTGCAGTCGATGTAGTCGCCGCCGAGCCGCCCCTCGGCGGTCAGCCGGTCGAAGAAGGGCGTGCCCTTGTAAACGATGGCTTTGTTCTCGATCGAGAGGATGTTCCCCTTCGCGCTCCACAGCGGCTGGGTATCCATCAGGAACGAGAGGGTCGCGCTGACATCCTCAACCCGGGTGTAGGGATCGAAGGCGATGAAACCGAGGTAAAAGCGCAGGCGGAGCCGGTGCAGGATCTCCATGGCCCGCCGGTTCTGCTCGACCGTTACGTGCTTGGCGCAGTCATCGAGCTGGCGCTGGCTCCCCGACTCGATCCCGATAAAGACCTGTACGAGCCCGGCTTCCTTCAGGGCCGCAAAGAGTTCCTCATCGATCGTGTCGGCCCGCGAGAAGATGGAGAACTTCAGGTCGAGACCGCTTTCAGCCAGTGCCCGGGCCAGGGCCAGAGCGTCATCACGCCCCCTGCGTCCGGGACCGATGAACTGATCGTCGAGGAACTTGATCCGGGCACCGGGGAAGCGCCGCTGGAGCTGCTCGAGTTCGGCCAGCAGGTTGCCGATACTGCGCTGGCGCCACGGCGAACCGCCCTGACAGCGGTAGAACGAAGCGATCGAGCAGAAGGCGCAGTTCCCGAAACACCCGCGGGCCCGGGCGATGTTCAGAGTGCCGTCGAGAGCCAGAATCCGGGAGGTGTAATCGCGATCGGGCCAGGGGATGAGATCGAGGTCTTCGACCGGGGTACCGAAGGGAGTGCTCACGAGCGCGTTATCCCGGCGGAAGGTGATCCCCGGCACGTTCTCGAGATCGGCCCCGCTCTCCCAGGCAGTGAGCAGATCGGGGAGGGTGAAATCGCCCTCACCCCGGACCACGACCGAGAGTTCGGGCCATTCGGTGAGCAGGATCTCGTCATTGAACGTCGGGAAGTGACCGCCGATCACGATCCGGCTGCGCAGTCCCTCGGCTCTGAGACGACGCAGCATCGTCAGGGTCCGGCGGGCGTTGAACGAGAGCAGGCTCACACCGAGGACATCGGGCTGACGGGCCATGATCTCGCGCCCGAGCCGGCGCATCGACCAGCCCTCGACATGAGCCAGCAGAACCTCGGTGGGGAAACCCGCCCGCCGGGCACAGGCCGCCAGGGTCGCCAGCCCGAGGTTCTCGTAGAGTTCGGGGACACCATCGCGACGGGCCGGATCGATCAGCAGCAGGGAGTGCACCGGGAGTTCCTTACCCTCATGTGTGCGCGGTCATGAGTGGGCATGCGGCGCGCGGTCGTTGGGTTCCGTTGGAGTGCAACTCCCATGCCGGTTCAGAGAAATCGGTCCCGGATGCAGACGGAATCACGCGTTCGAGAACAGCAGCGAACCTGTTGAAACTGACGCGAAGCACAATATATTGTGCACCTCAATTCGTTTATTTTCAAGGACCTACAGGAAAGTAAGGTAATACGCCATGAGAACCATCGGGCAGTTCGGCCGACTGAATGCACTATATATTGTGCACTTTCGTTCCGTATGAGGATGCTTGAAGAGTGCTGTGGCCGGGAGTATGTTTTTTCTGAGTCAGCGGGATTCCCGCGCCCTACAGTACCGCAGACAGAGAGTAGAGGGATCACCATCATGAAGCGTTCATCCGGTATCGTTCTGGCGGTTCTCCTCGGCATGTTCGCCGTACCCGCCTGCAGTTCGGTCATCGATTCAGCTCTGAGCGCCGCCGGCCGCACCGTCGGCGAAGCGGCGGGCCGGGCGGTCGGGCAGCACATCGTCCGCACCTATACCCCACGGTTCGCCAATGTGTATGCCTCCTACATGTTCACCTACGCCTTCACCCCCGGCGGTTACCAGGTCGAGACCGTCCCCTACCAGGAGGGCGAGTGGACCCGCTGGCGGTTCATCGAAGACGGCGAAGAAACCGGTTCGTGGATCGAACGGGCTTTCCTGAAGCGGACCGAGAACGGCCAGGAGTGGTGGCGGGTCGAGATGTATGACGCCGAAAGTGACGACACCATCATCATCGAGGCGCTCTTCGATGCCGAGCGCAGCGAGGTGTTGCGCATGCGCGGCCAGTTCCCCGACCAGGAACCGAGCGAAATGGCGGTCGAGGAAGGTACGACCGTCGTCTACGCCGAAGGGATCCAGCTCACCGAGGAAAGCCTGGAAGGGGCTACGGTCTCCACCGGCCGGGTCACCGTCGGGGCCGGCACCTTCACTGCCCGCCACGTCCGCTACGGCGACATGACCGGCGGCGGCACGGCGGAGTGGTGGCTGGTTGAGGACGTACCCGGCGGGATGGTGAAGTACGCCACCTCCGCGGCCCGGTCGACCGGCGAAGATGTCGAGGGGCTCGATGCGAGCACCTTTATCCTCGAACTGATCGCAGAGGGCGACAACGCCACGACGAAACTGGATTCGTACCGGTAGGTCGTGCCGGCAGGCTGTACCGGGGTTCGCACCTCGACCGACAGAGAGCGCCGGGGGCGGTGACCGCTGCACCGCCCCGGGTGCGACCCCGCACCCGAGAACAGGCTATTTCGTTGTCATGACGAAGACCCCGTCCCAGTCGGGCGGGGGCGGATTCTCCACATACGCTTCACAACGCAGCTTCCCCACCCTCGTGGGGCCGTCATCGGGATCGATCTCATGCAGTTCGGTGAAGAGCTCGAGGGCGGCATCGAATCGCTGGTCGCGGTAGAACATCAGGGCCATCTCGTAACGCTCGAGCATGCTGTAGCGCCCGCCGGGGATGCCGTGATCAACCGTTTCGAGGACCTCGAATATCCGCACCGGCTGCTGCTTGCCCTTGACCCTGATCAGGTCGAGTTCGCGGCAGATCAGCTCGCCCTGCAGCTGATTATACGTCGATTCGCTGATGCAGATGGTCGTGCCGTAGACCTTGTTGACCCCTTCGAGACGCGAAGCGAGGTTCACGTTGTCCCCCATCACGGTATAGTCCATGACGTGGTTGCTCCCCAGGTTCCCGACCAGCATCGGACCGGTGTTGATCCCGATCCGGGAATGCAGCTCGGGCCGCTCTTCCTCTTTCCAGGTTGTCCGCATATCGATCAGCCGGCGCTGCATCTCGATGGCGGCCAGGCAGCTCTGCAGGGCGTGGTCGGGATGGGGCACGGGAACGCCGAACTCGGCCATGAGGGCATCGCCCTGGTACTTGTCGATGATGCCGCTGAACCGATAGACGATCTCGGTCATCTCGGTGAGATAGTCGTTGAGCAGACGGACCAGTTCGGTCGGGCTCAGGCCCTCGGAGATGTTGGTGAAACCGGCCACGTCGCAGAAGAGTACGGTGGCTTCGCGTTCCTCCCCCCCCAGATCGAGCAGTTCGGGGTGAGCCAGCAGCTCGCTCACGACCGAGGGGGCGACGTACTGCTGGAACATCCCCCGGATCCGCTTCTTCTCCTGCTGCTCGGCCAGATAGAGCGTCACGGTGGAGCCCGAATAGGCCAGAACGGCCGCGATGATCGGGGAGATGACCGGCACCCAGAGCGATAAGTACCGGAACGAGATCCAGCCGGCCGCCAGGAGGAGGACGATGACCCCCAGCCCGGCGACTCCGCCGGCCCGGGCGCGCAACCGGATGGTGAGCAGGGTCACCAGCACGCTGGCGGCGATGATCAGCAGCAGGTTGAAGCGCGGCGACGTAGCCCTCAGGAAGCGCTCTTTCAGGATCGTATCGACCGCATTGGCATGGATCTCAACCCCGGGGGTGAGCAGGGCTCCGGCCGCCCCTTCCTCAGAAGCGAAGGGCGTGGCCCGCAGGTCCTGATGCTCGGGCACGGTACTGCCCACGAAAGCCATCTTCCCCCGCAGGCGGTCTTCGGCCAGCAGGTCCTCGAAGACATCCATGTCCCAGTCGCCGATGTCGGTGGTCGCATCGTCGACGATGGTGGCGTAGGAATAGGTCGTGATGTGCCCGCGCAGGCCGGTGTAGCTGATGAGCATGTTCCCCGAGGGACCGCGCGGGATATCGATCCCGCCGAACCGCCAGCCGCGCGGAGTGACCGCGATCGAATCGCTCATCGGGAGGCCGAGGTACATTTTGAGAGCCTGCACGCCGAGCTGGGGCACCTGGATGGTGCCGCGGGAGTAGTAGTGCACGATGGGGTATTCGCGCACCACCTGGTCAACGACGTCGGGATGGATGTCGACGATCCCGTAGGGAAGATCGCGCAGCTGCGCGGTCGGTTCCTCGAGGCGGGTCTGGGTCGCCTGCCGGCGGATGTTCACGGCCGTCTTGGCCCCCAGTATGGCAATCCCGGTTTCCTCGATGGCCGCCCGCAGAACAGGGTCATCCTCTTCGAAGGTGTCGGCGAAGGTCGCGTCGAAAGCCACCACCGTCACCCCGGCGCGGGCCAGGTTGCGGATCAGAGCGGCATGCAGCTTCCGGCTCCAGGGGTAGCGCCCGAGCGATTCCTCCGACTCGAGATCGATGGCCACCAGAAAGATCTCCTCGGGCCGTTCGATCGTGCCGCGCAGGTTGAACCAGGTGTCGTAGGCGGCGTTCTCGAGCCGTTTGCCGAGCGGGAGAACACTCCAGAAAACGGTGATGACCGTAACGAGAAACGCCACGCCCGCCAGGGTGAAGCGGACGCGGCGTTCCTGTTTGCTCGAGCCTTCAGCCACTGGCCGCAGCGGCTCAGAAGGCCTGGGTGAGTCTGAGCCGGACGACGAACTGGCTCGTGTCCAGCCCCGTCCGCCGGTTGTCGGTGTAGGAGATCACCCCGGCCCGCAGGCTGGCGTACGAGGTGGTCGCCCAGTAGTACTCGGCCCCGGCGGTGGCCTCGAACCGGCTGTAGTCGAGACCGAGGTTCCCGGCCGCCGCGGGGCTGCTGGCGGTCGTGACGACCACGTCACCGAGTCCGGCGATCCGCTCGGTAAAGGCGTGGCGGGCCCTCAGCATCGCCCGGTTGAAAGTCGTCGTGGCGTCGGGGTACCCGGTCAGCTCGCTGGTGTTGATCCCGTAGGTGAGCGAGAAATCGGTCGGCCGGTTCTCGAACCGGTTGCTCAGTCCGAAGAGCAGGTAGGTGTTCTTCGTGCCGGTGAGCGGGTTGCGCGCGTCATCGCGACCCACGTTGGTGAAGTTGAAGCTCACGCGGGTGTTGATGCCGTTCACGATCTGCACCGGGACGAAGGCTCCGGCCGAGAGGGTTCCGGTCGATTCCTCCATCGCGCCGACGTCCCCCTGACTCAGATCGTTCTGACGGCTGTAATCCCGGTAGCCGAAGGCGAAGCCGGGAGCCTGCGGGTCGGGCTGCCAGAAGAGATCGAGAGTCAGGGCCTGGTTCGAGGTCGTGGCCGGCTTGGTCTCATCCAGGTTGTCGGAGTATTTCTCCCAGCCCACCGTCACCCCCAACTTGTCGTTGAAGAGGCGGAAGGTGTCCTGGATCCGGAGACCGTCGCGGTCACGCTGCAGGCTCGAGTAGCCGAGCGAGTAGTACGAACCGCCTACCTGGCGCCAGCGGGCGCCGAGGGTGTGCGAGCCGAGCTGGAGAGTCAACCGGGCCTGCTGGGCCATACTGGTGAGGGCGGTCGGATCGAGCGGGATCATCGATTCGTTGAGGATGAAAATGTCCTCGAACGCATCCGGATCCTCCAGGAAGGCGGGAAGATCCGCTTCCACACCCTGTTCGTCGAGCAGGCTGTCGAGTTCGCTCTTCGTGATCGGCCCGCCGGTGATGTCGTTGTTGTAGAGGCTGATCGCGTTGGCGTAGCTGAGCGAGAGCCGGCCCCGGAAAGCCCTGATGTTCAGATCGAGGCCCAGCGCCAGGTTATCCTTGGGCAGGACATTGGCCGACTGGGTGGCTCCGGTGGAATCGGCTGCGGTGCGCAGATCGGTCAGCGAATTGACATCATCGCGGGCTTTCAGAACGGTGATGCCCAGCTGGAAGGTACGCCCCGAACCGAAGCTGGGACGGACTGCCAGCAGGTCCTGGGCGAAAACCCCGCGCCGGTACACGCTGGTCGGATCGGTTCCGTAGAGCTGGCCCGTGACCGCCCGCTTGCTCTGGCCGCTCACGACCGAGAGGTTCACCGGTCCGGTACGCAGATCGACCGACCACCCGCGGACCCGGCGGCCCCAGAGGATCAGTTCGTGCAGGCGGGGGGTCACATCACCGACCCCGACCGAGAGCCATTTGCTGCGCAGGTTGAAACGGAACCGGTTGATCGGCTGCAGGGTTCGCGATTCGTAGCTGTTGACGTGCGAGTAGGCGTTGTAGCGCCACGATCCGCCCAGGCGGCCGCGCAGGTTGACCCACGCCCTCCCGGTCGCCGGTGCTTCCCGCTGGTAGATGGCCCCGTCGCCGCTGACCGAGTTCATGGCCCCTTCGAGGACGACGTTGCCCTGCACCATCGCCCAGCCGGGCACGCCTCCCCCGGTGGTTTCCGGTATCTCGCCAGGGGTCACGCCGGCGGGCGGCTGGGCCACGATGAAGCCCCAGTTCACCGTCGGCAGGTCACTGCCGTCGCGGGCCCGCATGGTCACGACGATCCGGTGCGGTCCGCGGGCCAGAGCCGTCTGCGGCAGCCAGACCAGCAGATCGCCGTTGACGTTGGCCTCGCCGGTCACGTCGGCGTCATCGACCAGGAGCCGGACCGTGGAGACATCGAGAACCCGGTCGGGATCGACAAAGGAGAGCGAGACCATGGTGGTGGTCTGCGGCACCGCCGCCCCGGGATCGGGTGAGAGGATGAGAGTCGAGAAGCCTGTCTGCTGGGCGGAGGCCTGTGGAGCCCCGGCCAGGAGCAGGAGAAGGGCGCAGCTCCACCGAGAGAGCCGCGCGCCGCCGGTTTTCATTGTCGTCAGCATGGCTGGTATCCCTCCGTGGTCAGTTCAGCGCCGGTGGTATGAACTGCTGCGCCTGTGATTTGGGAACCGTTATCACCATGGTCTTGCGGTTCCCGTTCTCGTCCATGAATTCGATCTCGATCTCCACCATCTCCTCCTCCCCGCTCCCGGAACCCTCTTCGCTGGCACCGACCGAGTCGAAGGAGGCGAGTTCCTCCGAGGTGGTCTTCTCAACCGTCGGAGCATCGTTCTCGGAAACGGTCACCCCGGTGTAACCGGCCGGGATCTCGACGGTGCCCACGTCATTGAAGAAATCGAGAGCGCCTTCGAGGGTGATGATGGTGGTGGCCCCGTCTTCAGCCACCCGGACGTAGAATTCGGTGCCCTTCACGGCTGCCACCGCGGTCGGGGTCTCGATACGGTACTCGGCCCCCTCGCGGCGGTTGACCCGGGCCCACATCTCGCCGAAATCGATCTGCAGGGTCTTGCGCAGGGCGGCGCGTTCCCCCTCGGCCCGGATCTGCATCTCGGTGTTCGGGTTCATGCGCAGGACCGAACCGTCGTCGGCGAAGCGGATCGCCGCCAGTGAATTGGCCCCGGTGATGAGGTTGTCGCCGTGGTTGAGGGTACTGCCGAGAGCCGCCTGGGCACTTTCGCCCTGCTGATCGATCACCAGGAGCTGCTTCTCCTGCAGCAGCCGGTAGACGATGGCGAGGTTCTGTGCCTGGGCGGCAGCGGTGGTGGTGAGGATCACGAGCAGGAGGATCCCCAGCACCGTACCTGAAAGTGTGCGTTTCATGGGTTTCCTCCTTACCGGATGATGATGCTCGAAACCTGAACCGCCCCGTTCAGGATCTCTTCGAGCAGGCTCTTGAGGGCATTGATGTCAACCGGCTGGCCGTCGATGAGAACCGTGCCGGTGGGTTCGAAGCCCTCCATCTCGCTCCCGACCCCCTGGATGTCCTGGATCTGGTCGACCATCTCGTCGACCTGTTCGTCGACCGAGGCTCCGATGATCCCGGCGGACTGGTCTTCGAGCTTGAACCAGAAGATTTCGCTCTCCAGATCGACCGTGCCGCTCGAGGTGGTTACGTGCCGGGCGACCTGCCAGGCGTAGGTGGCGCCGGGTTCGAGCGCGATGGCATTGACCGCCGAGGGGTAGATCTCGGTGGTCTTGTTCTCGACAGCGCCCTCCCAGTTGGCATACCCCTGCATCACTTCTTCGGCCGAGGAACCGTCCTCGACCTTGACCACCCGGATGGTGTAGTGCTGGGTCAGGCCCGAGGCCGAGGCATCGGTAGACCAGAAGAACTGGGGGGTGGCCGTGGCCACCACCGGCAGGGTCGAACCGAATTCGGCACCGGGGGCGATGAGATCGACCCGGTTCGGGTTGCTGACGATCAGGGCATAGCTCGTGGTCGCCCCCGCGATCGGCTGGTTGTACTCGTCGAGCACCTCGATCTCGAAGGTGTAGGTATCGCTGGGGAGCAGACCGCTCTGAAGGATCTGGTCCTCCAATGATTCGGCGGCGTCACTGTCGTAATCCGAGAGGTCGCCATCGATCGTGTACGGCTGTCCCTCGGTGGCCAGGTCGCGGTTGTTCACGACCAGACCGGCCGGATCAAGGGTGAAGGTGCGGGTCTGGAGCCAGGCGATCTCGTCGTTGCCCAGGCTCGCGACCCGGAGGACGATCCGGACCGAGACGTCCTGGTTCGCTCCCAGGGTGTTCACGAGCTGGATCGTGAAGAGATCGGGGTGCTGGCTGGTATCGACCGATTCCTGAGCCATGTCGAAGAAGTCGGCCAGGTAGAAGGACTGCATGTCGGGCTGGTGCCAGATGAACGACACCGTCACCTGCCCCCGGGCCGCAAGCGGCGCCAGGAGCAGGACGAGCGCACATGCGGCCACCCTGCGCAGTCGGAGAACTGCAGGCATAGTAACACCCTCCACAGGAGTGTCAGGAGAGGCTCTTCTGTCGCGGGGAAGAGCTGCCCGAAGCGGCTAGCTCATGCAGTGTAGCGTACTTCGCCCTCCCCACGCCAGAAAAACCGTCTTTCCCGGCTTCTTTTCACATCCCGCCTCTCTGACGGCGGGCAGACACGTTCACATCAAACCACGGACCGGCCAGTGAGGCAGATACCAGCCGCCGGTCTGCTCTTTCAGGTTCCCTCAGCAGGCGCCTTCAGCTGCAGCAGGCACCTACAGGCCGAAGAACCGCTGGATGCGGCGCAGGAGGGCGCGCTCCCCCGATTCTTCCGTTGCTTCCTTTTCGCTCTCCCCGTCATGCTCGACATGCATGGCGTGGAGTTCCTCGGTGCGTCGATAATACAGGGCCGCCATCTCCGCAGCCACTTCGGGGTGATCGAGGATGATCGAGGAGAAAGCGTCTTTGTCGATGATCACCACCCGCACGTCCTCGATGGCCCGGACGGTGGCTGTGCGCCGGTCGCCGGCCAGCAGGCTCATTTCACCGAAGAAGTCGCGCGGTCCGAGAACCGCTACCGAGACCTCGCTGGTGGCCCCCTCGGGTACGACCCCCACCTCGACCCGGCCCTGCTCGATGATGTAGAAGGAGTTGCCCTCGTCACCCTGCTGGACGAGGATTTCGCCGCGGCCGAAGAACTTGGGTACGAGACCGCCGGCCAGGGTTTCGATCTGCCCCGCTGTCAGGGGGGTGAAGATATCCACCTGGCGCAGGAGGCTGGTGATCGAATCGGCCTGTTCTTCAGCCGTGGGGGTCTCTTCCTGCCGCATGTAGACGTTGCGGATCGGCCAGGGGATGGTGATGTCGTAGCGCTTGAAGACGTACCAGATGCTGGTGAGCACCTCGTCGGAGATCCTGGGGATGCGGGCGATATCCTTGACCCAGAAACGCAACCGGTAGATGATCGCGCTCTCACCGTATTCGTGTGTCCAGACCCGGGGGGGCGGCTGGTGCAGCACGTTCGGCGACTGCAGAACCCCCTCCAGAATGGCGCCTTTGACCCGGTTGGGCGGTTCCCGGTACTCGGCCCCGACAAAGCGGTCCACCCCGACACTCGGGCTGTTGAGGTGCAGGTTGATGATCTCGGCTTTGGCGATGACGGAGTTGGGAATCACGATCCCTTCGTGCTGGCGGGTATTGAGCCGGGTTGCGCGCCAGTTGATCTCGACCACTTCCCCTTCGTGCTCGTCGACGATGATCCAGTCCCCGACCCGGAAAGGCCGTTCGAACTGCAGAACCACCCCGCTGAGCAGATCGCCCAGCACGTTCTGCATCGCCAGTCCGAGCACGACCGTGATAGCCGCAGCTCCCCCCCCGACGATGGTGGCATCCACTCCGAACAGACTGGTGAGGATCAGCCCGACGGCGAGAACGATGATCACCAGCGTCAGGGTGTCGCGCAGCAGCTTCGGGACCTGGCGACCGGCCCTCTCGAGGCCGGTTTCGAAGATCAGGGTGTCGAGGAGCCGGGCGATGAAGAGAGCGGCGAGAATGATCAGTACGGCCTGGAAAACAGCGTCGAGGATCCCGCCGGGAGTGTCATTGAGCGGCGGGATCAGGAGCAGGGCTTCGAGTCCCAGCACGGCCTCGCGACCGCCGTTGCCCAGCACGATCAGCCCGGCAGCAAGGACGATGAGCAGACGCAGCGAGCGCCGGAAGAGCACCAGCCGTCCGCTGATGATCCCCCACCGATAGACCGCCCACGCCGGCACGAAGAAGAGCAGCCCGTAGAGAAGCGAGAAAAGACCGGGACGGATAATGGTGACCCAGACGTTCATCCCCACATACCCAGGTCACGCAGGAATGTCAGGGACGTCCGGGCCCGTTCGAGGTTCATTTCGAGCACCACTGTCGCCTGCTCACAACTCAGACAGAGATCGGGCAGAAAGGTGGCGTACGGGATCTCCCCTTCCCCGAGCGCGAGATGATCGTCACTGGCCCCGTGGTTGTCGTTCAGGTGCAGGTGATCGACCAGGTGCCCGAGCGTGACGACCCAGGCCGATTGACCGTCCCGGCTGTAGAGGTGCACGTGGGCCGGATCGTAGCACATGCGCATCCGGCCGTCATCGAAGGCGAGAAAGAGATCCTTGAAGAGTTCGGCTGTGGGCTCGTAGCTGTTCTCGAGACAGACCGTCACGTCAGCCTCCGCGGCCCGGCTGATGGTTTCCGTCCAGAGCGGGGTCGAGAGTTCCTTCCAGCCGGGGAGCACTCCGTGCGGCAGCAGAGGGTTGAAGAAGGTGTGGTAGACGATCTTGCGGGCCCGCAGGGCTTCGCTCACTTCGATTCCTCGCAGGAAAGCCTCACGGGTATAGGTCCGGATGACGGGATCGAGACTCCCCGGATTGAGATCGTAGAGCGGTCCATGAGTCGTGATGACGAGCTCGTGACCGGCGAGTTCTTCACCCACCCGCCGGGCCTCGGACAGAGCGGCCTCGCTCATCAGCCAGCCGGTATCGTAGAGGGTCACCTCGATCCCGAGCCCTTCATCCACGGCCAGATCGACAGCCTGATCGAGTTCGTCATGGGCTACGCTCAGCAACAGATGGACAGTCACATCACCGTCTCCCGTCAGGGGGAGGGTCGTCGAGTCGCTGCTTCCTGAACAGCATCTGCCAGAGAGTGTTCTGGTTGAAAGCAGCCAGCAGGGTCTTGAGTTCGCCCAGTACCGTATCGAGTTCGGCCAGGCTCCGCTGCACTCCCGGACCGGTACTGTCGATCAGGGCATCAGCCGAGCCGGCCAGGTGCCGGATGTCGGAGATCAGGACCTGAGTGGAATCGAGGGTTCCGCTGATGCGTTCGCGGTTCTCGGTCAGGATCCCGGAGACCTGCTCGAGGGTGCCCAGGGCCGAACGTACTCCGTAGCGCAGGCTGTCGGCCAGCTGAACGAACTGGCGCTCGAGAACCGCAAAGGTCTCCCGGGTCGTCACCAGGGTCGTCGAGATCTCATCGATCAGTGAGCCAGCGGATTCCGGACTGAGGATATCCACCAGGCGGACAGCGACCTCCTGGATGGCCTGGGCCAGGGTATCGGCCCGGCCGATCATGAGCGAAAGATCGGGGAAGCTGGCCTGGGGGAGCGTGTCGCCGTTGGCCAGACGAGCTCCCGGGCGCTCGGGCAGGCGCAGTTCAACGATGGCGTCACCGATGAACCCGGGGCTTCCAATCGTCGCCGTGGTGCCTTCGTAGAGTGGTATTCCGGCGTCGATTTCGAGGGTGAGGGTAAAGGCGAGCTGGGGATAGGTGACCGGCGTTATCCGATCCAGTTCCCCGACCCGATACCCCTGTACGTAGACGGCCGATCCCTTACGCACGTTGGGGATCGAATCCACAACCACGTTGAGTTCGATCGTGTCACCCCTGAGGATGCCCGCCACACCCACCAGACCGATGAGCACGGCGGCGGCGGCGGTGAGTACGAAGAGCCCGAGTCCGATGTCCTGACGTTCGAAGTTCATCCCAGCTCATTCCCTCTGCTCTCGATGACATCTCGGGGGAATACCTTGCCCCGCCGGTCGAATTTACGGGGATCATCGGCGAATATCACGTCAGCATTCTCGACGATTATGAGCCTGTCGACATGACGGAACAAACCCTCATGCAATCCCTGCGAAGTCAGCAGCACGGCCGGCGAGTTCGGACGGGGATCGTCCTGATCATCTCCGGAGGCAGAGGGTCCGAAGGCCAGATCGAGGAGTTCTCCGCCTGAGCCGACATCGATATCCATCAGCGGATCCTCGAAGATGAGCAGCGGCGGGGCCATGACCCAGGCCCTGGCGAGCGCAACCCGTTTGCGGGTCGCTTCGTCGAGCAGGGCCGGCCGCAGGTCCCGACAGCGTTCCAGACCGCAGCGGGCGATCAGGCGGTCCACCCAGGCGCTGACTCCCTGCAGGTCGGAAAAGCGGCTGTGATAGAGCGCCGGCAGGGCGACATTGTACCACACCGTCAGATTGTGGATCAGGCCGCTGTTGTGGAACAGATATCCCACCTGGTGCCGCAGGGCGAGCCGGAGGCGTTCGTTCAGACCGGTGATATCGGTTCCGAAGAGTTCGATCGTGCCGGCTTCGGGAACCTCGATCCCGTTCATCATGCGCGGGATGTAGCGGGCCCCCCATTCCGATTCGATCACAATCGCCACGATTTCGCCGGTCCTGAGGTCGAGATCGAAATCGCGCAGGAGCGGAACGCCGTCATGGAACGCCGTGAGGCCTCGGCAGGAGAGCGCGAGTTTGCCGGCGATCAGTGAACCGCCGTTGCTGATGACATCCTGAAAGTTGATCCGCGCGCTCACGTCATACCTGCTAGTAGTAGAAGAGGACCGAGATGATGGCGGAAACGAGGAAGACCAGAGCCAGGCATTCCACGACCGCCCGGGTGGTGGCTTTGGGCACATCGGTCGGCGCCCCCGTGACGATGAGCCCGTGGTAGGAGGGTATCAGGGCGATGATCATGCCGAAGAGCAGTCCTTTGAGACCGGTCACCCAGAAATCGATCAGAGCTGCCTGATCGGCAATGTACTGCAGGTAGGTTCCCAGGGTCATGCTCACGGTGAGCTGGGCGGCCAGGAACCCGAAGAGAATCGCAACCGCGTCGAAGAAGATGACCAGACAGAGCGTGGCGACGGTCACCCCGACCAGGCGGGGGAATACCACGTAATGCAGGGGATCGATCCCCATCGTTTCCAGAGCGGTGATCTCCTCCATGACCTGATTGGTACCCAGTTCGGCGGCAATGGCCGTGCCCGACCTGCCGATCACGACCACAGCGGTAAGGATCGGCCCGAGCTCCCTGATCAGGGCCGAAACGAAGACCATACCGATGATGCCCTCAAAGCCGACCCGGGAAGCCTGACTGAGCACCTGGATCACGATCAGGGCCGAACTCGCGGCCGATACGAAGGCGACAAAAGGCAGCGCCTGTACTCCGGTGAACCGGACCTGGTTCAGAATGACCCGCCAGGTGTAGCCGATCCCCAGAGCCGGGAGGCGGAAGAGGACGCCCGTGACCTGCAGCGCGAACCGTATCCTGTCGGAGAGTCGTCGCAGATAGAGGCGCGTCTGCTCACCGACCCGCCCGGGGAAAGAAAGAAATCGGGTGCCGGATATTGATGCCTGGGCCATGGAGCGACAGTATAGGTGTGCCGATTCACCGGCGGCAAGGGGCTGCACCATCCCGGACTTTGCGGCAAGAGATTGCAGTCGTCGCGGCCCTGCGGTTAAGGTAGGAAGGTTCAGGGTGATTCATCAGGGGAGACGGGCCACGTCGTACTCAGTGGAAAATACGCGGTCCTATACCAACCGGCTGGTAGAGGCGCTCTCGCATCTGCACGGACCGGGCGGTGTTCCGGTTTCGCTCGATAAGTTCCTGGCCGGGGTGCAGGTGCTTTTCCAGGCCACCGGTGTGCTCTGGTGGGAGTACCGGTTGCGCGACCGGCTCCTGAAACTGCAGGCAGTGAGCGGAGAGTTCGAGCCGGGCTGGGAGAATTTCACCGACGAAGAGAACCAGGGGCTGGCGGGCCTGGTTTTCAGCAGCGGGGAGAGTCAGGTCCTCGAAGGCGAGGCGATCAAGGCCGGATTGCCGGAGAGTATCGCCGATCATCCCGACGTGGAGACGGCCGTAGCGATCCGGGTGGACAGCGGCGATCGTCCGCTCGGGGTTCTGGTCGTTCTCTTCGGGGGCCGGGCTACGCTGGCGATGCAGCAGATGGAAACGATGGTCCTGCTGGGACGGGCCCTCGGACGGGCCGTTGAAAGCCGCATCCTGCAGGATGAACTCGCCGAACAGTTCCGCCGCCTGCTCCTGCTGCACGACCTTTCGAGCATCCTGCAGTCGAAGCGTCCGCTCAGCATGCGGCTCGACAAGCTGGTGGAAACCCTCAGCCAGGCCTTCGGCGCCCGCTACGGACACATCCTGCTGGCCGGCGAGGACGACGAGCAGGTCGGCCTCTTTCTGACCGTGCGGGCAAGCCACGGCGCCGCCCTCTCAACCTACTCCGATATCCGCCTGAGCCCCGGCGAGGGCATAGCGGGAACGGTTTTTCAGACCGGTCAGCCCCTGCTGGTTGAGGATGTCAGCCAGAATCCCGATTTCGTGGCCAGTCGATCCGATGTACAGAGCGAGATGGCGGTACCGATTTCAGCCGAGGGCGAAGTGATCGGCGTCCTGAATCTCGAATCAGATCGGCTCGCAGCCTTCCGGAACGAGGACCTGCGCCTGGCCAGCATCGTGGCCGCCCAGGCGGGAGTGACGCTCAAGCATGCCCTGGCGCTCGAGGACGCCGTCGCCCGGATGCGCGAACTCGAGCTGCTCAACCGGGTGACCAGGGCCATCGCCACGACCGAAGATCTCGGAGATCTCCTGAACACGATCGTTGAAGAGGTGCATGGTGCCATGCAGACGACCGTGGTGGGGATTCTTTTGATCGAAGAGAACGGACTCGACATGCGGGTGCACGCCGCGGCAGGCGGCAATCAGGATGTTCTGACCGAACTCAAGATGCGGGTCGGCAAAGGCGTGACCGGGATCGCTGCCGAGAGCGGCGTAACCCAGTACGTGCCCGATGTGACGCGGGACAACCGTTACGTTCCGGTCGATCCGACCATCCGGAGCGAGCTGGCCGTGCCGCTGATCAACAAGGGCCGGGTCATCGGGGTTCTCAACCTCGAGAGCGATCGCACCAATGCCTTCAGTGATGAGGATCTCCGGGTGGCCGACATCCTGGCGGCCCAGATCAGCCAGATCCTGGTCAAAGCGCTCCTGTACGAGGAGCTGGCACTGATGGCCGTCACCGACGGCCTGACCGGTCTCTTCAATCACCGGCAGTTCTTCGTCCGGCTCGAAGCGGAGTTCAAGCGGGCCGTGCGTTATTCCTATCCGCTCTCGCTCATCATGCTCGATATCGACTTCTTCAAGAAATACAACGATACCTTCGGCCACCTGCGCGGGGATGAAGTGCTGCGCCGCATCGCCGAACTGATCACCTCCACCATGCGGGAAACAGATATCCTTGCCCGCTACGGCGGTGAGGAATTCGCCGTCATCCTCCCCCTCTGCCATGAATCCACCGCCCGGGAAGTGGCGGAAAGACTCCGTCTGCGCGTTGAAGAGGCCGATCTGGGGGGCGGGGACGAGCCGCTGACGATCAGCCTGGGTATCTGCACCGCCCCGCAACACGCCGAAACCCACGAAGAACTGGTTCGCCGGGCCGACGATGCGATGTACATCAGCAAGAACCAGGGGCGCAATCAGTGCACGGTCTGGAGCCCTGATCTCGCTGCGGAGTGAAGCGCGGCCTCGCCGGCGATTTTCCCGATGATTTTCCCGTATCGCCTCACCTTCAGGTTCCGCAGGCTGCTTCCTGCCCGCCAGCGATCGGGCTGCCGGTATCCTGGTTCTCCGGGCCCCCGCCATACTGGAGCTGGTAAAGGCACCAGTAGAGACCCCGGCGAGCCAGCAGTTCGCGGTGGGTGCCGCTTTCCCTGATCTCGCCCCGGTGCATGACGATAATGCGGTCGGCTTTCTGGATGGTCGAGAGACGATGGGCGATGACGAGGGTGGTGCGTCCGGCCATGAGCCGGGCAAGTGCATCCTGGATCAGGAGTTCGGTCTCGGTATCGACACTGCTGGTGGCCTCATCGAGCACAAGGATGGCCGGGTCGAAAGCCAGCGTCCGGGCAAAGGCAAGCAGCTGCCGCTGTCCCGTCGAGAGAGTGGCGCCCCGTTCGTGGACTTCGCCGTCATAGGCACCGGGGAGGCGGCGGATGAAGGGATCGGCATTGGCGTGCTCGGCGGCGCGGGTGATCATCTCCGGCCTGATGGCGGGGTTGTGCAGGCCGATGTTCTCGGCGATCGTACCGCTGAAGAGAAAGACGTCCTGCTGCACCATGCCCACGATCCGTCGCAGCTGCTGCGGATCCATTTCGCGGATATCGATACCGTCGATCGTGATCCGGCCCCGCTCCACCTCGTAGAACCGCGAGAGCAGGCTCGAAACGGTGGTCTTGCCTGCCCCGGTGGCACCGACGATCGCGACCGTCTGGCCGGGTTCGACGGCAAAGGTGACATCGCGCAGGATCCAGGGCCTTTCGCCGTCAGGCGATCCGGCGCCGTCCGCAGAGACCGGAGTGGGCCCGTCGATGACGCCTTCACCCGCCGGATACCGGAACCAGACCTCTTCGAAGGCGATCCGTCCCGTGAGGGGATCGGGCCGGCGCGGGAGTGGCGGGGCCGTGATCGTGACCGGTTCATCCATCAGGGTGAAGATGCGTTCGCTGGCGGCCATGGCCGACTGCATGATGTTGTATTTCTCGGCCAGGTCGCGGACCGGCCGGTAGAAGCGCTGTACGTACAGGATGAAGGCGTAGAGCACCCCGAAGGTGAGGGTTCCCCCGAGAACCCACCCGCCCCCGAACCAGATCAGGGCCGTGAGGACCAGGGCGCTGATGAAATCCACGCCGGGGAAGAAGAGCGCGTAGAAGAAAATCGTCCGCAGATGGGCATCGCGATACTCGCGGTTGGCCTCGCGGAACCGTTCGAGCCGCTCCTTCTCCCGGGTGAAGATCTGCACCACCCGTATCCCCATCAGGTTCTCCTGCATGAAGGCGTTGAGCCGCCCGAGCCGGGAGCGGACCTCCCGGTACGCCTCGCGGGCCTTGAAGCGGAACCAGAGGGTACCGCCGAGCAGAACGGGGAGAATCAGGACCACCACCAGCGCCAGCCGGGCATCGAGCACGAACATGAAGGCCACGATTCCGGTCAGCATGAATATGTCGCCGAAGATGGCTACTACCCCGCTCGTGAACATGTCGTTGAGGGCTTCGACGTCATTGGTCAACCGGGTCTGGATCCAGCCGATGCTCGTGCGGTCGTAGTAGGCAAGCGGCAGGTGCAGCAGGTGGGCATAGAGAGCCGAGCGCAGATCGAGCATGGCCTTCTGCCCGGTCAGATTCATCAGGTAGAGCTGCAGGTACTGGAAGCCGAATCCGCCCACGACCGTGAGCAGCAGGAGCAGAGCCATGCGGCTCACCCCCGCGAGACGGGCGGCGGTATCGAGTCCGGCGGCAGTGCCGGGATCGATATAGCGGTCGATAGCGATCTGGGCGATGGTGGGACCGGCCAGCTGAACCAGCGAACCGATGAACATCAGCACGACACTTGTCGCCACCCACCGGCGGTAGGGGCGCAGGTAGACCAGCAGCCGGGCGAGCAGCCGGCGGTCAAAGGCCTTGCCCCCCTCATCGCTGGCCGGATCGAAAAGGCGCCGGCTCATGAGAGCGACTCCAGTTCATCGAGCAGGGCCTGACGCTCACGCGCAAGTGTGGCATCACCGGGGGCCGGTCCCTCGATACCGTGAAACTCGGCACGCCGGGCCCTGTTGATGGCCGACTCAAAATCACTGGTATGTCCCCAGAGGGTC
>Ga0180434_10003611_pt1 | contig 19596 bp, 11 predicted proteins | sample SS_ome_7_FD_132453 | JGI IMG/M metagenome (GOLD analysis project Ga0180434, IMG submission 132453) | Hypersaline lake sediment archaeal communities from the Salton Sea, California, USA - SS_1_D_2 metaG | ecosystem: Environmental > Aquatic > Non-marine Saline and Alkaline > Hypersaline >...
AGACCCGTTCGCCCACCGCCTCGGCTGCCGCGGTCACCGCGTCACAGCAGGCCTGGTTGTTGGTGAAGACACCGGCGATGTCCCGGCCCAGGGCGACCATGCAGGCACCGGTGAGAGTGGCGGCGTCGATGATCCGCCGCGGCTGCAGGTCGGCCACCACGTCAAGCACGTCGGCAAGTACGACCCGGCCTTCGGCGTCAGTGTTGTGGATTTCGATCGTGGTGCCATTGCGGGCAGTGACCACATCCCCCAATTTGTAGGCAGCGGCTCCGTTCATGTTCTCGACCAGGCCGACCGCTGCGACGACATGCACCGGGAGTTTGAGGGCGGCGATTGCGGCGATTGCTCCGAGTGCGGCTGCTGCGCCCGACATGTCGCATTTCATTGCCAGCATGCCGTCTGAGGGTTTGAGTGACAGTCCGCCAGAATCAAACGTGACCCCTTTGCCGACCAGAGCCAGGTCGGGGGAACCGCCGGGCTTCCCCGGCCCTCGGTAGTGCAGCATTACCAGCCGTGGAGAACGTGAACTGCCTCGGGCGACGGCTAGCAAGGCCCGACAGCCCTCGCGTTCCAGTCGCGATTGATCCCAGATTTCTATCTCCAGTCCCACCCGGCCGGCGATGGTGGCCGCCTCCTCGGCGAAGGTCTCAGGGTAGAGGTCATCCGGGGGCAGGTTCACCAGCCGGCGGGCCAGATTCACGCCATCGGCGATTATGGCCCCCCGGGCGACAACCTCAATCGCCGCCTCCAGCCAGACTGTCACACCAAAGGGATGCTGCTTCTTCTCGGAACGGTAGAGATCCTGTCCCACCATGCCGACCGCCGCACCGGCGACCGCCTGTTCAAGCTGCTCGTTGGTCCAGCGGCCGTCGGCAAGAAAACCGACACAGCCCCGGGGCCGGCTCGACAACTGCCGGGCGGCTACTGCGGCTGCCCGGTGAAGCAGGCCAGCATCGGTTTCCTCTACCGGGCCGGTGCCGATCACCAGCAGCTGGCTGCAGGGCAGCCCCGGTGGGGCAAGAAGGGGGACGCATTCATACCGCTTGCCGGTGAGGTCGCCAGCATTGATGAGCCTGCTGAGCAGACCCCCTGTTGCCCGGTCGAGTTCGGCGGCAGCACCACCGCCAATTCCATTCGGTCCAAGAAAGAGCACCAACGCGTCCCCCTCGAAACGGGTCGGATCGGCTGAGGGCTCTGCTCGGATGGTGTCGGGAGCGGTGGTGACTGTTGCCGTGAACTCGTGTGACATGGGTGGGGCCTCGGGAGAAGGGGTTGCTGACAGGCACGCCCTGGCAGCCGGAGTCTGGCAGCGCGGGGACGACCCTTCAACCACCTTGATGGAGCCGGCGGGCCGCCAGCGAGAGCAGCACGGGTAGGACCACGAGGTTGCCGACGAGTCCTCCCAGGAGCGTCAAACAGGAGAGGCCACCGAAGGAGACGGTCGGCATGAAGCCGCTGGTGGTGAGGGCCAGAAATCCGACCACCAACGCGAGGGTCGAAAAGATCATCGCCCGACCGGCGGTCTGGTGGGCGGTCTCGAGCGCAGCCCGAATGGCCCCGTCATGGGCGAGCCGGCGACGGAAAGCGGTGGTGTAGTGAATTGAACTGTCGACCGAGAGGCCGAGTGAGACGGCCGCAATCATTGCCGTGCCCATGTTGATTGGGCTGCCCGACCAGCCGAGCAGGCCCAGCACGACAACGATCGGCAGCGTATTGGGCACCAGCGCGATGGCACCGATGATCGGGCTGCGAAACCCGGCCGACAGCAACAGGAAGATACCGCCGGCGGCCAGCAGAAAGGTCAGCCACTGGTCGGCCAGCATCCGCTCGACCAGCTGGGCTAGCAGGACGAAGAAGCCGGTGACGGCGCCGGCAGGCAGGCTGTCGGTCGGTGGAAAATGCTGGGTGACCAACTTACGGACCTGGTCGATGATCTGCCGCTTGGCGGCTGCCGGCTGTCGCTCCCGGGCCCGGAGCATCACCCGCAGCCAGGTCGATCCATCAGCCGGGTCACGGCCGACAAGGCTGGCGGCCAGCTGGGGCTGCTGCTGCCGCAGCAGGCCGACGGCCGCTTCGACCATCCAGCTGCCGACGGCCGAGTTTTCCAGCGTGGCCAGCGATATCGGCGAAACAGTCTCCAGCAGGTCGGCAATGCTGAGCACCTTGGTCAGGCCGCTGCCAGGTGCCGAGCCGGTTGCGGCCACCTCGGTGCGGAGCCGGGTTTCGAGGGCGGCGACGCGGGCCAGGGTGTTCGCCGTGATCGGCTCGGTGGTCGGCAGCAGGATGTCCCAGACGCCCGCGCCGCCCAGGCGGGACTCAACGATTTCGTAGGACTCGACGACCGGGCTGTCCGCCCGGAAGTTCTTGATGAAGTCAGTCTGGACCTCAAGCTTGGTGAGTCCCGCCGCTGCCAGGGCAATCAGAGCGGCCGCAGCCGCCAGAATTGGACCCGGCGACCGCACGATTTGCTCTACCAGTCGATCGAGCCCGCCATCGAGTTTTCCCTCCCCCCAGACCCGGCCGGGGTCGCCGCCAAGCCGTCCGGCCAGGGCAAACCAGGGAACTGCCAGTGCGACCGCCAGCAGTACCATACCTGCCCCAATGGCGGTCATGATGCCGAAGTCGTGCACGGGGCCTACCTGGCTCGCAATCAGCGAGCCAAAGCCGATCATGTCAGTGATGATCGCCCCAATGATCGGCCAGAAGAGCTGTGTCAGGCCGCCCGTCAGGGCTTCCTCGGCCGGCTCGCCGGCGGTCCGGCGGCGGCGGAACTCAACGATGATGTGGACCACGGTGGCGATTGCCACCACCGTCACCATCGCCGAGAGCATCGTCGAGACCATCGTCAGTTTCTGACCGGCCAATGCCAGCAGGCCACGTGTGGTCCAGAGGGCCAGCAGGACGACTGCCAGTGGTGCCACCAGCCACCGCAGGCTGCGAAAGAGCAGCAACAGCACGACCGAGGCGAGCAGGCCGGCCGTCGTGCCCAGCAGGTTGCCGTCGCGCCGGAGCATGGCAAACCCGTCCCGCAGCATCACTGTTTCACCCGCCACGGTCCCGGAGGGATACTCTTGCATGATTTCACGGAGGGCGTCGATGGTGTCGCCCCGTCCAGGGACACCGTCATCGGCCTCAGCGCCACCAGCCAGTACGCAGACGACCGCTGCTGTCCGCCGGTCGCTGCCGACGGTGTAGCCCTCCATCAGTCGGACAAGTCGGGCAGCCGCCGGGTTGGTGTTGGTGGCGATGATGCTTCGGCCCAGCGGTGTGGTGGCCAGACTCGTGGCCGAGCCGATGCCCGGTACCGCGGCCAGTCGCTCCGTCAGGCTGCTGAGCCGGTCGAAGCCTGCCGGGCTGAACAACGCGGCATCGTCGTAGACCGCCAGAACGGCGGCACTTGAGCCGAAGGTACGTCCCAGCCGACGAAAGGGCACGATCGCTGGATCGTTCCGGTCGAACATGGCCGTGATCGACCGCGAGTATTCAAGCTGCCGGGACCGCTCCACGCCGAACAGGCCCAGCAGCAGTCCCAGCAGGGCCAGCGGGATTCGCCAACGAACGAGCCAGCGGGACACGGCACCGGCAAAACGGAGTTCAGTGCTTTGAGATGGAGACATGCCAGGTTCGCGCAGGGGCTGCTTTTTTCCCAGTTTACCGGCTTTGCGCTGTGTTCTTGGCGGCTTTTCTCGGCTGGAGCGACACCTTGACCGGCTTTTCGAAGCGTCCTTATAGTCCCGCCCCCAACTTGTTCCCCACGGGCCGACCGACCGCCTGCGGTCTCGGTGAATGCGGGTGCGCGTGTTTCAAAGCCTTTTTTCACAGGATCGTTCCGGCGATCACCATCGCGGACCGGGACCTCCCCGGTCAGGGACGGTGTCTGCGCCAAAGCCAGTCCGAGCCCACGGCGGCTGCTCCGGTCGTGCGTTGCCTGGAGCCGTTGCGTGCTTCCTGTTGCTCGCCGTGGCCGCCGGTGCAGTCGGGGCGGAACCGCCAGCTCCCACAGCACCGGCGGGCAGCCTCGCCGAACTTCCGGTCCGGGGCCTGGCTGCGGCGATCGCTGAAGCGGGCCGCATCGAGGTGCCAGCGGCTCATCCGCGGGAACTTCTTAGTATCGAGGCGACCCAGGCGTCCCGGTGGACGGAGGGCTCATATGACGTCTGGCATCTGACCGGCGGCGTGACGATCCGGCAGGGCCAGACCGAGGCCCGCGCCAACGAGGCGGTCATCTGGATTGAACAGCCACCGCCGGTTTCGGCAGCCGCTGAAGAGCCGAGCGGGCCGCCGCTGCGAACCGTACTGGTGCGGCTGGCTGGCACAGTGAGCGTACGGACCAACGCCGACGATGGGGCTTCGGGAACGGAGACCGCCACCATTCGAGATGATCGCTGGGCCGGCCGGTTCTGGACCATCCGTGATCCGCGGCTGACGTTTGACAGCATCGTTCCGGCCAGTGGCCGCCCGGCGGTCTACGAGGCAGCGGCCGATCTGCCGGCGGCAACGCCTGGCCCACTGCAACTGGTTTCCGCCGAGCAGGCCGAGACGGTCGAGTTGGCCGACGAGGGAGCTGTCGCGGATGATGGGAAGGGAATTATCCCGGCCCAGTTCGCTGAGTTCGGAACGATCGCCGCGCCTCCGGCGCAGCCGGTGGTGGCCGGCCGACGGCTCAGGGCATTTCCCCGGTCGAGCATGCCGCTGGCGGTGCAGTGGTTCCCCAGCCCGACAGGCGGGGAATGGATTGCCGTGATCACCTCGGGCATCAATCTGGTGATCGACGGGGTCGATCCAGCCGGGCCGCTCGACATCTCGGCCGACCGGATGGTGATCTGGACCCGCGGCGAAGCCCGGCCCGACCTCGGCGGTGACTCAGGCCAAGCGGCTGATACGCCGCTGGAACTCTACATGGAAGGCAACGTCGTCTTTCGGCAGGGCCAGCGAGTGATTGAGGCGGTCAGCATGTTCTACGACGTGTCCCGCTCCAGCGGTGTGATCACCGGGGCTTCGGTGCTGACGCCGGTTGACAGCTACGCCGGCCTGATCCGCCTCCGCGCTGACGTGCTGCGGCAGGTGGACCGGAGCCGGTTTGTGGCTCAGCGAACCGGTCTGACCACCAGCCGGATGGGGGTGCCGACCTGGGAGTTCCGTTCACGTGAGTTGACCTTCACCGATGAGCAGGTGCCGGTCCCGGGTCCGTTCGGGATGCCGATGATCGACCCGGCCACCGGCGAGCCGGCGGTTGAGCATCAACAGTTTGTCACCAGCCGCGGCAATACCGTCACCCTCGGCGGGGTGCCGGTGCTCTGGTGGCCGGTGCTGGCGACCAATGCCAAGAAGCCGACCTTCTACATCAACGATCTGAAGGTGAAGAATGACCAGATCTTTGGCACCCAGGTATTGACCAGCTGGGATGTGTTCCAGGTCTTCGGTGTTCGACAGCCACCACCCGGGGTCGACTGGGACTTCAACGTCGACTACCTGAGCCTCCGCGGTCCCGGCTTTGGGAGCTCGCTGATCTACAACCGGCCGCAATTCCTGGGCCTGGCCACCCCCGCCAACGGTATCGCCGATGCCTGGTTCGTCGTCGACCACGGGATCGACAGGCTGGGCCTGCAGCGGAACAACTTTATCTATTCAAACTATCCCGATGCCTTCCGCGGCCGGGCCTTCTGGCGGCACCGGCAGGATCTCATCGCCGGCTGGCAGGCCCGCGGTGCGGCGGGCTGGATCAGCGACATCAACTTCCTCGAGGAGTATTACGAGTCCGAGTGGGAGGAGGGCTATGAGCAACGGACCTGGCTCGACCTGCGGCGGCCGACCGACAACCGCCAGCTTCGGCTGCTGACCAGCCTGCGGGTCGATCCCTTCTTCACGCAGAGTGAATGGTGGCCCCGGCTCGATCACCACTGGATCGCCCAGCCGCTGCTGCGGGATGCTCTGTCGTGGTACGAACATTCGAGCATCAGCTACGTGCGGCAGAGTGAGCCCCAACCGCCACCGACCTTTCCGGGTAGCGGCCGGGCCCCGCAAAATCAGGCGGGTCTCAACATCTGGACCCTGCTGCCCTACGAGAACAATGTGATCGGTGAGCGGCTGGTGACCCGGCAGGAGATCGACCTGCCCTTCCAGGCCGGACCGGTGAAGCTGGTGCCCTACGCCCTTGGCGAGCTGGGCCACTGGGGGCAGGACCTCAATCAGCAGCCGATCAACCGGGCCTATGGCCAGGTTGGCATCCGTTCCAGCCTGCCCGTCTGGACCGCCAACAACAGCGTTGAGAGCCGGCTGTGGAACCTTCACGGCCTGGCCCACAAGGTGATCTTCGAGGCTGAGTTCTCCTATGCTGACGCCACCCAGAGTTTTGACCGCTTTCCGCTCTACGACCAGATCGACGATGACACGATCAACCAGTACCGTCGTAACATTCCCTTCTTCGACTACGGTGCCCCACAGAATCTGGCTGGCAATCCCCAGTACCGGCTGGCTCCACCCTTCATCTTTGGACCGGAGAGCAAGTATGACCCGCGGACTTATGCCATCCGCCGCGGTATCGGCGGCTGGGTAACCGGGCCATCTGAACTGGTCAACGACCTCACGGCCTTCCGGGTTGCTGCCCGGCAGCGGTGGCAGACGAAGCGGGGGCCCTATGGCGACCGGCGAATTGTCGACTGGATCGTGCTCGATATCGATGGTGAGTTCTTCCCGACGACCAGCCAGAACTTCGGCCAGGCCCTCGGCCTCTGGCAGTACGACTTCCGCTGGCACATCGGCGATCGGACAACGATTCTGTCGACGGCCGATGTTGACTTCTTTACCGGCGGCCAGCAGCTCTACACCGTTGGCGCGCTGCTCAACCGTTCGGCCCGTGGCAGCGTCTACATGGGCTATCAGTCATTCGGTGGACCGATCACCGCCAGTGTGCTGACCGGCTCGTACACCTACCGGATGAGTCCCAAGTGGGCCAGTTCCTTCGGCTCGTCGGTCGACCTGACCGGCCGCAACATCGGCCAGCGGTTTCAGCTGGTCCGGATCGGCGAGTCGTTCCTGATGAGCTTCGGCTTCAATGTCGATTACAGCCGTCAGAACGTCGGAGTCACCTTCGCGATCGAGCCCCGGTTTCTCTCTGGAACCCAGTTTGCCGGGGGGGGCGGCCTGACGTCGTCAGCTGCCGGCACCTCGGCACTCGGCGGCTCACCGACCAACGTGCCGGTCGCCGGCGCCTATGGCCTGGAGTGAGTCGGTAGACGGGCCAGCCAGACACTCCAGCCGAAAAAGCAGACTGCAAGCAGCAGGTAGGCGGCAGCGAGGTCGAGCGGGCTGCGGCCGGCCGCCTCAGCAGGGAGGTCGCCAATCGCCCAGGGCCAGAACAGCCGGCCGTCCGTGAAGGGTGAGTGGATCAGGCCGAACACTGCCAGGACTGCAGCGGCAACGCACCAGCCGGCCGCTGCAGAAAGCCGCCGATCGATCAGGGCGGCGAGCAGGCCCGCCCACAACAGGCTTGTGAGAATGAAGCCGGAGGCCAACAGCCGCAGGCTGAAGAGTTCATTGGCCAGTCCGGCAGCCGGTTGGGCACCAGCGGCCAGCAGTTTGTCGGTCTGGATCACCACCAAGGCAGCGAGAGCCGGCACACAGGCGAAGGCGACGGCCGGATAGTGCCGCTGCGGGGTGGCGTGGAAACTCTGGGCTGAAATTTCAAGGCCGATGAAGATCAGGATCGGCAGAATAGCCGGCCCGGGAATTAGCTCGTAGAGCAGGGCGAAAGACCCGGTCAGCCCGGCCAAGCCGATAAAAATTGCCGTCGCCAGTGTGTAAGCGGCCCGCCCGCCCATGGCCTTGTAGGCGGGGTGACCGATGTAGGGCGTTGATTGGATGACGCCGCCGCAGAGACCAGCGACAACAGTCGCCAGGCCCTCCACCGCAACGATACTGCCGGTGGGAAATTCATCACCGGCGGCGGCGGCGCTTTCGGTGCAGTCGATGCCGCCAATGACGGTGCCCAGTGCAAAGGGAATGACGATCGGTAGATACTTGATCGTCAGTGGCCACGCCTCGACCCAGGTAAATTGGAAGACTTCGAGCCAGCCGGTTGGCCAGAGTACCGCTGTCGCATCGAAGGTGTCATGGGCAACGGCCGGCCCGATCCAGCCTGCGGCGTCCGCCAACAGCCCAATGCCGCCACCAATCAGCAGAGCAGCCAGTGCCCCCGGAATCCTCCCCGGCAGCGGGATTCTCGCGGTCAGGGTTGCCAGCACGATACCGAGTGACACCAGCCCGACCAGCGGTCGCGTGAGCACTTCAAGAAAAGGCAGGAAGCTGATCAATGCCAGGGCAATGGCCGCCAGACTACCGAGGAGCGCTGCCCGGGGAACCACTCGGCGAATGAAGGCGGCGAACGGGGCACAGCACAGCTTGAAGACTCCACTGGCCACGATGCTGCACATCCCGATCTGCCAGGCTTGGCGGGCCGCCTCCGTCTGGGCGAGGCCGTTGCCGACGGCCTCGGCGAAGGCGGGCCCGACCACGAAGAAGACCATCCCAAAGGTGCTCGGGGTGTCGAGTCCCAACGGCATGGCGGTGATGTCGGTGCGGCCGGTTCGGGCTGCCAACCGGAAGGCCATCCAGGTGAAAATCAGGTCGCCGACAATGACGCCGATCGCGGTTCCCGGCACCAGGTGGGCCAGCGCGAATTCGATCGGAAAGCCGAAAACGGTCGCCAGCAGCGACACCGTCAGGGTCAGATCGGCAAGATTATCGAGGGAAAGGCCGAAAAATGCGTTGATGTCACCTGGCATCGACCAGCGGTAGCGGGCGGTCGGTGGAGAGTTGGAGTCTGGTGGCATGGTGTGGTCGGCGGCTTCGGGGTCGGGTGGGAGGCGGCCGCGAACCAGACATTCGCGAACCCTTGCGAGCACCGACTATACTCCGCGAGTGGGATGTCTCGCCTTCGGATTGGCCGGGGGTCGACGATGCCCTTGCCGGTCGATTGCGACGGTGCAGCCGGACGGGTGCCGGAAAATTGGCATGGCGGGCCGAACTATTCCAAGGTGGCGAGCGTATTGACGATGGATATCGACCAGCCGCACCCTTCCTCCGATATGGACCAACACGCCAACGGGGGGGATCCAGGCCGCGGTCTGGACGGCTCGCAGCCGCGATCCCGTGACCCGGTGGACCCGACTGATGAAGACCTGCTGCAACGGTTTTGTTCGGACGCAGACGGACAAGCCTATGAAGTGCTTGTGCGACGGTATGAGCAGGAACTCTTCAACTATCTGCGGCGGTACCTCGGCAGTGCCGAAATGGCCGAGGACGTCTTTCAGGCGACCTTCCTTCAGGTCTATCTCAAAAAGGAACGATTCGAGCAGGGGCGACGGTTTCGGCCTTGGCTCTACACGATTGCGACCAACCAAGCGATCGATGCCCAGCGACGGAATCGCCGGCATCGGATGGTCAGTCTCGACCAAAAGACGAATGATGACGAGGTGGGGGGGCTGATGGAGATTGTGTCGGCGGATGGACCGACGGCCATCGAGCAGTTGGAGGATGAGGAGGCCAGGGAATGGGTGCGCACAGCGGTGGAGGATCTGCCGGAGACGCTTCGGGCAGCATTGGTTCTGGTCTATCACCAGGGCATGAAGTATCGCGAGGCGGCAGATGTCCTCGGCATACCGGTCGGCACTGTGAAGAGCCGGCTGCATGCGGCGCTGTTGAAACTCAACCAGGCCTGGGCCACCTCCGGCAGCACGGAGTTGAGACCATGACCTCTTCGATGACCATTCCCGGCGGAGCAGTTTCCTCTGACAGACACCGACCATTCCGAACGGGGAGAAGACTCTCATGCGTCATGATCTGATCGGCTATCTGCTCGATAGTCTCGACGAAGACGAACGGCTTTCAATTGAGGCGGCCCGCAAGGATCCCGAGGCGGCGGCTGCGATCGACCAGCAACTGGGGGTCCTTCAGCGGGCGTTGCGGCCCCTGGACCGCGAGCGACAACCATTGGTTGCCCCTGCGGGCCTGGCAGATCGGACCTTGGCGGCGGTGCGGCAGCCGAAGGCTCCGGTATTCACGCCCTCCACCGAGGTGGTCGTGCCGCTGCGGCCGCGGGTCTGGGTTGACCGGTTTATTATGGGGGCGGCGGCAGTCGCGGCGGTCGTGCTGCTGGCCCCCCTTCTGGTTGAGGCGGTTCAGGATGCCCGGGCCCTGCGGGCAGAGCGGAATCTGCAGCGGGTGGGCGAGGCCTTGCAGGGCTATGCCGATGCCAAACGGGTCTTCCCAACACCACCCGGCGAGGGACCGCTTTCGCGGGCTGGCCTCTTCGCCCCCACCCTCGTCTCGGAGCAGCGGATCAGGCCCGATGACGGTCTCCTGGTCTATCCCGGCTCGGCCCTCGCCGACGAGGGGGGCTTTCGGATTCCCAGCCGTCAGGACGTTGAAACTGCTGTCGGCACTGAGGAGTTTGACCAACTGGTGGAGCGGATGAGTGGTGACTACGGCTACACCATGGGCCATCGAGATGCGTCCGGTGCCTTGCAGCCGATCCGCGATCTCCGCCGGGGCCATCACCCATTAATGGCCGATGCTCCTGATATCCGCGGGCAGCGAAGTGGGAATCATCCCCATGGAGCGCACCATATTCTGTACGAGGATGGGCGGGTTGAAACGATCTGGATCAGGGGTGACGATCTTGACCCGCTTCACCGTGACGACCACCTCTACCGCAACCACGACGGCAAGGTTGCCGCCGGTACCGACGCTGAAGACGCGGTCATCGGCGACTCACACCACCAGCCGTGAACCAGTGTGGACGCTGCAAGGGCCTCATCAGTTGGTGGACTGTCACCGGCCAACCAGTTCCCGCGCGGCTGCGGCTACCGCTTCGGCCGTGATCCCGAAATGTTCGAAGAGTTGCTTGGCGGGGGCGGAGGCGCCGAAACCCTCCATGCCGATGAACCGGCCCCGGTCGCCCAGCCAGCGTTCCCAGCCAAAGCCACAGGCGGCTTCACAGGCGACGCGGGCGGTCACGGACGCCGGCAGCACCTGCTCACGATAGGCGACATCCTGGGCGGCGAAGAGATCCCAGCAGGGGAGGCTGACAACCCGGGCTTTGATACCAGACGCCTCCAACGCCCCGGCGGCAGCCAAGCAGATATGCACCTCGCTGCCAGTGCCAATGAGAATGCAGTCTGCCACGCCGCCGGCAGCCTCCTTGAGGATGTAGCCACCGCGGGCGACTCCGTCGGCCCCACCGAGGTTGGTGCGATCGAGTGTCGGCAGATTCTGCCGCGACAATACCATCACGGCGGGGCGGTCGGCCCGCTTCAGAGCGACTCGATAGGCCTCAGCCACCTCGTTGGCATCGGCCGGTCGGAAGACCGACAGGCCCGGCACCGCCCGAGCGCTGGCAAGTTGCTCAATCGGCTGATGGGTCGGGCCGTCTTCACCGAGGCCGATCGAGTCGTGGGTAAGCACATAGATCACCCCGAGTTCACCAAGGGCGGAGAGCCGCAGCGACGGCTTGAGGTAGTCAAAGAAAACAAAGAACGTGGCTGCATAGGGCCGCAGACCTGAGAGGGCCATGCCATTGGCAGCAGCAGCCATTGCATGCTCACGGATGCCAAAGTGAAAGTTCCGGCCGGCCGGTGTCGCGGGGCCGAAGTCTCCGGCGTCCGGAATCAACGTCATGGTCGAAGGCGCCAGATCCGCCGATCCGCCCAGGAACCAGGGAACCACACCGCTGAGGGCCTGCAGTACCTTGCCCGAGGAGACGCGGCTGGCGAGTCCCTTGGAGTCTGTGGGAAAACTCGGGAGGGCTTCTTCCCAATTTTTCGGCAGGCCTCCAGCCAAGAGGCAGTCGAGTTCAACCACGGCCTGTGGGGCCACTGTCTTGGCCGCCTTGTAGGCCTCTTGCCAGGCGGCCCGGGCGGCCGCTCCCCGACTGCCCAGGGTGGCGGTCAATCGCTCCGGCACCTCGGCCGGCACATAAAACGGGTCGGTCGCCGGCCAGCCGTAGGCTTCCTTGGCACCGCTGACCTCATCCGGGCCAAGCGGCGCGCCGTGGGAGGCATGCGAACCGGCCTTTGTCGGGGCTCCATAGCCGATCACACTCTTGACGATCACGAGCGTCGGCCGTTCGGTCTCGTCCTTGAAGCCGCTAAGCGCCCGGCCGATCGCGGTGGTGTCGTTGGCATCGGCGACCCGTTCAACCCGCCAGCCGAGTCCCTCAAAACGCTGGCCGACATCTTCACTGAAGGCCAGTTCGGTATCACCTTCGATCGTGATGGCGTTGTCATCGTAGACCCAGCAGAGGTTGGCGAGCTTCAAGTGGCCGGCCAGCGAGGCCGCCTCGCAGGCGACCCCTTCCATGAGGTCGCCATCGCTGCAGAGCACGTAGGTGTCGTAGTCGAACAGCGTCGCCTCAGGTCGGTTGAAGTGCGCCGCCAGCCACCTCGAGGCAATCGCCATGCCGACAGAGTTGCCGCAGCCCTGCCCCAAAGGGCCGGTGGTCGTTTCCACGCCGACGGTGAGATGATGTTCAGGGTGGCCGGCACAGCGGCTGCCGAGTTGCCGGAACTGGCGGATGCAGTCGAGGCTGACGGCAGGCTGGTCGTGCTCGCTGCTGCCCGGGCCACCCTGCCGGATACCCGCCAGATGGATCAGGCTGTAAACCAGCATCGAGGCATGGCCGCAGGAGAGCACGAACCGATCGCGATTGGGCCAGCGTGGGTCGAGCGGGTCGTAGCGGAGAAAATCCTTCCAGATCGTGTAGGCCACTGGCGCCAAGGCCATCGGGGTGCCCGGATGTCCGCTTTGGGCCGCCTCCACCCCATCCATCGAAAGCGTCCGAATGGTATCGATGGCCAGATGGTCAAGGTCGGTACTGGCGGGAGCGGCGGAACTGGTCATCGGGGCCTCTCGAAGACTCACTCGGGGGTGGAGAAAACAACAGTGATTGGTTTCGGTCAGCGGGTGGGTGGGAACTAGCCCGGTGGGCTGGGGAGTGTAGCAGATGGATGCCAAACGCTTAGCAGACTGTGGATGAAGGCTGCCGCCGCAGGATGCGGCGACCTGCAACCCCGAAAACCCTCGGCGTTTTCGGGAGTTGCTCAAGTGGAAAAAGGCCATGGATGGCTTTTTCCACGGACTGTTAGGGATGGGCGAGGTGCCGGCGGTAGCTTTCGTCGAGTTGTTCAGGCGAGCGGTCACAGAGCTTCCAGAGCGAGTCGGGGCGGGCGGTGCCCCGGTAGAGCAGCCGCAGGTATTCGATGAACGCGTCACGGAATCGGCCCCCCTCACCGTTGCAGAAAAAGTCGGCCAGCCCGGAGATCTGGCTGTAAATCTGCGGCAGTCGCCGGTCACGTTGCAGGTCGACCCGACCGAGTTCGCAGAGTTCTCGAAGCGGCACATAGAACCCGTCGTTGAAGAGTCGTTCGCGGGCTGCCGGCACGCGGCCCGAGGTGCGGCCACCGAGTGTGAAGCCAAAGGTCGTCGGTTCCAGGCTTTCCATGTAGCAGGCAACCGCCTCGAGCGCCCACATTCCGCAGTGTTCGCCCGCCAGCCGGTTCGTTCGCCTGATTTCAGCAAACAGCTGATGGGTGGCCTCATGTTCGATGGTCTTGGCCGGCGGCTTGTCGCCCTGAAAGAACCAGGCAGTTTTCGTCGGGGTCCAGTAGATGCCCAATGTCTGGGCAATGCGGGGCTCAAGCTGCCGCAGTTCATCGATGTATTGCTGCCGGTTGGCCAGCAACACGGCATTGAAGGCTGGGCTCGGCCGCGGCCGCCGTCTGCCGTGGATTCGCTGCCGAAGTTCATCGGGCTCAACCGCAAAACCACCGAAAGCCTGGAGCCAGACCAGCCGGGTCTGCTCAAGCCGGCCGGCCAGTTCGGCCGCTGCGGCCAGCCCTGCCGTCGAGCGAATTTCCCAGTGATCGCACCGGAAGGTTGCCGCCCGAGAGAGCGGCGGTGGATCGTCGTGATCAGGCCGCTGGACCGCGTCGGGAAGGAGCGGCCGCCGACCCTGGGGCAGCCAGCCCTCAGTCGATGAGTAGGTCGCGCCGCGGTCCCATTGACGGGAGACGTTTGGCCAGACCCACCGTCCGGCATACTCGACATACCCCAGGCCCGCCCGGGCCTGGGGATGTTCAGGGTCTTCCCGCAACACCCGGGCGAGCAGTTGCAGCACTGCGGTTGAAGACGCAGGAGGGTCGGTGGCTGGGGCCCGGTCGATGGCCGCCACCGCACAAGCAAAATGCCAGGCGGCCCGCTGCCGGCGGAGGCTGACAAACCGCTGCCAGAGCGGTTCGGCAGCCGCGGCCAGCCAGGCTGGAGCCGACAGGTCATCGCCGATTTTGACAATGACCTGCCGGTCGAATCCGGCCGACTCGTCCGGCAAGGGCCAGTGCTCGATCAGGCGAGCGAGTTGTTCGCTTTCCAGGCGGGCGTCCGCAACCAACGATGCGGCTGCCTGCTGCCAGGCTTCACCGACCGGCGCTGCTGCCGTCAGTTCATCAACTGCAACAGCCATGCGGATCTGGCTGCTGCTGACACCCAGCAGGCAGAGCAACAACCTCAGCCACCCGCAAGCAGAGGCCATGGATGGCTTTTTCCAAATACAACGAGCCCCGACGCAGGATGCGGCGGCACCCCTTTGGAAAAAGGCCATGGATGGCTTTTTCCAAATACAACGAGCCCCGCCGCAGGATGCGGCGGCATTGCCCCTGGAAAAACCTTGGCTTTTTCCTGGGGCAACTCTTTGGAAAAAGGCCATGGATGGCTTTTTCCAAATACAACTAGTCTTCTTTGTCGAACGCGGCATCGAACTGCCGGTTGCTGGGGGCGAAGTCGAGGTTCTGCACGAATTCACAGGCCTCCGCGGCACCGTGTTCACGGTCCATGCCGCAGTCTTCCCATTCGACCGACAGCGGGCCGTCGTAACCGATCTCATTGAGGGCCCGGATGATCTCCTCGAAGTCGACCCCTCCACGACCCGGCGAGCGGAAGTCCCACCCCCGGCGGGGATCACCGAAGTTGAGGTGGCTGGCGAGGATGCCCGACCGGCCATTGAGCAGGACGACGGCATCCTTGATGTGGACGTGATAGATCCGATCGCGAAAGCTGCGGATGAAGTCAACTGAACTGACGCCTTGCCAGTGCAGGTGGCTGGGGTCGAAGTTGAAACCGAACTCTTCGCGGTGGCCGAGGGCCTCGAGAGCCCGCTGGGCCGTCTCGATATCGAACGCGATCTCGGTCGGATGAACCTCGAGTGCGAACCGCACACCACATTCGGCGAAGACATCGAGGATGGGGTTCCAGCGATCGGCGAACTGCTTGAAGCCATCGGCAATCATCGATTCGGGGACGGGAGGGAACGAATACAGCAGATGCCAGATGCCCGAACCGGTGAAGCCATTGACAACTGAAACCCCAAGCTTCTGGGCAGCCCGGGCCGTCTGCTTGATTTCCTCGGCAGCACGCTCGTTGACGCCGGCAGGATCTCCATCCCCCCATACTGCCGGCGGCAGGATCGCCTGATGGCGTTGGTCAATCCGGTCGCAGACCGCTTGGCCGACCAGATGACAGGAGATGGCATGGACCGACAGGTCGTGCTGTTCCAGCAGATCCCGCTTGGCAGCGCAGTAGCCGGCGTCGGCAATGGCCTTGTCAACCTCGAAGTGATCGCCCCAGCAGGCAAGTTCCAGCCCCTGGTAGCCAAATTCGCGTGCCTTGCGGGCGAGATCTTCCAGCGGCAGATCGGCCCACTGGCCGGTGAACAGCGTGACGGGACGACCCATCGATGCAAACTCCTAATAAAGAGACGTAGTGAGTGGTTTGGCAGCAGGGTCGCGAATGGACCGCCACCCCGCTGTTGGCCGAGAGTCTGGCAGATTCAGCCGCCGTTGCAAACCGGCCGCAGTGATTGGCTGCTTTCGAAGATGGCTAACGGCGGATGACACCACGGAGCAGCCAGAGGCCCCAGAGGGCGATCAGCAGGTTGCCTCCCCAGACCGCGATCGGTGGTAGATCACCCGACTTGGCCTGGGAAACACCGGCCATGAAGACCGGGTAATAGACCAGCAAAATCGGCAGGAAGCAGAGAAAGAAACTGGTCAGAAAGTCGGCATTCCGCATCCGGATGGCCATCGGTGCGCCGACCAGCACAAAGGCGAGGCAGCTAAAGCCGTTCGCCCAGCGTCTCCAGGGCTCCATCTCGATCCGGTTGAGCCGGCTCTGGTTCCATTCGATCACAGACCGTTCTCCGGCCGAATGTGCCGGTGTTGTCAGCGGCAGGTGCCCGGTCAGCAGAGCCGTCGCCAGCCGGCCGGCAATCTGCTGTTCAAGCCGGTCGATATCGGCCTGATGCTCGGCGCGGGCCGCTGGGAAGTCGGCCATCGCGATCTCGGAGGGACTCCGTTGAGCGAGGCTCTTCTGATTGATCGCATCGAGCGGAATCACCCGTTCGATGGTGTCGGGGAAGGCGACCTCAACATCACCGATACGAACTGTGCCGTTGCGACAGATTGCCGTGAGGCTGCCGGCCTTGGCGTCGGTCTCGAGTTCGGCCTCCATCGCTGAAAGCGTGACGCCGGGGCTGCCGTCACCCGGCTGGAAGGACATTGTCGGCCGGATCAGCCGTCGGCCTTCCACGCCCTTGACGTTGATTGCCAGTTGCTGCGTGCTGTAGGAACGCTGTTGCTGCAGCCGGCTGTAGATGATCTCCTCGAGACTATGAACCACGACATCACGGACACCATCCCGTCCCCATGAGACGGCGACGTCGTTGAGCCAGACGCAGGCAAAGCTCACGGCGATAGCCAGGCCGGCCACCGGCCAGATCAATGCCAGCGGGGTGATGCCGGCCGCCTTGAGCGCGACGACTTCGTTGCTGCTGGAGAGACGGCCAAAGACGCTGGCGACGGCAAACAGCATCGTGCCGGGGACGGCGAACCGCATGGCGTCGGGCAGTACATAGGGAACCATCGCAAGAATCTGCAACAGGCCAAGTCCCTGCTGCTGGGCCTCCTTGGCCAGACCGACAACCAGCATGAACAACGTCAGCGCCGCCAGTGCCACCAGAAATACCTGCAGCATCTCCGACAGAACGTAGCGGGTGATAATCTTCATCGGCCGCACTCCCTTGCTGGCCCGGTTTTGCACATGCTGGGTTTAGTCCGCCCTGGGCGAGGTTGACGGGGCCTCGGTATCCTCACCGCGACTCGCCTCGATGTAGGCGGTGAAAATCTCGAAGCCCCGGGCGGCCGCCCGGGTGGCAGCCGAAAAGTCACCGGCGGCAACCTGTTCGCGGCATTGGCCGGCCGCCGCCTGCAGGCGGTCAGCAGCCTTGCCCCCGGCCGGGCTAATTTCAGCAGCGGCCGCCTCGAGTGAGTTGAGAATGCCGGTGAACTGGGCCGCCGTCGGCATGGCGTTGTAGGAACGATAGGGCCCCTTGCCGAGCTGCTTCCCAGGGGCGAGGGTGCGGACACGCTTGGCAGCTGGCATCATGAATCCGACAAACGACCCGGCCAGGCAGCCGAGGGCCAGGCCGACGCAGGCGAGGCTGCCAACTTGAGAGAGCGACTGGACCCATGCGGAGCCGCCTTTCACCAGATCGCTCCAGGGATTGATCAAGAGCGCCGTGAACAGGCAGCAGGCAGCGATGCCTAGCAGAATCCAGGGGCGGTTCCGGGCTGCCGCGGAGACGCCGTCATCGTCGAGCGGCCAGGCGGTATCGCGGCGGGAATAGTGCGAGACCTCTTCAGGGCCAGCGGTGGCGACGAGAACGGTCGTGTTGTCGGGAGCCCCGCGGATCAGGGCCAGTCCGACAAGGGCGGCGGTGGCCTCCTCGGCGGGCAGTTCAGCGGTGAACAAGGCGATTTCCTCATCCCGCAGGCTGCCGGAGAGACCATCGCTGCAGAGAACAAACTGATCCCCCAACTCGATCGGAAATGGCCCTTCAAGATCGACCTCAACATCATCGTGCGGACCCATTGAGCGGGTGATGATGTTTTTGGGAACAGCTGCCGAGCCTTCATCGTTGTTCGGGCCGGCTGCCGCCGCGATCTCCCAGGCTAGCGAGTGGTCGCGCGAGAGTTGCTCAATCTGGCCATTACGGATGCGGTAGATCCGGCTGTCACCGACGTGACCGATCAACGCACCCCGTGGCAGCAGTACCAGGACCGAGCAGGTTGTCCCCATGCCTCGGTAGGCGGGATCCCGTTCACCCTGGCGGTGAATCTCACGGTTGGCCTGCTGCATGCTCTTCCGCAGGACCACCGGCGGTGATCGTTGGGGACCGTACTCCGAGTAAAGCTCTGGTACCCGCGTGGCGGCAATCCGGCTGGCTTCCTCACCACCCAGGTGGGCTCCCATGCCGTCAGCCACTACCAGCATCCAGCCGTGGTTGCGGTACTCCGCCGGCGATGTGGCGGCGATCACAGCGGCCGAGTCCTGATTGTTCGACCGTTTCCGGCCCACATCAGATCGTTCGTGATACTGCAGCGTGTTGCCTTTTCCCACCGTTCGCCTCGCCGGGATAATCCCAAACCGTTTATCACCCGTCGCCATCCACCGGCAGATATCGCCGTCAAGTTGAGCAATGTAGCAGGATTGGGCCAATGCTGCCCCCGGCGAAAAGGCTGTTTACGGCCGCGGGGACCGGCGAGTTGCTCTGGTGGCGGGTCCCCGGCCTGGCTAATGTCTTCGGCATGATCGCCCGTCGTCCAGCCTGCTCGGAGCCTGCCGCCGCTGGCTTTTCGGCCGCCACGGGAAACCCCGTGGTGGTCCGGTTGGGTCGGTTCGCGATGGCCGTGGCCGGCCTGCTGGCGATAACCATCACTGCGGGTTGTGTGCAGCGGCGGATGACCATCCGCAGCAACCCGCCGGGTGCGCTCGTCTATGTAGATGACTATCAAATTGGCACTACGCCCGTCTCAACTGACTTTGTCTACTACGGCACCCGCAAGATCAGGCTGGTGAAAGACGGCTTCGAAACGCTGACGGTCCGGCAGCCGTTCCCAATTCCGTGGTACGAAGTCTTTCCGCTCGACTTTGTCACTGAAAATCTCTGGCCTTGGGAGATCCGCGACGAGCGGGTAGTCGATCTGGCGATGGTGCCTGCGGGCAGCGTGCCGACTGAGTCGGTGGTCAGCCGAGCCGAATTGGCGCGACGTTCGGCCGGCAGTGGGCCACCGGTTCCCGTGCAGCCGGTCAGCGTCCCACCGCCAGCTGCACCCGCAGTTCCTAGCGGAGCGACACGGTTGCCGCCCCCACTGGCCCCTCCGCTCCAGCCAGCAGCCCCCCAGCCGCTTCCACCGCCTGCCGTTGGCCCAGCCTTTCCGCCGGCGGGGTAGCTCGCTTCACGCTTCACGGAAAGACCGGGCTTCCTGCCCGGCTTTCCTGGGGCAGAACCTCACAAAGCCAAGGTTTGTGACGTTCTGCTGATGCTCATTGGCGGCTTCCTGCCGCCGGGTGGTGCTGGGGCTGGCTTTACGGAAAGACCGGGCTTCGTGCCCGGCTTTCCTTGGGCACAAGCATGCGAAGCCAAGGTTCGCACGCTTGTGCTGATGCTCACTGGCGACTTCCTGTCGCCGGGTGGTGCTGGGGCTGGCC
>Ga0180434_10003612_pt1 | contig 19595 bp, 15 predicted proteins | sample SS_ome_7_FD_132453 | JGI IMG/M metagenome (GOLD analysis project Ga0180434, IMG submission 132453) | Hypersaline lake sediment archaeal communities from the Salton Sea, California, USA - SS_1_D_2 metaG | ecosystem: Environmental > Aquatic > Non-marine Saline and Alkaline > Hypersaline >...
CACAGACTGGAATAACACATTTGACGACGGTGATGTGCAGTATGTTTCAAACATCAATAAACTGGGGATTTGGACGGTACTGAGCTGTTCGTCCGCTAACTTCGACTATTCCTATACGTCCACCGCTGAGGCCCTTCTCAGGCATGGATACACAGATCCAACGAATCCAAAAGGCGCCATCGCGTTTATAGGAGCCCAGGCATACACATCGTATCTGTTCAACGATCCATTGGACAAGGGAATATATCTGGCCTGGGCAAACTCGGCAGCCACGCTTCTCGGCCAGGCGTTCACATCCGGTAGAATCTATGCATGGAACAATGCCACCGGTCTGACGCAGAACAAAAAAGAATCGGGAATGAAGGAATACACGATCCTCGGTGATCCTTCTCTTCAGGTGTGGACCGACGTCCCGACATCCATTTCAGTTTCCGCTGATCCCGCAACGGTTCCCACCGGTACTCAAACGAATGTGGAGCTGACGGTAAGTACCACTTCACGGGCACCGGTTCCCGATGCATTGGTCTGTCTCTGGAAGGGTACCGAAGTGTATACGTATGGATATACCAACGGTTCCGGAGCGGTGACATTGTCGGTAACTCCTTCCACCGCAGGGAATATCACGCTCACGGTCACGGGTTACAATCGAATTCCGTTTCTTGGTACAATCGCCACGACCGCATCATCCATACCCCGCGCACCTGAGGGTCTGACTGCCTCTGTAACGGGCGGAACGAATGTCGTGCTGACATGGAATCCGGTAACCCAGGACCTGTCCGGTTCGCCGATTTCAATAGATCACTACGAAGTCTTTCGATCCACTGACGCGTATTTCGAAACGGGCGCACTCTCCCCGATAGGGACACCGTCAGGGACATCATACATGGATACCGGATCCGCCGGTAATGACAACGCGAATTACTTCTACAGAATCATTGCGGTTTCGGCTGGAGCCGAGAACTCCGAACCTTCGGATCCAGCGGGTGAATTCGATTATGATCTTGATTGATATTTGAACAGGTGAAGGCGTTTACGCCTTCACCTACCCCATCTCTGCATACAGTCGATCCCCGGTATATTTCCGTTTCACTATGAACGGCAAAATCACATTGCAGGAATTCATTTACACATATATCACGACTTGACCTGAGTGTAACCGCCACATAATCTCTGCTGATTCTATAACCCGCAATTCGTACCGGATTTCGTCGCGCAAGCACGAGATACCTGTGGTATCAAAGCACATGAGCCCTTCGACTGCGCTCAGAGCAGGCGAAGCCATCGGAGGCGTAGCCCCCGCAGATGCGTAGAGAAGGCTGAGTCTGTATACCGAGGATGGCACAGGCAGTTCAGGATTGCAGTAAACAGCCGGTGAGAAATGCGGGGTGATATCCGACTCGCCCATCCTTGTGATACCCCCGATCTCTGTAGTCATGACCAGCACGTGGCTATGGCGACCGAACAGATAACCGGGGAGGAATCATGTCCCGTATCTCTCCTGTCATTTTCGCTTTGCTCGTCATATGTACAACAGCTTCTTCGTTCGCCCGATCACCGATACCTGAAGAAGGTGTATTTTCGGAGGCATCTCTATCTTCATCGTATGCCGCCATGCTCGAAACGGCGGAACCCGCTGCTGATGGAACTCGAATCGTAGCACGCATTACATCGAACGTTGACGGTCCGGTACTTGAACGGTCGCCTGCCCAACTTGGTATCATAGCGATTGCACCCCGTGGACGAGTACAGGCAGTGGTTGCGCATATGGAGATTTCAACCCCGGATGATCCATCCCATATTCGGAACATATCATTGAACACAGGTGATCCCAATCCGGTCATCCTCGGTAAGCCGGGCATCTGGAGGGATTTGAGAGTAGTCGACATTTCGTTGCAACCGGTAATTTCCGTTGGAAATGAAACGGTAGTCATACACCGGATAACGTTCACCGTTACCACGGGACCTGAACCCGGCATCAATGAAAAGACGCGGCCCGAAACACCGATCTCACCCACATGGGACGCCGTGTACCGGCAACACATTCTGAACTATGATTCGCTGAATATCACGTCGCTGGAACGGGGTACGGGAAAACGGTACATCGTGATCTCCCGGAGCTATTGGGATTCGGTGATACCCGAGTTCGTCCAATGGAAAAATCAGCAGGGATATGGTGTTGATCTCGTCACACTGGAGGACCTGGGGTACTCCAATCCCTCCACGAACGACGCGATGAATGCGATTAAAGACTATATAAATGACGCGTATTCGAACTGGACCGAAACACCCGAATTCGTTCTTCTGGTGGGGGATATCTCCAACAGCGGTATTGATGGTGCAATTTGGACTCAGAAATTTTACAACTATTTTTATAGCCAGGGATACATGTTTCATGACCAGTGGTATGGCTTCCTCGAGGGAAACGATCTGTTCGCCGATATCATGGTCGGGCGCTTTCCTGATGTTCAGACCGCCCGAATGGCCTATCAACTCGGGAAAAGCATCCGGTATGAAAAAGATCCACATCTGGAAGGCACCTGGCAGCGCAGGACAATCATGACTTTGGACAGTTCCATATCAGAAACCATCAATACAAAAAACACGGTGAGTGATAATCTCTCCGATTGGGGTATGACGTCGGTGGAGTACTTCGGATATCCCTATAATGTCATTCCCGCCATGAACAGCGGGTTCACTTTTTACAATTACCGTGGCGACTACTGCGGCTCAACATCCTGGGGTTCGACCTTTGACAGCGGTGACGTCGCCTATGTGAATAACCAGAATAAGATAGGCGTATTCACTATTCTTAGTTGCTCGTCGGCCATGTTCGATTTTACCATAACAACTGCTGAAGAACTTCTTCGACTCGGTCATACCAATCCGGAGAATCCGCGGGGAGCGCTGGCGTTTGTAGGATCACAGGCATATACCGCCTATCAGTACAACAACCCGCTTGATAAGGGATTTTACTACGCGTGGACCGATACGGGCGTCTCCATGCTGGGACAGGCGTTTATTTCCGGTAAGATTTACGCCTGGACTCATATGCCCGGCGGATTCGATCCGAACCGCCGTGACTGCATGATGAAGGAGTACACTATCTTAGGCGATCCATCGGTTCGTCTCTGGACCAATGTTCCCTCCGAGATGACGGTGGATATTTCTCCCCACATCATTCCAATCGGTCAATCATCGGATATATCCGTTACCGTCACGTCGCCCACATCCTTCCCCATAGTGAATGCGCTTGTATGTGCATGGCGGGATGATGACGTCTTCATGTATGGATATACCGATGGTTCCGGTACCTCCCAACTTTCTGTGGATCCTGGTACTGAAGGGGAGATATCACTCACTATCACCGCATACAACCGCCAGCCGTATTTCGGCACCATCACCGCGGTGAGTGATCCCATCCCGCAATCTCCCGGTTTTGTATCGGCGACACCCACCAGAACAGGGGATATAATTCTCTCGTGGAATCCTGTAAATCTGGATATAACCGGTTCCCCGATAACCATTGATCATTACGAGGTATTCAGAAACGCGGAACCGTTTTTTACCTTGGAAGGTATGACTCCTTTATCCTCTATCACGGCGACCGAGTACACTGACACCGACGTTGTGGGGGATCCGGAAACGAACTTCACCTATCGCATCATCGCGGTGTCATCTGAAGATGTCCCGTCCGCAGCGTCGGATGCGGTTGGAGAATTCGACTATCCGCTAACGCAATGATCGGTGCCGGATATATGAAATCACTATTTAGATGGTCTAACCGACCCGCTGTTTTCCGATATACTACATATGAGCCTGCTTCAATTGGGAGAGCATCCATGAAAAATACGATCTCCACGATTGGTTTGGTTTTCACCCTTGTGTTTTCGTTTGCACACGCCGAGCAACATCTGGAGGAATCACTTTCCGGGGACTGGAAATCCGCTCCATCGGATGTATCCGTTATCGCAACGGTTTCTCACTCGGATTGGCATCGTACGGTGATTCAGGTAACGGTTGATGGAGTACATCAACACGCGCCTATTGATACCCGTATCGGACTGGGTCTTATCGCAGTGGCGCCGTACGGCACCGTATCAACCGATATCGTTGTTGACGAACTGACAGGGATTTCCACTTCGAAACCGATCGATCATACCGATATATCTATCCCGAATTCCATTCTCCATACGGGAACTCCCGGGATATGGCGGGATCTTCGAGTCGTTGATCTGCATATTTGCCCCGTTTTCCTGAGTGGTGAAAAGATCGTTTCTGCCACATCCATGCGAATCATCATCGAAACAGGACCGGGCACGGGAATAAACGAGAAAGCAGCGCCGCAACGACCGATATCCCCCGTCTGGCACAACCTGTATCAGCGTCACGTCCTCAACTATCAAAACCTTGACCTTCCGCGTCTGGAACGGGGAACAGGAAAACGGTACATCGTTGTATCGAGGACACGTTTCGATTCGCAGGTGCAGGAGTTCGTTGATTGGAAAACGCAACAGGGTTACGGAGTTGAGGTAATTACCCTGGAGGATCTCGGTTACACAAATCCCAACAGCGATCCCGCCATGGATGCGACCAAGGATTTTATTCAAAATGCATACGAAACGTGGCCTGAGCCGCCCGAGTTCGTTTTACTAGTCGGGGACATCGCTTCTTCAACGCCTGCGGGATCGATTTACACTAAGAAGTTTTACAATTATTTTTACTCTCAGGGGAACATGTTCTACGATCAATGGTACGGATATCTGGAAGGAAGCGATCTGTTCGCTGATGTCATGGTGGGAAGAATTCCGGATACCAACCAGGCCCGAATGGCGTTTCAGCTTTCAAAAGCAGTTGATTACGAAAAAGAACCATACATCAACGGAAGTTGGCAGAAAAATGCCCTCATGACTTTGCGTACATATCATGGGTGGTGGTATCCCGACGAAGTTGATGACGCCATTACGGAGACGAAGGAGTACGTCAGCGATCTCATGACAGACTGGGGTATGAATGTCACTGATAAATTCCAGGCGGACGGTACATCTTCTCAAATCATACCCGTAGTCAATCAGGGACTCACCTTTTACAACTATCGGGGAAGTTCCTGTTCCTCGACCGACTGGAACGGATCCTTCCACAGTTATGATGTTCAATACCTGAATAATTCGAAAAAACTGGGTATATGGACGGTCCTGAGCTGCTCTTCGGGCAACTTCGATAACAATACATGCACGGGAGAAGAATTACTTCGCCACGGACAGTCCACGCCGAACAATCCCAAAGGTGCGGTTGCATTCATCGGTTCACAGGCGTATACGTCATATCTGTTCAACAACCCTTTGGACAAAGGCTTTTATCATGCATGGACGGACTCGGGGATATCGATTCTCGGAGCAGCCCTTTTATCAGGAAAGATATACGCATGGAACAATTCCCCGGGGATCTCGCAGGCAAAGAGGGAATCGGGAATGAAGGAATACACTATTCTCGGAGATCCATCTCTTCAGGTATGGACGGATGTTCCCACCGGCATAGATGTTTCTGCATCCCAATGGGTCGTCGCAACAGGAACCCAGACGCCCATCGAGATTTCAGTTGCTTCAGCCTCGTCAACCCCGATCCCCTCTGCACTCGTATGCCTGTGGATGGGGGATGATGTCTATACATACGGGTATACTGATGCATCGGGTACCGTAACCTTGACTGTTGATCCGGTGAGTGAAGGAAACATCTCGGTTACAGTCACGGGTTATAATCGTATTCCCTATTTCGGCACCATTACCGCCACCGGTTCGCCGATCCCCAAGACTCCCGTTAACGTATCGATCTCTATTCAGGGAGGAAGCGATACGGTACTAACCTGGAGTCCCGTGACCGAAGATATGACCGGGTCTCTGATAAGCATCGACTATTATGCAGTGTACCGTGCGGGAACGGCATTCTTCACCGTTGACGGGCTTGCGCCTGTAGGCAACCCCGTCTCATGTCAGTTTACTGATTACGGTGTTTCAGAAGATGCGGGAGTACAATATTTCTACCGGATTGAAGCGGTGAGTAATTCGGGACAACACTCCATACCCTCGACTCCGGTGGGTTTTTCAACGTACGATATCGAGCAGTGATACGTAACTCGGCGGACAATTCCACCGTTTTCTCCACAGACAAATAAAACCGGGCGTTCCGGAACCGGTACGCCCGGTTTCTGTTTCAAAGTCTAAACCGTCGAACTTATTGACCATCCTCGATTTCGTAGTCCATCTCGGCCGCCATGCCGGCTTCACCCATATTCCCCGCCGTATCAATGGCTCGAATTGTATAGAAATAATTGGTATCTGGATTACCGAATCCCCATGGTGCATCCTCGAAGATTGTATCAAGTACGAGAGCAATGGGATCCTTGGTGCCGAAAGGCACGGTTCCACGCTCGATCATATAACAGTCCAACGCTTCAGGATCACCAAGGGCGTCTTCATCGACCACATCCCAGGAAATAACTATGGAATCATTTGTTTTTTCCGTTACAATGCCCGTGATAGCTTCAGGAGCTGTCTCATCCTCCCCTTGCAGAAACGCCACCATCCGTGACATAAGACGAAGCTGCGTTGAATACGGAACCGTTTCCGAGAATCCGGCAAAGGACACGGAACTGGTTATCACCCGATACTCGGCGCGCTCACCCATATTATACACCATACGCTGATGTCCGAGTTCGTCCTTGAATTGAGCCACACCTGATCCTGTGGCTTGAAGTTTATCGAAATAGTTACTCAGAGGCGGGGAATCAGGAAATCCGAAATTCATCCCTGCGGACAACCAGTTGGGATACCCCTCCAGGAAGCCAAACCCGACTCCATAGTCATAACCGAGATAGTCGCATCCAAAATAGTCCCAGAGACCGAAGTTGTAGCTTCCTCCCGGTGCATGCCAGTAACCGATGAGGGAGCCCTCTACATAGAGTCTACCGCCGCCGTCGAGATAGGTCTTAAGTTTATTTTGGTCAGCCTGACCAATGATACAATCGCCTCAGCAGTCATACCAGCCGGTGGTGACGAAGATCATATCATACCCGGAAAGCGTTGGGGGGAGAACGGTACTTGTCATGGGCGAGAAACCAAGCGCCCCCAGTGCTCGATACAGGGCATATTGCGTTCCGATTGTTCCCTCGCCGAGTGGATCGGTTAACTGATCGCCGTCATCAGCATCCCAGATAAAAACTGATTGCGTGAAACCGGGGAGTGCAAACAGACAAACGATCATCAGCGCGACAAACCACTTCATGGGTACCTCCTTTATCGTATATGAGGTGAGTGGTTGTGCAGAGAGGATAGAGGAGACCGTGAAGAAAATAAAACCCCGGTATTCAGAGTGAAACAATAAATACCGGGGTTGAGGAATAATTTATGGAATAGATATATCGAACTCGAACTCGCCGGCGCCGCCTGCATCACCGGTATTCCCGGCTGTGTCAACGCAGCGAATTCTATAGGTTGTATCCACGGACGGATCATTCAGGGTTCCCGGTTGATCTTCGAACAGAGGATCGATGGCGTAACCCAACGATGTCCACGGCCCATCGGGATCTGTTGCACGATATATCACATATGAGTCAACAAATTCACGGCCTCCACCGATATCATCGCTCACATGGTCCCATGTCAGTGTGATTGTTTCATCATCGATATCCAAGGAAATATCGGTCACAACAGCCGGAGGAACCGTATCGGTTCCCAGAAGTTCCGCGACGATACGCGCCATGAGTCGATCCTGTGTACTCATGGGTGGATCGTCGATAAACGCGCCGAAGATTATCGCGCTGGTATATGTGGTGTAACCACGAGAAACCTCGGTATACGAGATTACGCGTCCACGGTTAAGCTGATCCTTGAACTGTAATTCGGCACCCGTAAGCGGAGCATACACATCCACATACGCATCCGGACCGGTTCCATAGGGATAGCCGAATTTCATATCAGCCGCCGGCCAGATATTCTCTCCTACAACAGAACTGACATTATTGGTCGAGTTACCATCGTTCACCCACTGGGTTTTCAGGTACGACCAGAGACCGAAATTATAACCGCTGCCGCCTGGGGCATGCCAGTATCCGAGATCACCCCCCTCAAGATAGAGAGAACCGCCGTTGTCCAGGTAATTCTTCAATTTTGTTTGGTCAGCCTGACCAAGTGCTGTACAGGAGCCTCACCCGCCATACCAGCCGGTACAGATGAATATAATATCGTAGCCGGAAATGTCGGCTGGCAGAGTTAGAACGGTGGTTACGGTATGACCGAGATTTTCTAGAGACCTGACGATACCGTATTGAGTACCCACCCATCCGGCCCCGAGAGGATCGTTGAGACTGAGATTGTCATCGTGGTCATAGATTAGGCAGTTTGCGGCATGTGCGCTCGAAACCATGACGAGTACGAGAATCACAGAGATGGGAATTTTCATCTAAACCTCCTCCGAAGGACGAATGAGCTGATACGAAGTTACATTACCACGTTTTCTTATCGGTCTTGACGGAAATCGACGAAAAGAGTTGATCGACTTTGCCTGAACCACACATTGTGCAGGTAACTGATGTCTCGGAACGTTGAGAGATTGAGAATACTATGGTGAATATGGTACCACAATCCCGGCATTTGAATTCATATGTCGGCATGTCTGCACGCGGTCTCCTTTCTGTATTCCGGTTGAGGGTATAAGGACATACTATCCCTGTCAAGGAAATATATTATTACATTTGTACAATGATCCACCTAGTGGGTATTCCAGGCGGCGACAACAGCCTGACCAAGACCGACGCACCCATCTCCAACGGGAATACCGGTGGGCAGAACTGCACGGATACCGATATCTTGCAGTCGATCCATGAGCCCGTTACGCAATCGTTGATTCAGGAGGCATCCTCCGGATAAAATCACCGTATCAATACCCGTCATCTCCACTCCGTGGCGAATGAATGTGCTCAACCCGCGCGTGAGAGCTTCATGGAAACAATATGAAACAGTGGCTTCGTGAACGCCGTGCAACGAGGCTTCAACGATTCCCCGTAAGAGAGGACGCGTATCAAAAATTATACTTCCCTGGATTTCATGAACTTCAGCGTCAGGAATGGAGCACCTGGCATCTCCGGCCTGACGGAAGGTATTCGCTCTTGATTCGAGCACCATGGGGGCATGCGCCTCGTAGGTCGCGCGGAGGCAGAGACCGGTGATGGCGCTCACCGCATCGAACAGCCGGCCGCATGACGAATGTAACGGAGCGTTTACGCCGCGGCGCACCGACTCGAGTACGCGAAATTTTTCATCCGATGATATGTCTCGGAAGAGTCTCGTGACTATCTCCCGGGATGATTCGCCAAATAGCGAGTGGATTATTCCAATGGCGTTTCGCCATGGATTCCGTACGCCGGCATCTCCCCCCGGCAATGGGAATTGAATCTGATGGCCGATTCGAGACCAGGCAAGCCCGTCTACAGAGAGAAGTTCACATCCCCATATGGTTCCGTCAGTGCCATATCCTGTCCCGTCAAGCACGAGCCCGAGGACCGGGAAGGAGACATGTTCGGCAACTGCCCCGGCTACCACATGTGCATAATGATGCTGAACCGGGTAATACGGAAGCCCTGACTCTTCGGCGGCCCAGCGCGAGGATGGGAAATCAGGATTGAGGTCACACCCCACAACGGACGGTCGTATGCCCGTGAGTTCAATCAGTCGTGCAATAATCCTCTGGTGAAACTGGATATTCTCCAGCGTTTCCAAATCCCCCACATGTTGCCCCAGGAATGCATCACTTCCCTCCAGAATGCACGGAGTCGCTTTCAGATATGGGCCGGTGCCCAATGCGGGAGGATAGGTATGAAGTAACCGGATCGGATCAGGGACATATCCTCGTGATCGTCGAACAAATACCTGATGCGTACCTGAGGCTTGAATGACGGAATCATCCGCCGGGGTGACGATATCCCGGTTGTGTAGAAGAAAAAAATCAGCTATAGTTCCAAGATGTACCAATGCTTCTCGATTTCCGACGGATATGGGCATATCCGAAGGATTTCCACTCGTCATAACCAGGGGAGGTAGCGTCTGTTCTGACTCAGGCAATCGAAAAAGCAAGTGATGGAGAGGAGTATACGGCAGCATAATACCGAGAGTATCAATTCCCGGAGCCACTGATTCCGAAATGCATGTGTTTGCCTTTCGAGGACACAGGACGATGGGACGTGCCGGTGTTGTGAGATATTCCTCCGCCTTTGTAGTTAACTTGACACATCGTTGCGCCCAGACCACGTCTCCCGCCATAACGGCAAATGGCTTGTGTTCGCGGTCTTTCATCTTCCGCAACGCCATCACAGCCTTATCGTCTGTTGCATCCGCTGCTATATGAAATCCTCCTATGCCCTTGATAGCCCAGATGTTTCCCGAACGTAGAGACATCGTCGCTTCACGAATCGGATCGTCGGATTCGATCCGCTTCCCGCGGGAATCGGTAATCCAAACCCCGGGTCCGCATACGGGACAGGCATCTGGTTGAGCATGGAATCTTCTATTCAAGGGATCACCATATTCGGCTTCACACGGTGGACACATGGGAAAACATGCCATGGACGTCTGCGGTCTATCGTACGGCATGCCGGTCACCACCGTGTAGCGGGGACCGCAGTTGGTACAGTTGATAAACGGGTACCGGTACCGCCGATCCGCCGGATCAAAGAGTTCCCGTACACAATCCTCACACGTGGCAAGGTCAGCCGGACAGAGCGTTCGTCCCCCCGCTTTTTGATTCGTAGAAAGGATCGAAAAACCGTGTTCACCAGTGGGCGGGACATCCTCCATACTGATTCCGTCTACCTGTGATGCCGGCGGGTATACGTCGGGCAATGAGGAGACAAACCCGTCCACACTATCAGACGATCCTTCCACTTCGATCTCAAGGCCATCGCTGCGGTTACGGACAAAGCCGTCGAGGTTCAGAGTACTGGCCAACCGGTATACAGACGGTCTGAATCCGACTCCCTGAACGATACCCGTTATGAAAATCCGAATTCGCTTCATGATACGATTTGCCTATATCCGTCGCGGGATGTAACGGTTGACGGAATCACTATGGCTTGCACTGGTCGGGTACACTACCCATTTTATCGACCCAGTAATCAAACGGTAATCAGTCCAATTTACACGGCTTTTCTTCAATATCATCGGAATCGACAAGGACTACTGTAATGAAATCAATGAAACGAGTTCTCATAACCGCCGCATTACCGTATGCCAACGGCAACCTGCACGTTGGACATATTGGTGGAGGGTATCTCCCCGCAGACACCTACGCGCGCTTTTGTAGAAGCGTGGGAAGAGAAATAGCATTTATTTGCGGTTCCGATGATCACGGAGTACCCGCACTTCTCACAGCCCGGGATGAGGGGTCTCAACCAGCTGATATAGTACGGAGGTATCACGATTCTCATCTCCGCGATTTTTCGGGTCTCGGCATATTCTTCGACGTTTACGGCCGCACTTCCACTCCTGAGCATGCCGCCATGAGCCAGGCATTTTTTCTCAAGGTTCACGAGAACGGCTATCTCGAGAAACGTACCTGTAAACAGCTCTATGATCCCGAAGCGAATATGTTTCTCCCCGACCGGTACATCAAGGGGACATGTCCGCATTGCGGGGGCTCCACCCTCGGAGATCAGTGTGAGGAATGCGGTAAAGATCAGGATCCGCTGGAAATTATCGAACCGCGTAGCGTGGTAACCGGCGCGACGCCAGAAATCCGCGACACGACTCATTGGTATTTCCGTCAGGATCTCCTTCAGGACAGGCTTTTTACGTGGTTGGAAAACAAAACGGAATGGAGAGCAACCGTACGGAACTTCGCATTGGGTATGCTTAAGCAGGGTCTGGAACCACGGGCAGTAACCCGCGATCTCCCGTGGGGTGTACCGGTACCATTGGCGGAAGATCCTGATGCGAAGGGAAAAGTACTGTATGTCTGGTTTGATGCACCTATCGGATACATTACCAATACGGCGGAATGGCTGCGGACAACCGGAAACAGCAGAGAGGATTTCATTGATTGGTGGAAGAATCCAGACGTTCCGATTTTTCATTTCCTCGGCGAAGACAATATAATCTTTCACGCACTTATGTGGCCCGCAATGCTCATGGCGGAAGGAACCTATCAACTCCCGGCAAATGTTGTGGCGAATTCGTTCATTAACATTCAATTCGAGGGAGATGATGCGGAGAAGATGTCTAAAAGCAGAGGAACGGCTGTGTGGATTGGAGAATATTTATCGGAGTATGATCCGGATCCTATGCGGTACTATCTCACCATTATCGCTCCCGAAAACCAACGGGCTACCTTTAAAATGGAAGACCTGAAACGAAGAAACAATGATGAACTGGTGGGAACGCTCGGCAACTTCATTCATAGAACGCTGACATTTATACAGAAATATTTCCAGGGAGTTGTCCCCGAGGCAGGTGAGATGGATGAGATCTCTCGATCCATTCTCGAATGTATTTCAGAATCCACGCGAAATGTCTCGGACGAATTAGATGCTTTTCGATTCAAATCAGCGTTGAACCTCGTCATGGAGCTGGCACGAGAGGGCAACCGGTACTTCGACAATCAGGCACCGTGGATCCAGCGAAAAGAAGATATGACACGGTGTGGAACAACGTTGAATGTATGCGTTCGAATCGTTAAGGCTCTGGCGATTCTCGCTGAACCTTTCCTCCCGTTCATGGCCGATAAAACCGCACATATGTTATCGCTGAATGACGGTGAGCGCATGTGGTTACATGCGGATCAACCGGTTCCGGCGGGAAGATCACTTCCGAAACCGGAGATCATCTTCTCAATCATGGAATAAGACCCTACTCGGGGTTTTACGCCGTTTTATTCGATGGGGAACTACCTGTCTCTCTCTGTGCTTCGGCAAGCTCTTCGATATCTTCGGCGATGCGAAAAATCACCACCAGCATCTCGGTCCATACTCGAAACAGAACCGCCAATATGAAGAAGAGCACGGGCGATACGAGTATCATGAGAAATCCCCATCCCACTCCCGCGCCGAAAGAGACGATAATGAGCCATAAACATATGGCGCAATCCCCCAGGAGAAGGATGGAAAAGACAAGTTTTACAAACCTGAGTACGATGAAATGGGAAAATGAGAAATCAAAGAGAACAGATATAAAACTGTGTTCGTTATGATGGTCCATTCGCCTTATACCCTCCGGGATGATGGTCGCGCAGCGATTACGGAGAATGTGGTATCATGGGCCGATAAATCGACCCATTCGTAATCCCTGTAGGCACATGACTGTTAAGGGCTCAGTCTCCCCGATGTCGCCACTACCATACAAAATAAATTGTCCTTCGTTCAAGTTATACACATGAGTATCCACGATGATATTGATCACGCGGCAGATGATACGGTCTTCCGCATAAACGGAGTATTCACCGGGGATGTATATCATCAGCTGCCAATGTAGCGAAGGATACATAGCTGACACAACGATTCAATCGAGCACACAACAGATAAGATTACCACGTTCTGTGGTGACATAGAGAAATCCCTGGTCGCTTGCAATGCCTGCGATTCGATCCCCTATCTTCAATCCGGTACTATCTTCGAGACCTCTTCTGTTCACAATGGTTATGATACTATCTGCCGCGGAATAGGCCATCCCCGTTCCAACCGGAGCCATGGGACACGCAAGAGGACCTGCCAGATCGTAACTGGTTATGACGTTCCCCGTTTTTGAGGAAAGCCGTACGATCGTTCGATTGCGAAGGGGAATCCAGAGTTCTCCCGCGGAAAGAACGGGATCGGTTTGAAGACTGAATGCAAGATCCCTTGTCCACACTGGCTCCATTTCACTGTTCATTCGTGCCAGCATACCGTTTCGTCCGACAATCACATATCCTCCGCAGGACTCTACGGAATAAATACCCCCATCTATGCGGAACATCCTTTCAACGGATCCATTATGTGAAAGAATCGCTATAGACCCTTCCCGTCTGCCTATGAGTACGGCGAACTTTCCATCGACATTCTTCGTTATGTGAATATCGGACCAACCTGTGCCTGCGAGTTGCAGCGGCGTCAGAGATTGAAGCGTACCTGCCCGGATCTCGCTGAGGACAGGACCACCCATGAGCACGGCGATGTCCGATCCGCCAACGTCTATTCCCAACAGTCGAGAAGGCATTTTTATTTCACCGATAAGACGTGGGGGGTTATTTGCGAGTAACCATACGCGGCCATCATCACCGAATCGTGCTGCGCATAGTGAATCTCCTGAAAGGGCGAATAATCGGACTTCTTTACGTGTCTTTAACCGGAAGAGTCGTCTTCCGTCTTCAGTCGAACGAGCCTCAACTCCGCCTTTTACTAAAGGAATCCACAATACGTCATCTTTGAGAAGCGGTGCGGAAGCCAGACGTGAAGAGATATGCCGCTTCCACGAAATCGTCGGTTCTGTAGTGATGCGCATGTGATTGGCTGTACCGAGAACACAGATCGTACATAATCCCGCCATAAGACGACCGATTATCAAGGCTTCCATGATGAATATCAACTCCTGTCTCTCTGGTCATGGATTCCCGATAATCCCGTAACAACTACCCGGCTCGAAGATACGTACAGCCGAAATCCGACATGTGCCACGCCGGAATTATTGAGAATCCGATATCTGTGTGGTCGCCTTTTTCTGTGATGAGGATTTTTTTCTTCCACCTTCTTTCCCGAACTCCTTCAATCCCAAAGCGAGGAGTTTAAGCCGAGTCTCAACCAATCCGTTGATGGTTCGAACGGGAAATGCTCCGTTTTTCATCTTCTTGCCTGCGGACTTCCCCGTGAGTATCTCAAGACCCTGATCCACATGATCAATTGCATATACGGTGAACTGCTTCCGCTCGATCGCATCAGATACTTCGGGTGATACCATCAATGACGCGATATTGTCAGATGGAATGATCACGCCCTGAGTCCCCGTGAGTTTTCGCTCGACGCAGACGCGAAAAAATCCTTCTATCTTCTCATTCACACCACCGATGGGTTGAATGTTCCCCATCTGATCTACGGAACCCGTAACCGCGATATCCTGTCTGATCGGTAATCCCGCCAACGTCGAAAAAAGCGCATATACCTCGGCAGAGCTTGCACTATCGCCATCAATCTCGCTGTAGGATTGTTCGAAGCAAAGAGTCGCCGAAAGATTCATGGGCCACTTGAGTGAAAACCGGGAACGCATAAATCCGGTCAGAATGAGCACACCCTTGTTATGGGTATTTCCTGAAAGCTTGACCTCCCGCTCGATACTGATGATGCCGTGTTGTCCCATGCCGACCTGAGCCGTGATTCTCGTGGGTTTGCCGAAGGCATGATCCCCGATCTGATAAACAGCCAGGCCATTTACCTGCCCGACAACTGAGCCCGTTGTATCAATGCGTTGTATACCATCCATGATGAGTTCTTGATATTTGTCCTCCACAAGACTCACCCGGCGGATACGCCGTTTCAATGCTTCCTCAACATCGATTCTGCCTATCATCTCCCTGTCTGCGGCACCTGAAACGAGCGATGCTTCCCTGGCAACATCGGCCAATAGACCGAACCGTGTAGTAAGTTTATCGTTACGATTGCATTCTCGCGATCCATATTCCAGCATCGCGGCGATCCCTGACGCATCGAAATGTTTCAGGCCACAGCTTCCCACCATATTCCGCAGAAAACGTGTATACGTCGCTCTCCCTTCATCATCCCGTTCCATGATATTGTCGAATTCGGCTTTAATTTTGAAAACGCGTTTGAATTCATTATCCATGGAGTAAAGAAGATGATAGATAGAGGATTCCCCGATCATGATCACCTTCACATCACAGGAAACCGGTTCCGGTTTGAGTGCGGTCGTTCCGATCATACCGTACAGCGGCTCGAAGGTATGAACCTCAATCGTCTGGTTACGGAGCGAGCGTTTCAGCGTCGCCCACACGCCGGTCTCCGTAATAACATCCTGTGCATTGAGGACAAGGTATCCCCCGTTTGCGCGAAGAAAGCATCCGGGCTTGATTTTCATGAAATTAGTGCTGATGCGGCCGGATCGATCAACCTGCTTTTCAATCAAGCCGAACATATTTGTATATGATGGTGAGGTTTCAACGATTACCGGCGCGCCATTCAAATCCGAATTATCAACCGCAACGTTGACGCGATATGCCAGAAAGGCATCCTCGCTTGAATCCTCTTCCTCCTCATCATCACTTTTCGCGAATAATACGAGATCGGAAAGAATACTTTTCTCCACCTCATTCAGATATACATCGATTTCACGGGATACGAACCGTTCCCTGATATCATCTACGTGTCCCTTAATCAGAGGTTCGGCAAGCTCATGCGCTACCCGTTTCACCGAGAGCTGGATCTCCCGCTCAATGGCTCTCGTTTTTTTGAGCGTAATTTCCATGAGCGACGACAGATCGCCATACGTTTCACGAAATGACTGGGCTTGTTCCTCGGTAATCTTCTTCGCTTCAACCATCTTACCGAGTTGATTTATCGGCACACCCTGTCCTTCAATAACCACAACCAACTCGGGCTTCACGTAGCTTCCAGCTTGAACTTGAACAATGGCAAATGATGATGCCGTAACGGTGCTCTCCAACTCCTTGTGAAGATCTAATTCCTGTTTCTTATACGATTCAACGACCTCTCTCCGTCTGTTCTCAAACTCATCGCTTTCGAGCATGAGAGGAAGCTTCGTCCTCAGAGAGGATATAAGATTCCACATTTCATCGCGGAATTTCGATCCGTCACCTGCCGGCAGATTTATTGCCCGCGGCAAATCCGTATTATGGAAATTATTCACATAGCATAAATCCATCGGGACCGGTCTGTCGGAGGCAAATTGCTTTACGAGAGTTTTTACAGCGGTCGATCGCCCTGTTCCCGGTTCTCCACTGACGAAGATATTATACCCATCAACGAACATGGAAAGCCCTTGTTTCAGGGATTCCATTGCCCGGGTTTGCCCCAGTATCTCAGGAGAAGGGGATATATCTTTCGTGGATTTATACTCGAGTTCACATTCTTCGCATCGCCGGCGAACCGAAGAAGAGGAGAGAACATGTGAGCCGGTCTTCATTATCTATGTCTCCTTTCCCCATACGGGGAGCACATGCTCAGTTCAATCGTATAGACACTCATGTGATACCGCTGCATGAGTTACAGGCAGTCGCCGTGAAGCAACGGAAAGGGCTCGTACAGCATACCGTAATATACCAGGTAAGATGTCACATTCAAATACAGAGACACCACATCTACAGACTACCGAGGTCGTTGTTCAGCCCTCTTTGGACTACCGTGATCGAAGAGAATGTAAGAGCGTTGGTATTTCGGCCGGCACACGCGCCACGGGAACACCTGCGTTTTCGAGGGCTTTGACTTTCCCTTCGGCTGTACCGCTCGCGCCGGATATTATTGCTCCTGCGTGTCCCATGCGCTTTCCGGGTGGAGCGGTGCGACCGGCGATAAAGGATACGACGGGTTTGGTCATCGATTCCCGAATATACTCCGCCGCCCGTTCTTCGTCATTTCCGCCTATTTCCCCGATCATAACCACTGCTGAAGTATCTGTATCCGCTTCAAATAGCTCCAGAGTATCCAGAAATGTGGTTCCGATGACCGGATCTCCACCAATACCGAGGCAGGTCGACTGACCCATACCAGCCGCCGTAAGACTCGCAACAACCTCATACGTCAACGTTCCTGAGCGACTTACCACTCCCACATCCCCGGACATATGGATGTCGGCGGGCATTATACCGACCTTGCATTGGCCGGGACTTATTACGCCGGGGCAGTTAGGACCCACGAACCGTACACCTTTAGCCCGAAGAAACGCCTTCACCTTGACCATATCAAGCGCGGGTATGCCTTCCGAAATACAGATAATCAGCGGGATATCGGCGTCCGCAGCCTCCAACATGGCATCCGGTGCCAAGGGGGCGGGAACATAAATGACCGAGCAGGTTGGTTTTGTTTGTTCAACAGCTTTGGCCACACTATTGAATACCGGAACATCATGGATGGTCAGACCACCCTTCCCGGGTGTTACGCCGGCAACGACATTGGTACCGTAGGCGATCATCTTTTCCGTATGAAAGGCTCCATCCCTCCCGGTAATCCCTTGCACAAGAACCCGGGTCTCCGAATCGACGAGAATACTCATGATTCTTCGCCTCCTTTTACCACACTGACGGCGTGTTTCACAGCATCCTCCATTGAAGACCCGACGGATATGCCGTTTGATTCAAGAATTCGTCGGCCTTCATCTTCGTTGGTTCCGGTAAGACGAACGATGATCGGCGGTTTCTCGTCGAGTTCATTCAACGCTCGAACCATTCCCTCCGCCACGTCATCACAACGGGTAATACCACCGAATATATTGAAGAGTACGGCGCCAACCTTCGGATCTGAAAGCAGAATCCGCATCGCTGTTAACACTTTATCAGGACTCGATGATCCACCTATATCGAGAAAATTCGCCGGTTCGCCTCCAAAATGTTTCACCATATCCATAGTGGCCATGGCCAACCCCGCTCCGTTTACGACGCACCCAATTGAGCCATCGAGGCGTACGAAACTCAAACCCGCGGTGCGAGCCTGTTCCTCCAATGGATCTTCTTCCGCGGAATCTCGCATCTGCGCTATTGTTTCATGCCTGTAGAGAGCGCTATCATCAAACCCCATCTTGGCATCAACTGCTATCACCTTGCCGTCTTTTGTAATCACGAGCGGATTAATCTCTACCAGAGAGGCATCAGAAATCATAAACGCTTTGAATGCGCTGGAAATCACTCCGCCGAGTTGCTTGACGACATTTTTATCAGTGTCAAGATTCATCGCCATCCTGCGAGCCTGAAACGACATGAGTCCAACAAGCGGATCCGCCCATTCCTTGTAGATCTTATGCGGTGTACGCGCGGCAACCTCCTCGATCTCCACTCCGCCTTCCGTGCTGGACATAATCACCGGTTTGGAACATGATCGATCGAGTACCACGCTCAAGTAGAGTTCTTTATCTATCTGAACCGCCTGTTCCACAAGTACTCGTCGGATGGTAATTGCAGAACCCGCAGTCTGATATGTCGAAAGCTTTTTCCCAAACATCTTGGTCGCTGCAGCCTCGGCTTCAGCGGGAGTATGTGCCAGTTGTATACCTCCCGCTTTTCCGCGCCCGCCGGCATGGACCTGTGCTTTGATAATAACGGGTGTCCCCAGTTCCTGGGCGGCGCTGAAAACCTCTTTGGGATTCGACGCCAACTTTCCCCGAGGAACCGGAACACCGAATTCGGCCAGAATGCTTTTGGCCTGATATTCGTGAACCTTCATAGGGTACCCCCTTGGTAAAACGAGCCCCCGCATGGTAACGGAGGCTCGTCAGATATCATGCATCTATTATCGTACAAAAACATATGTCATCACGAACCCGGTCCTATATCATGACATTCAACGACGAAGCCTATGTACGCCGCCGGGTTATAAGAACGTCAGGATCAGATTTTCTCGGAAG
>Ga0180434_10003613_pt1 | contig 19594 bp, 14 predicted proteins | sample SS_ome_7_FD_132453 | JGI IMG/M metagenome (GOLD analysis project Ga0180434, IMG submission 132453) | Hypersaline lake sediment archaeal communities from the Salton Sea, California, USA - SS_1_D_2 metaG | ecosystem: Environmental > Aquatic > Non-marine Saline and Alkaline > Hypersaline >...
AAGGTGCCGCTGGTGGTGGTGCTGCCCGGATTCGATCACGGCCGGAAAGAGGTGCCGGAGACCGTGGAGACAAGGGCGGTCTTTTCCACCATACTCGAACATGTGGGTGTTCCCTGGGGCGGGGCAGGCCGGCCGCGGAGCCTGCTTCCGATGATGAAGGAGGGGGGCGGGGAGGTTCCGGGAAAACACAACCGGGCCTATTCATCTGTATGGCTATCCGATGAACCCGCAGGATCACTTCTGAGGGAGCAGCTCTCCTCACTCCGGGGGGACCGGTGGAAGCTCATCATCGATCACAAGCGGAAAAAAGAATACCTCTTCGACCTGGCCGGTGACCCGGGCGAGAGGAAGAATCTCGCAACGAAAGAGCAGGCGAAGCTGAAGGAGATGCGCATCAGGCTGATGAGCTGGTGGAAGCGGATGGAGAGAAGCAGCGATGATACTCCATACCTGAGGCCCGGTCGGAGGAAGCGGAGCTGGCTCAGGTCGCTCGGGTATCTGTGAGCAAGAATCAACCAGCCGATCCACCAAGAGGCAGCATGAAGAGATACATCCACCGGTTCATTCCAGTCATCATCATGGGTACGGGGATGGCCCTTTTTCTGCCGGTCCTGCAGGGCGGTTTCTTTCTCGATGATTATTACCATCTCCTCGTACTGGAGGGGGGATGGGGGATCTCTGATGCCGGCGTCTTCGATCTGTTCACCTTTGCAGAGGGGCGGCCTGACCGGATGGGCCCGGTGCAGGGGGATTTCCTGCCGTGGTGGGCGGCGGATGATCTGCGCATCGATTTCTTCCGGCCGCTGTGCTGCCTTCTTCATGCAGTGGACCACCAGGTTCACGGCAAGGACCCGACCGGGTACCACTGGACAAACCTGCTGCTGTGGGGTGTTCTGCTCGGAGTCGTCGCGCTCTTCTACAGGCGCCTCGGCGGAAAGACGGGGTCGGGGCCGGCCACGGCGCTGGTGGCGGGGATGTTCTTCGCGGTCAGCGAGATTCATGTGGTCTCCGTCTTCTGGCCGGCGAGCCGTCCCGTTCTCCTCGGCGTCATGTTCATCACGGCCTCTCTCTTCTCGTATCACCGCTACCGGTCGGGGGGAGGCATGCGGCACCTGGTAACGAGCAGTGTGGTGCTGGCTGCGGGCCTTTTCGCAAACGAGAGTGTCACGAGTGTGGTCAGCTGGGTGGCGGCATATGAACTCTGTCTCGGGCGAGGCAGTGTCCGGCACCGCGTCAGGTGCGGCCTTCCCCTGGTTCTGATCACTGTCGTTTATCTCGTATTCTACACTCTGTCCGGCCACGGGGTTCATGCCACCGGGGCCTACACGATGCCGTTCTCCGAACCGGTGAATTTCCTGGAGACCGCATTCACGGACCGGATACCGAGAATGCTCGTGGCTGTATTGACCCTTGTCCGGGTGGATTCAATGTCGTGGGTGATCTGGCTGGTGGGGGCATCCTGCATCCTGGTCCTCCTGCCCCATCTGATGCGGGATCGGGTGGCCCGGTTCATGGGGATCGGAGCCGTCCTGTCCCTGGTCCCCCTGGCGAGTGCCGATGTGGCGGACCGGGTCCTGTCTCTACCCATCCTGGGCACTGCCTGGGTGCTTGGCTCCTGTGTGGTCGCCACCGTCAGCGCCGTGCGGGCGAAGTCGTGCAGGAGGAATGCGTGGCGCTGGCCGGGATTTCTCATTGCCCTCCTCATCGTGGTCGTTCACGGGCTGATCTCTCCCTGTCGTGTCCCGGGAACCATCCGGGGGATCAGTGCATACTCGGATGTGATGCTGCAGTCTGCATTGACAGCGGAGATGCCGGCCGCGGGCCTCGAGGAGGCGCGCGTCCTGCTCCTCACCACTCCGGATACGCATCTGGCCACGTTTTTTCCTGCAGTGCGCGCGGCCGCAGGTCTCCCCATGCCGGGGGGCGTGTGGCCCATCACCACGCGGTCGGGCGGATGCACGATTTCCTGCGCAGGCCCCGGTGCGCTGGTGATGAAGGCGGAGTCTCCCGGGTTCCTTTCCTCGAAATGGGCCAGGCTGTTCCGGCGCGAGATGGCGCTGGCAGCGGGGGCGACCTTCACCAGGGGGGCTCTGAAGGTGACGGTCAACACCGTGGAGAGGGGAGAGATCCGGGAGATCCGGGTGGAGACCGACTGCCCGATGGATGACCCGGGGGTCTGGCTCCTTGTCTGGCGCGATGGAAAATGGCGCCGTCTCGAAACAGCCGGTCACGACTCATAGCATCCGGATTGGTGTCTATCGGCGACGCAGGCAGGGCCCATCGCCGGTGCGGACCGGTTCCACATTTCGAGGTCATCAGATGCCGGCGAGGCCCGCGTTCAGGCCCGGTCACCCGGCTTTCCTGTTTTTTTTTGCACGCGGAAGAGGATCGTGTGATAAAAGGTAAGCAAATACTTACGTAATGAACAGCAGACCTGGAGGACCGAAGGATGCCCGTTCGATTGATGACAGTCTGGCTCTGTGTGTTGCTGGCCGCTCCGTTCGCGGCCGGGCAGTCTGATCGCGTCAACATCGCCGGATTGAAGCCGGCCGACCTCGAATCCTACGTGGAGGTGCTCGAGAAGCGCGGCGCCGCACCCATCGACTATCTGGTGCGAAAGGCCAGGAAATTCGACGTGGTCATGGTGGGAGAGGTGCACGCCGTGCGGGAGAACTGCCGGCTCGTGGCGGATGCAATCGGGCCGCTCTATCACAAGGCCGGTGTTCGACAGCTCGCAACGGAGTTCCTGCGGTCGCGGAATACCGAGCGCGTGAACAAGCTGGTCACCGGGGCGAAATGGGACGATGCGAAGGCGGTGGACATTCAGCGCGACGGGCCATGGCCGACGTGGGGGTACCGCGAGTATCTCGACATCCTGAAATCGGTGTGGCAGCTGAACCGGGCTCTCCCCGGTGGCGCCGAACGTTTCCGGGTCGCCGGACTGGACAGCGACTGGACCCAGCACCAGCTCTGGTTCGAGGAGATGGACCGGCGCAAGCGCTTCGAGATCCGGCTCGCCCGCGAAAAGAACATGGTCGCGGTCATGGAGAGGGCGGCCTTTGAACCGCGGCGAAAAACGATCGTCCATGTGGGATATTCCCACTCCATCCTCTGCCACGGTCTTCGCCTCGGCACCGTGCTCTACAAGAAGTATCCCGGCCGCATGTTCCAGGTGGCCCTTCACCAGTCGGTTCCGGCCGGCCGCAGAAAAGTATCCAGGCTGACGAAGTTCCTGGAAACCGTGCTCGCGGCGCGTGACTGCCGGCCCGTCGGCTTCGACGTGATGGGCACCCTCTTCGGGAATCTCCATGACGACAAGGCCCTCTGGGCGCGTGCCAGGCCCGGGTACCGGTTCTCCGACATGGCGCAGGGATACATCTTTCTCGCGCCGCTCGATGGCCTTCACCGGGTCACCTGGGTGAAGGGATTCATCACCCCCGACACCTTCAAGAAGGCATTGCCCGTTGCCGAGCGGGTGGGCTACGTCAAGCGGGGCACCTGCCCGGACGCGGAGACCCTGGACCGCAAGCTGGCAGAGTGGTTCGACGGCCGCGTCGACGAGAAAAAACTCTGAGGTACGAAGCCCGAAAAAAGTCGGTGGGATTCCCCGTATAATCTGATAGATTTTTCCCGGTACAGGATCGTCGGAACAAGGGGGGAATCCCGCCGACCTTGTCCTGGCTTCGTACGGTATAAGAACATCATGGTCATCAACGGGCAGATCCAGGACGCGGGGAACGACGCAACGCGAATCCCTCCCCGTGATGCCGGGAAAGATCGGCCGGTCGTGGTGACCGGCGCCACCGGGTACATCGGCGGCCGCCTGGTTCCCCGCCTGCTCGCCTCCGGCCGCCGGATTCGATGCCTGGTGCGCAGCCCGGGGAAGCTGGCCGATCGCCCCTGGGCCTCCCACCCCGACGTCGAGATCATCCAGGCAAACATGGCCTGCACCGATGCCCTCGCAGACGCCATGAAGGGCTGTGGTGCCGCCTTCTACCTGGTCCACTCCATGATGGCCGCCGGTTCCGCGTACGCGCACCAGGACCGGACGCTGGCCGGGAGCTTTGCCCGCGCCGCCGCCGGGGCGGGGCTCGAGCGAATCCTCTATCTCGGCGGCCTCGGTGAGACCGGCGCCGGCCTGAGCAAGCACCTGCGCTCCCGCCGGGAGGTGGAGGAAATCCTCGCAGCCGGTTCCGTGCCGGTGACCGTATTCCGGGCGGCCATGATCATCGGATCCGGTTCCGCCTCCTTCGAGATCCTCCGGTACCTCGTGGAGCGGCTGCCCGTCATGGTCACGCCCCGCTGGGTCCGCTCCCTGTGTCAACCCATTGCCGTGCAGGACGTCCTGCACTACCTCACGGCCTGTCTTGAAGTTTCCGAAACCGTGGGGCGCACCCTCGACATCGGGGGACCCGAGGTCCTGACCTACAGGCAACTGATGCAGATCATGGCCAGGGCTCTCGGCCTTCCAGGACGATGGATCCTGCCCGTTCCGATCCTCACGCCCCGCCTCAGTTCGCTCTGGATCCACCTCGTGACGCCCGTCCATCATCGCATTGCCCGGCCCCTGGCCGAGGGCCTACGGAACCGGGTCGTCTGCCGGAACGACGAGGCCCGACGCCTGATGCCGTCCTCCCGGCTGCTGTCGGTGCGGGAAGCCATGGACGCCGCCCTGGGACAGATCGGTTCCGATGCCGTGGAGACCGCATGGCACGACGCCGGCGTGATTCCCGGAGATCCGGACTGGGCCGGGGGCACCGTCTTCACGGACCGGCGTCAGGTCGAGATCGATGCCCCGCCCGATGCGGTCTTCCAGGCGATCTGCCGGGTGGGCGGCGGCCACGGCTACTACGCCGCAGACTGGCTCTGGCGTCTGCGCGGCCGGCTGGACCGCCTCGCGGGCGGGCCCGGACTGCGCCGCGGGCGGCGGCATCGCGATCACGTGGCGTACGGCGAGGCCCTGGATTTCTGGCGCGTCACCGGCCTGGAACCTGACCGGCGCCTCGATCTTCGCGCCGAGATGAAGCTGCCGGGCGAAGCCCTGCTCACCTTCGGGATCCGGAAGGCGGACCCGGGGGCCACCGGCTCCCTGCTGATCCAGGAGGCACGGTTCAAGCCCAAGGGCCTCCTCGGGCTGCTCTACTGGTATACTGTCCTGCCCCTTCACGTCCTGGTCTTCAGCGGGATGCTGAAGGGGATCCGTCGCGCCGCCGAGGCGGCCTCATCCGAACAAGCGAGGCAAGATCCATGAAACCCGCCATTGTCTGGTTCCGTCAGGACCTCCGGCTGGAGGACAATCCGGCCCTGCGCGCGGCCGCGGCCGGCGGACGGCCCGTGGTCCCGGCCTTCATCCTGGCGCCGGAGGAGGCGGGAGCCTGGCCGCGCGGCGCTGCCTCCCGGTGGTGGCTTCATCGGTCCCTGGCCGCCCTCGCCGAGTCGCTCGAGGCCCGCGGATCCCGCCTCGTTCTGCGCCGGGGGCAGAGTCTCGAGGCGCTGCGTTCCCTCGTCGAGAAGACCGGCGCCGGGGCCGTGTTCTGGAACCGGGCGTACGAACCGGCTGCGGCTCGACGTGACGCAGAAGTGGCGCGTGGCCTCGAAGCCCACGGCGTCCGCGCTGAGAGCTGGAACGGCCAGCTCCTGTACGAGCCCTGGGAAGTGGAGAAGAAATCTGGCGGGCCCTACAAGGTCTTCACCCGGTTCTGGCATGCCTGCCTCTCCAGGGAAGCGCCGGCGCAGCCCGCCCGGGCGCCGCGCACACTCCGCCCGCCGCGCGAATGGCCGGCTTCCGAGACCCTGGCTGCCCTGGGCCTCGTATCCCCGGGAGACCGGTTTGCTGCCATGCAAGGCGTCTGGGTTCCGGGCGAGGCCGGCGCCCGGAAGCGCCTCCGGCGTTTCGTGCAGCGCGCCCTGTCGCAGTACGGCGAGGACAGGAACCGCCCTGACCTGCCAGGCAGCTCCCGCCTCTCCCCGCATCTCCACTTCGGTGAGGTGAGCCCGCGCCGTGTCTGGTGGGACGTGGAGAAGCGCCGTCGTGCAGGGGGCTTCGACAGCAGCCACGCAGAGACATATCGCGCGGAGATCGGCTGGCGGGAGTTCGCCTACCACCTCCTGCACCACTTCCCCTCCACGCCCGAGAAACCCCTTCGCCCGGAGTTCGCCCGGTTTCCGTGGCGAAAGGACGCCCGGCGGCTCGAGGCCTGGCAGTCGGGGCACACCGGTGTCCCGCTCGTGGATGCCGGCATGCGCGAGCTCGGGTCCATCGGCTGGATGCACAATCGCGTGCGCATGGTGGTGGCTTCCTTCCTGGTGAAACACCTCCTCATCCCCTGGCAGGAAGGCGCCCGCTGGTTCTGGGATGCCCTCGTGGACGCGGACCTGGCCAGCAACACCCTGGGCTGGCAGTGGACGGCGGGGTGCGGGGCGGACGCGGCGCCCTACTTCCGCGTCTTCAATCCCGTGCTCCAGGGCGAACGATTCGATCCCCGAGGCGACTATGTCCGGCGCTGGATTCCGGAGCTCGAGAAGCTGCCGGACCGCTGGGTCCACCACCCCTGGGAGGCGCCGGCCGCGGTGCTGCAGGAGGCCGGGGTGACGCTCGGACGGACGTATCCCCGTCCCATCGTGGAGTTGACCGTTGCCAGAGACCGGGCCCTGGCCGCGTACTCGACCATGAAGAAACGATCCTGATCCCGCCCGGGAAGTGGTACAATGCACGCTCTCGAAATGGAATGGTGAAATCCAGCACTGGAAGAACAGGAGGAAACCCATGACAAGAGTCGCGCTGACAATCTCCGTCGTCCTCGCGGGGACGCTTCTCGCCAGAGCCGTGCTCGCACAGCCCATGGGCCGGAGCCAGCCGGAGCTGATGCGCGTCCTCGATACAGACAGGGATGGCAAGCTCTCGGCCAGTGAGATCGAGAACGCGCCGGCCGAGTTGAAGAAACTCGACCGGAACAACGACGGAAACCTGACCGGAGCCGAGCTTCCCCGCAGCGCCCGGCAGCGGCCGGGGCGACCCGTGCGCCGAGGCGATTCCATCGCCCGCCCCGCCGCTCCCCTCCCCGGAGACGATGCGGAGAAGAAGATCCTCGCCGTGCTCGAGGACATGCGCCAGAACCAGCGGCGGGGCATGGCCAATGTATCCCGGGAGGACGGCAGGCTGCTCAGGCTTCTCACCGAGACCCTCGGTGCAAAGCACGTGGTGGAGATCGGCACCTCCAACGGGTACTCGGCCATCTGGTTCTGCCTGGCGCTGAGGACCACGGGCGGCAGGCTGACCACGTACGAGATCAGCCCCCGCAAGGTGAAGCTGGCACGCCAGAACTTCCAGAGGGCCGGCGTGGCTTCCCTCGTCACCCTCGTGGAGGGCGACGCCCACGAGAAGGTCACGGACCAGAAGGGGCCCATCGACATCCTCTTCCTCGATGCCGACAAGCCCGGGTACCCCGACTACCTGAAGAAGCTGCTGCCCGGGGTGCGGCCGGGCGGCCTGATCCTGGCCCACAACATGAACTACCCCGCCCCGGACCCGGACTACATCAAGGCCATCACCACGGACCCGGCCCTGGAGACCCTCTTCGTGCTCAAGGACGGCGCCGGCGTCGGCGTGACGTTGAAGAAGCGGTGACCCGTACCGGGAATTGATGGGACGACTCCTGCGGCAGGCGGTACGGTCCAGGACCAGCGACCCACAGCCCCTTCAGAATTTTCAACGCCTCAACTTGCTTGATTGTTGAGGCTTACATACTTTTCCCTTCCAGGTTCCCGGAAATAACTGCGTGATTTTTCCGGATTGCGTTTGGTAAGTAAACGTTTATTAACCATGGAGTCGACCATGAAGAACACCCAGGAAAACCTGCTGAACAGCGCAATCCGGATCGTGGCCGAGGGCGGCGCCGGCGCCGCACGCACGCGGGCCATTGCCCGGGCAGCCGGAGTCACCGAGGCTGCCATCTACAAGCACTACCCGAGCAAGGATGCCCTGCTCCGCGCCGCGTACCGCCGTGTGGTGGACCAGATGGTTGCGGAGAAGCAGCAGCTGGCGGAGCAGGATCTTCCGTTCCGGCAGACCGTGGAGAAATGGGTGCGCCTCACCTTCGAGTCCTTTGACATGAGCCCCGACGCCTTTCGCTACGTCCTGCTCACGCGGGAAACCCGTTCGGACGAGGAGGATGAACCGGTGGGCGGACAGGGCAAGATCATCCTCGACCTTGTTGGGAGAGCCATTGCCGCGAAGGAGATCCCGGAAGTGAATCCGCGCCTCGCTCTCAGCCACTTCACGGGCCTGATGCTGAACGTCCCGCGGATGATCACCGAAGGCGGACTCGAAGGCCCGGCCACCAGATACACGGATGCCGTGGTCGAAGCCATCTGGCAGGTGCTTGGCCCCCCGCCGGGTGTGGTGTCATCCCCGAAGACAACATGAAGAGACCGGCGCATCGTGCGCCGGCAAGTACATCCATCACGCTGGCTCCGATCGGATCAGCGATACAATCGAATCTGAAAGGACTTCCAATGAAACGCTCCATTCAATCCCTGGCCGTGGCCCTGATACTCGTTCTCTGGGTCGTGTCCGGACTCTCGGCGCAGAACTACACGACCAGCATCGAAGTCAAGGGGCTGGACAAGCCGCAGGGCATCGCCGTTGCACCGAACGGCCTCGTCTATTTCACCGAACTTCCGGAACCCGGCAAGTCGGGCGGCAAGAACACCGTCTCGGTGTACGATCCCACGCACTCCCTGGTTCGCCTGATCGTCGCCGGCGAGCCGGCCCCGACCAACATCTCGGTCACCTCCAGCGGCGACTTCTACTGGACGTGTCAGACCGCCGGGGTCATCCTCATGCGCAAGGCCAACGGAACGTCGAACATTCTCGTCAAGAGCGGGCTGAACAACTGCGTTGGACTGAGCGTGACCGACACCGGTACGGTCTACTTCACGCAGGTGCCCACACCGGGAAAATCCGGAGGAATGAACACAGTATCCATGCTGCAGGGAAGTGCGGTCGTGGACCTCTCCACGGGTGAGCCCGAGCCAGTGGACGTGGTCGCCGACTCGAACGGCAACCTCTACTGGACCTGCCGCACCGCCGGCGTGATCCTGCGCCGCGACGCGGTCACCACGCAGAAGACCAAGGTATTCTCGAACCTCCGGAGTCCTGCCGGCATCGCCATGGATGATAACGGCGCCGTTTACTTCACAGAGGTGCCCAGCCCAGGGTCAAAAGGAAGCATGAATGCCGTGTGGAAGTGGGATCCCGGCACCGAGAACCTCACGCTGATCAATTACGGTGATCCCGAGCCGGTGGACGTTGCGGTCTCCCGAAATGGCAATGCAATCTACTGGACCTGCCGCAGCGCAGGCGTCATCGCCAAGGCGACGATGACTGGAAGCAGCGCCGATGTGATCGCCAGTGGAACCACCCGTCCCGGCGACAAGGTCGCCCTCACGTTCCGGGCCGCCGGTGACGCGAACCGGTTCTATCAGGCGGCAACGTCGTTCGGCCGTGGCCCCATCGCGGTTGACACGCGCCATGTGCCCCTCGGTCTTGACCCGCTATTCATCCTGTCGGTCGAGAACCGGCTCGGTCCCGCCCTGGGCGGGTACGCCGGCAGCCTCGACAGCCAGGGCCAGGCCAGTGGTGAGATCCGCCTGCCCGACGTGGCCGCGCTCATCGGCCTCGAGCTCTACACCGGCTTCGTCACTCTCGACGGCTCCGCGCCCTCGGGAATCCACACCATCAGCAGCGCATATCGGATGGCGATCGGCTAATCCGGAAAACGACGATCATCCAGCGAAATGCATGACATTGTCCATGGGCCGGCCCAGGCCCGTGGACAGTGTTTTCAAGTTCCGGTAGCAACAGGAACGACCTGTGCCTGGCCACCCCTGATCGTCTTGCCCTGTTCAGGCGACTCTCCTGTTATGGCGCTCGCCCATGGCCTTGACACCCGGGGCGAAAAGGATACTTGTCTGCCATCATTCCTCCGCAGCAGGTGGCTCCTGAGTGCTGTGGGCCAGGCCGTGAACTCTTCCCTGAATCCGCCGGCGCCGCCGGGACCACACTCCCGTGAATGGTGCGATGCTGGCCCTGCTGGGCGGTTTCTATTTCATGATGGTAAGCGTTTCCGATCCGGAGATGGACCGGATACCAAACGGTTCCTTTGGATCAATGGTGACGAAGGCGGAATGAAAACGTACGCCGATCAGTGCGGCGCTTTTCGGGATGAGGATGGACGCCTGCGCCTTGCCGGCCGTGTCGAGAACGCCGCTGTAGTTCACGAACACCGCTGGCAAGAGGTTCTCGACAGTCAAGGACAGGAGCGGGTCGGGGGTCAGGTTGATCCGTCGAGAACCGAGTATGATCGGTCCCAGACCGAGGGAGGAACCGAGGTGGTAGGGCAGGTTCGCGTCTCCCGGTGCCATGAGATCGAGGAACACCTTGCCGCCCGGGCGCGGCGAGCCTGACGGTGTCAGCGAGATGTCGTCGAATTTGAACTGCATCTTGAGTGCCGTCATGCTGGTCGGGGCGGTGGGGATGTTGAAGGTGCCGGCCCCGGTCTTGTACGCGCGCTCGATGTTGTTGCTCCGGTAGCAGCCGAGGCTGCCGCCGGTCTTGCCGATGAACTTCACCTCCACGACCAGGTTGTCCGCGCCGTTGTACCGGAAGGTCCCGGTCAGGCCCATGGGGTTCCACTTCTGAAAGGTGGTCGGCCAGGTCACGGGGCCGCTGAGGACGACGGTGGCGTCCCTGGCCAGATTCGTTGCAAGAACAGTGCTGAGCTTGCCCTGCGGGGTGTGGGCGAAGGTGACCACGAGTGTGCTGAAGACCAGGGTAGGCGACAAGGAACTGCACGACGCGAAAGACAGTTCATTGATCAGGAGTGACCTGTTGCCGAGCATCGACGCCGGAACGAGAGCCTGGTGGCGCGCCTCCGCGTATCCGAAGGGACCGACGTTGCAGTTCGCACCCGTGGTGGGATTGTTGTCCGGGACGCCGATCTCGCCGGCCGAAGCCGCCAGGGCGGCGAGTGAAAGCGTTGCGACGAATGCCAGAATGAATCGCATCATGATGCTCCTTTTCACAGGATTTGCATGGTACAAGGTTCCTGGGGAACCCGCGAATGCTGTCCTGCCGCTTCTGAAGCGATCCTACCCGAAGTCCACACCTGCGTCAACAGCACGGTATCCGCCAGGGGTGATCAGAGAGGGTCCACGAGCGGGGGGGCGGACAGTGGATTGCGGTGAGCCGGCCGGAAGGAGAGGTCGAGGATGTCGGGGTCGTCGGGATACCGGCCCGTGACCTCGTACAGGGAATAGGCTCCGAACTGAGCCAGGAGCTTGCAGTTCGCCTCGATCCACGGGATGGCGTGTGGATCAAGATGGAGATAGGTGCCGACCATGGGGGGGACGAGCAATCGGAGGGGCAGGTGTTCCGGGCCCCACATCCCGCGTTGCCGGTACCATTCGAACGGGCGGACCGTGCGGCCGGAGAGGAATGTCAGCTCGAGATCGAGGCCGAGCACGCCAACGACCTCGTCTTCCGCCACATGGCGGCGCAGGTAGCCGGCCATCTGATGCTGGCTGTTCAGGTGATGGAGTCGGCGAAAACGGGTGAGTGGCGCTTCGTGGGACCACTCCCATAAGAGCAAGTTGGCCTCCCCCATCAGGAGATGGCGGAGGGTGGAGACGCATCCCGTGACCACAAAGGTGAGGCTGAGCAAGAGGGCGGCGGTGACGGCCAGGGACCGATTCCTGAGCTTTCCCCACGCGTGGAGTGCAGCCAGGCAGATGCCGAGCACGAAAGCGAACGCCGCCAGCGCCGGCCACAGGTACCGCAGGTGGGGGATGGGCGATCGCAACACCCACATGCCCCAGGATAGCCATCCGAACCACAGGAGCTGGACACCCATTTCAGGCACGTCCATGCCCACCGTTCTCTTCATGCGATCGAGGAAGACATACCCGATCGTCGTTGCCACCAGGAACGGCAGCGGAAGGAATGCGTTGGCCACGAGCCATCGGTTCATGAGTGCCGGGTAATCGAAGAGAGACCGGCAGAGTCCGATCCCTTCGCTCGAGCCGGCCAGGTTCACGAGGATGGCATGGCAGATGGAGGCGATCAGCCCTCCGAGGAGTGACGTGGCAACGGCCTGTCGCAGTTCCTGTTTCCGTTCCCGGGAGAAAAGGGCTGCGCCGAGGAGTGCGGCAAAGATGAAGATACAGTTGAGGCGGGTGGCCACTCCCAGCCCGAGGATGGCCCCGCACACGAGCCAGCGCTTGTGTCCGGTGTCCTTCAAGCGGTGCCAGAGGAAGGTCCCCCAGAAGAGGAGCATCACGGCCGGCACGGTGCCGTACGCAGTGCTGCCCAGGATCAGGGTGCCGGGCACGCCGAGGACAACGCCCGCCGTGAGGAGGCCGGCCGTGCGGGACCGGTACGTGAAGGTGGTCCACCGTCCAATTCCACCCAGGAGAACGAGAAGGCTTGCGAACGAGAAGATGCGCAGTACGGGCAGATCAGCGCCGAAGACAGCGAAGAGGAGTGACTCGACCAGGGTGTACAGGCCCCCGGTGTTCGCCGTGCCCGCAGCGAGGTCGTGGCCGTACACCCCGTTCTCCACCAGCCCCTGCACGCCGAGGAGCATCCAGGCTTCATCAAAGCCGAGCGTCATGAGAAAGAGAGCACTGCCGCCGAGGAAGAGGGCGACCGCCACGGCGAAGGCGAGCACCCCGGTGAGAATGATCTGTGTCTGCCGGCGGGGATCGGGCTCAGCGGCTGCGGCAGGTGGCCTCTCGACGTCCGAAGCTTGTTCCCTGGAGAGTTGTTGGTCGGTGCAGAACGATTCTTCCATGGTGAAGATATCGGACCGGGACTTCTCGCCATTGGGGATATTCTCGCCGGGCCCTCACTTTTTTTCCTGCAGCTGCAGGGAAGCCGAGTTGATGCAGTATCGCAGCCCTGTGGGCTGGGGCCCGTCGTCGAATACGTGGCCCAGGTGGGCGTTGCATTGCCTGCACAGGACTTCGGTGCGCACTGTATCGAGGCTTCGGTCCGATTTCGTCTCCACGCTCTCCTTGCAAATGGGAGCAAAAAAACTCGGCCATCCCGATCCGGAATCATACTTGGTGTCCGAGCTGAAGAGGGGAGCATTGCAGCCTGCGCAGTGGTATGTGCCCTTCTGCTTGGTATCCCAGTATTCACCCGTGAACGGTCTCTCCGTGCCCTTTTGCCGCATGATCTGGAACTGGTGCTCCGACAGGATCTTCTGCCACTCCGCCTCGGTCTCCGGGAGGCAGGAGGATGGCTCCGGGGGTGTTTTCTTGTCCTTTTTCACGGTGCAGGCTCCGGAGATGAAAATCAGAAACAAGACGAGGGGGATGGTAGTATTTGTATTCATGGCTGTGTATAGAACGGTGAGACATACGGGATGCGCAAGGCTTTCCGGGCTGGTGATGTGAGGGAAACCCTGGAGGGTCCGGGCAGGGCAACGGCGATTCTCACCTTTTCAGCACTCGCCGGATGAACGCATCTCCCTCGAGCATGCCGAGTGCCCCCCCGGCAACCTGCTCTTCATCATATGCCTGCACCGCATCGGGTTCTGTACCCGGGGCCAGGATCGCCACCGGTACGGGGTCGTTTGCGTGTGAGCCCAGCTCCACGGGGGTGGGGTGGTCGGGCAGAACGGCGAGGGTGACCTCGATGCCGCGCGTCCGGATACCCTCCAGGACAGGGGCCACCAGGCGCCGGTCCAGGTGTTCGATGCACCGGATCTTCTGCAAGAGATCCCGGGCATGTCCTGCCTCGTCGGTCGCCTCCACATGGACATACACCAGATCGAAGTCCTCGAGCGCTTCCAGGCAGGCCCGGGCCTTGCCCTCGTAATTCGTGTCCTCGAGTCCGGTGGCACCCGGTACCCGGATCGGCTCCATGCCCGCGTACCGGCCGAGCCCCATCACCAGGTCCACCGCCGAGATGACCGCTCCCCGGATTCCGAACCGCTGCTGCAGGGTGCGCATCTCGGGCCGGTGCCCGGGTGACCAGGGCCAGATCGCGTTGGCCTCGTCCTTCCCGGCCCTGCGTCGGGCAACATTGACCGGATGGCGGGCGAGGATCGGCTGCGCCTTGCGGTAGAGTTCGACAAGGTGAGCCGCTGTGGAGCCGGCCCGAGCATGGAGGGGTGCTGGCAGAAGGTCCTCCGCCACTTCTCCCACATGATCGTGGGGCGGGGCGCACCGGACATCGGGTGAAGCCCAGCCGCCGTGGAGGACAAGCAGGTGGCGGTAGCTCACACCTGGAGCAAACCTGAACGGTCGACTGGAGTGGCTCTCCGGGAGATCGCGGATCAGGTGGCCCGCCTCCTCGGTGGAGATGTGTCCTGCGGAATGGTTCTTGATCCTGCCGTCCTCGACACAGATGAGGTTGCACCGCAGGGCCACGTCAGCCGGGTCCAGCTCGATCCCCATGCTCGCCGCCTCCAGGACGGCCCGCCCCTGAAAGGTCCTGGCGGGATCGTACCCGAGCACGGACAGGTTCGCAACGGCCGATCCGTTCGGCTGCCCGGAAGGAATGGTGCGGAACAGTCCGGTGCAGCCGTCCCGGGCGATCCTGTCGATGTTCGGCTTGTCCGCTGCCATGAGCGGCGTTTTGCCGCCGAGGGCCGCCACCGGATGGTCGGACATGCCGTCTCCGAGGATGATGACGGATTTCATCCGGAGTATTCCCTGATCAGGTTGTTCTTGAACGCGGCGTAGTCCACTTCCATTTCACCGAAGTGTTCGACCCGGTCTTCGATCCCCTGCAGGCTCGATGGGAGGGGCGGTTCAGCGCCGGTCACCTCGCGCAGCTGGTCGGGGAACTTGGCCGGGTGGGCGGTCTCCAGGGAGACGGCCGCAAGGCCGCCATCCTCGGGGTGCTGTTCCAGGTAGCGGTCGAGGCCGGCCCAGCCCACGGCCCCGTGGGGCTCGAGCATCAGGCCATGGTCGCGGTACATCTCTCCCATGGTGTGCACCGTCTCCCTGTCGTCGATGCTGGCGGCGAACAGGTCCCTGCGCATTGCTTCCATGTCGGGGGATTCGTGCAGGAGGCCCTTCTCGTCCATGTGGCCGCCGTACACATCGACGAGGCGGGCCAGGTTGGAGGGGTGGCCCACATTCATGGCGTTGGAGAGACAGACCCGCGAGGGTGCGATCTTTTCGTAACGGCCGGTTGCGAGAAACCGGGGCACCTCGTCATTCTCGTTCGTCGCCACGATGAAACGCGCCACGGGCAGGCCGCTCCTCGCGGCGAGGATGCCGCCCATGAGATCGCCGAAGTTGCCCGACGGCACCGAGAACAGGACCTGTTCCATACCGGACAGATCCACCAGTCGCGATGCGGCATGGACGTAGTAGACCGTCTGGGGCAGCAACCGCCCGATGTTGATGGAGTTGGCCGAGGAGAGGTCGAGTCCGGCGAGGTCCGGATCGGCGAACGCCTCCTTCACGAGGGCCTGGCACTCGTCGAACTTGCCCTCCACCGCGATGGTGGCCACGTTGTCTCCGATGGTGGTCATCTGCTTGCGCTGGCGGTCGGATACCTCTTTTCTCGGGAACAGCACGAGGACGCGGATTCCCTCGACGCCGTGGAATGCATGGGCGATGGCCGAGCCGGTGTCGCCGGAGGTGGCGGTGAGGATGAGGAGGTCCCGGCCTTGCCGGTGTACGAGCCGGCCCAGTGCACGGCCCATGAACCGTGCGGCGAAATCCTTGAACGAGGCGGTGGGGCCGCGGTCGAGGCGCAGGATGTACCGCCGGTCCACCACCTTTTCCAGGGGCACCTCGAAGTCATAGGCATCCTCGCAGATCTCCCGGAGCACATCCCCGGAGAAGACTCCGGCCGCGTACGGTTCCAGCACGGCCGCGGCCAGCTCGGGGTAGGAGAGATCTCCTGCCCGGGCGAGCAGGTCACCCCCGAGTTCGGGGATCGGGCGGGGAAGGAACAGACCCCTGTCGCCGGCCTGACCCTGCAGCAGTGCCAGGTCCAGACTGACTTCAGGAACCTTGCGGTTGGTGCTGTAGTATCTCGTCATTGCCTGAAAATACAGCACCTGATGACGTACGGTGCCAGGACAAATCGTCGGTATTCCCCCCCTATTCCGCCGACTTTGTCCTGGCACCGTACGTCATGACCGGCGCAGCCGGTACCCGTCCCCCGCAACGACGCTCCGCACTTGCTCGGGGTCCCTCCACCACGTATCGTTCACCGATATGAGGCGGCCGTTGATGTCCGCGCCTGCCGCACTCAGCAGAAACACCACCAGCTCGGCTGCGGCCTCGGGCGGGCAGTTGTGGATGCGGTGGGGATGAGGCTTGCCGGTCTCCTGCTCCTCTTCCGCCACCTTCTCCAGGGTCGGCGGGTCCCATACCATGCCGGGCTCGATACAGTTGACGCGGATGGGTGTGTCCATGACCTCGGCCGCCAGCTGGTCCGTGAAGCGGCAGATGGCGGCCTTCGCACTTGCATACGCCGTGATGGTGGACCCTACCTGGGGGAAGAAGGCGCCTGCGCCGGCGCAGGTGATGATGTGGGCCGCCTCCCTGGTGCGCAGCACCGGCAGCGCCGCGCGGGTGGAGAGAAAAGTGCCGATGAGGTTTCGATGGACCACGTCGATCCACTCCTCTGGATCCACCACGTCCACGGCACCGTCTGCCCCGAAGCCGCCTGCGAGGTTCACCAGCGCATCGAGTGAGCCGAACCGATCCAGTGTCGCAGCCACCATGCGCTCCGTCTGTGCCCGGTCCGTGACATCCGTGGCTGCGATGAGTACCTCGCCGCCCACCTCGGAGATGAGGCGCCGGGTCTCCTCGAGGCGAACGCGGTTCCGGGCGGCCAGGGTGACCTGGAATCCCTCCCGTGCCAGGGCGAGGGCGACGGCACGGCCGATGTTCCAGCCGCCGCCGGTGACGATGGCGGTGTGGCTAATCTTGCTTCCGCTCCTTCCGGAGCCTGGCGCGGTGCGAGAAGGAAGCGAGCACGTCTGGCCGACCCATGTTGGACACCGAGCAGTTGGCGCACACCGGCCGCATCTCGAGGTCGATGAGCTGGCGGCGCAGCTCCCTGTATTTCTCGCCTGTCCAGATCTCCTTGAATGTCTGGGTCTTGAAGCTGCCGAAGGTGGTGAACTCGAACCAGCAGCCGCACGGGAACACCGTACCGTCCGGATTGATGTGGATATAGAACCACGGGAAATAACACGGCCGCCTGTGTATCTTCCTGGGCTTCACCGCCAGGTTGAACTCCCTGTTCTTCTGGTTCAGGAAATCGGCAACCTCCACATCCGAAAGCCCGGCGCCTTCGGGGAGCAGTGCAGTGCCGCCGCCCTTTTCTGCGCTGGGTGCATCCGTGGCGTCCACGGTCTCGGCCAGATTCATGGGGATGGGGCCCGGCATGGTGGCCTCGATACCCACCTCGTCCGCCACCCTACGCATCTCGGCCAGGATCTTGTTGCCGATCTCCGGGTATTTGAGCAAGGTCTCGTCCTCGATGCCGAGCTCACCGATGACGCCCATGTGGATGAAATTCAGGGCATCCACGCCCCGGTCCTTCATGAACCGGATGAAGTCCGGGATATCCTCGATGTTCCGCCGCATGAGCACACCTGTGACGTAGATCTTCGGAAGCCCGGACCCGTATTCCTGCTTCCTCCGGATCATGAGATCCAGCTTGGCCATCACCTTTTCAAAGGGGGCGGGTTTCCGGATGGCCTCGAAGGTCTCCTTCACGTGGGAGTCGATGGAGAAGGTGATGGACGACATCCCGGTCTCGAGGACCTTGTCGATGATACGGTCGTTCAGGCCGACTCCATTGGTGGAGAAGTGGAAGTAGGGGACCTCGTATTCCTGGCAGAGTTCCAGGGCACGGTGCAGTTCCGTGGCAAGCAGCGGCTCGGCACTCGAGGAGGGCACAACCTCGTGCGCCAGGGGAAATGTCTCGGCCGCCACCTTCTCCAGGAGTTCCCGGTCCATGTCCTCGTCGTTCCCCGCATAGTCCGGATGGGAGAAGTGACACATGATGCACCGGAGCTGGCACTTGTTGGCGAGGTCGAGCTTGACTCTGAGAAACCGGCGATTGACGCCCGGACGCGAATCGAGATTCATGGCCATGGGTGTTCTGTCTCAGTCCTGCGTTGTTGAAGGTCTTTCTGGGGGGACTATCGGGTAGTGACTGGTGAAATCTGTCCGGAAACCTACAATACAGGATGCCGGGGGGGAAGACCAGAGGCAATGTTCCTTGATTGCGTGGTTTCTTCGTTGCGTGGAATTAAGATGAAGAGGGCCCGGACTCGTTAACTCGCCAAATATTTTGGGGGGTATTTTGACGTATGGTCCCGACCCTCTTCACGTTTGAATTTCGTGCTTCTCTCACGCAATTTAAAAGACCTCCGCATCCCAAAAGGCCGGCATGCTGTTCCGGCAACCCCGCTGTTGTTTTGCTGATAGACAAAGAGAACCGGCTGTACAGAGCGTGGGAAAACAAGGTGGATGGAGAAGGTGGGATGAAGACCAAGCTTTCAGCACCGGGTTCAACACTGGGTACAATCCGAGTCTCTGCTCGTTAATAAAAACCATACCCACTTGGTCAACTGCAGGGATACATTATGCTTATCGCTCTCATGAGTCAACCCCATGTTGATTTTTTTTGACCCGGGAAGCCATGAATTCAAAATCCGAGGTGGTTGTCCTCATCCCCACGGTCGCAGGCCGCCGGTTCCTGCCGGCTTGTTTGAATGCGCTACGGGGACAGCGATACACCCGGTTCAGAGCGGTGGTCATCGACAACACCGGGGGAGATGCCGGCTCCACTGGTTGGGTGCAGGCGTCCCATCCCGCTGTGGAAGTGCTCCCTCTCGGCAAGAACCGCGGATTTGCCCGGGCAATCAATGCCGGCCTGAAGGCCACGACCGAGCCGCTGGTGGCTCTCCTCAATGATGACGCCCGCCCCGAACCCGGGTGGCTCGAGACTCTCGTATCCGCCCTGGAGGCCGAAAAACCCGGGCGTGACCTGTCGTTCGTCTGCGGCAAGGTGGTGACGGATCATGATCCCGGGGTTCTGGACAGTGTCGGCGACGGGATGAGCGGCATCCTGCTGCCCTATCCCATCGGCCGGTTCGAGCCGGACGAGGGCCGGTTCGAGGTGCCGAGACCGGTGCTCCTGGCCCCGGGGTGCGCGTCCCTGTTTCGCCGCTCTCTTTTCGAGGATGTCGGTCTCTTCGAGGCGTCCTTCTTCGCGTACATGGAGGATGTGGATCTCGGCCTCAGGGCGGTGCTGCTCGGGCACCAGGGCGAATACGTTCCCGGGGCGGTTGTCCGCCACATCGGCAGCGCATCCACGGGCGGCATGATCAACCCTGTCACGGTGCGCCTCTCCACCCGGAATCTCCTGCGCATTCAGGTGCGGAACCTCCCTGCCACAGTGGTTCTGGGTCGTCTCCACCGCCTCATCGCCGGCCACCTTTACTGGTTCCTGAAGATGGCGGGAAAAGAACGCCGCCTTCTCTCCTGGTTTCTCGGCTTCGCGGACGGGCTGGTGCGGCTGCCGGTTGATCTTGTTGCCAGG